>Ga0214919_10008219_pt1 | contig 13825 bp, 6 predicted proteins | sample LL1503_MetaG_FD_177994 | JGI IMG/M metagenome (GOLD analysis project Ga0214919, IMG submission 177994) | Freshwater microbial communities from Lake Lanier, Atlanta, Georgia, United States - LL-1503 | ecosystem: Environmental > Aquatic > Freshwater > Lake | place: USA: Georgia | collected 2015-03-15
CACCAGTAGCACCAGTAGCACCAGTAGCACCAGTGGCACCAGTAGAGCCAGTAGGACCAGTGGCACCAGTAGCACCAGTAGCACCAGTGGCACCAGTAGAGCCAATAGGACCAGTGGCACCAGTAGCACCAGTAGAGCCAGTAGGACCAGTAGCACCTGTAGGACCAGTAGGGCCTGTGTTACCGGTAGATCCAGTTAGTCCTGTTGCACCAGTGGGCCCTGTATTCCCCGTTGCACCAGTGGGACCGTCAATACCGTCTAAATTTACATTATAGATCTGCGATGTAAATGTCCCATAGATATTTGTAACGAGTTCAACTATAATGACACCAGTTCCTGCATTATAACTCTGCACACGCCCCTCAAAACTATTTGCAGCATTAGTAGAATCTACAACTACTACGGAGTTTCCTGAAATATAGGCCAATCCTGATACGACTGTTAGTGTCTGGGACCCTCCCTGAACCGGTGTTGGCAAGACAGTCGTTATTGTAGAAGTATTGTAAATATTTCCAGGAAGACCAGTGGGGCCAGTGAATCCTCGTTGACCAGTCGGACCAGTAGCCCCTGTTGGGCCATCTATTCCATCAAGATTCACATTGTAAATAGCTAGAACAAATGTGCCCCTGATATTTGTTACATTTTCTACGATCATTTGCCCTGTTATTGCGCTGTAACTCTGAACAGTACCTTCAAACCGTATGGATGAACTTGATGCATTAACAACTACCACAGAGTTTCCTGGAATATAGGACAATCCTGTCACAATAGGAAGAGTTTGAGAGCCCCCCTCAGTAACAGTGGGGGTAATCGATGAAGTAGTTGGACTAAGATATTTGTCACCAAGACCCGTGGGACCTGTGTTGCCAGTATTGCCAGTAGCTCCTGTTCTGCCAGTGGGTCCTGTGCTGCCGCCCCCAGCTCCAAAGCCCTGGCCCTTCAAGAGCACGGCATTTCCTGTGCCATCTACGAGTTGATACATCGGATACGGATTCAGTGATGGGCGGACGGTAGTGTATGCATTTGCGCCCGTTGAACCAGTTGGATTAATATAGTATATAGTGCCCGCGGCCCCCGTAAAGGATGTATTTACCCGATATTCTCCAAAGGGGTTAAACGTAAAATAGTCCTTTGTCGGTACGCCCACACTAGTCACAATGCCTAGAGTGAAGTTAACTCCACTTACATCACCGAGGCCATAGGTTTTAGCATATTCACTTGTCGTGCGATTATAATAAAGTGGATCCCCGATAATGAACGCGCCTGACGCATCAACTTGATAAATACTCACATACTGATTGTAGGTATTCAAGGCTCGGAAGCGGCCAATAACGTTACCAGAAAAGTTTTGAGCGAGATTAAAGGTATCGGAGGGAGTGAAAATGGGAAATCCATCTTCATCTACAGTGAACAGGATTGTGCGACTATCTATATATGCTGGGGCACCATTGAATGTTCCCCCGGGATCGAGTCCCGAATTGTAGCCGTCTACATCAATCATTTTTGCATAGAATACTCCGCTTCCTGTAACATTTCCTGGATTCGGTGCAGATGTCACAATATAGATTTGTGTAACTTTCCATGTGTATCCTGTTGCATCATTGGCCAGCCAATCGCCGGCGGCCACATTATACGCATCATAAAACTGTTCTAGTTGGGCGGAACCAGGGTTGTATACAAATGCAGAAATAAACTCTAAACTATTCAGGTTTCCACGAATCAGATATTCATTTGGCTGTAATGCTGCTAAAACTGCAGTTAGGCTCGCAGGGAGTTGCGTATCACCTGCGCCTGGTACAAAATAATGCATATTAAAATCCAATGACTTTGGCGGCAGCAAATAGCCCATGATTCTACACTAGTCTTTTAATTTGTCTCTTCGTTGAATAACATAATGAAAAAGCAACTACAGAAAATAAATTGTAAGGGTTGCCAACCATCCAGATAGAAGGCCCGACGAAGGTCGATTTGCTGTATTTGCTCCATTCAACCGAGCTGGTGTCGCACCTTTTATATCAAGTTTATTGTCGGCTGTGTTTTGCCATGTCACGCCAGAACCGCCTAGAGTTGACTGGGCGGTGGGTTGCCAATAGAGGGAGGTTGAATATCCGGTTGCATTTAACCCTATAGGAAATGCATAGAGCGTATTTGTGATACTAATATTTGTTGTTCCGAGAAAGACTAGATCGGAGGCCACATCACCTGTAAAAATACCTCCTGCAGCCAAAGAGGGTGTTGTTGACATCCCAGGGGGTATATAAATACGACTTATAGCCGTACCGGAGGAGAAATCTAGATACATAGTGAAGGATTTTAGAGCACCGGCGGGACCTGTAGTGCCGGTTGTTCCTGTGTTACCAGTCGAGCCAGTGGGGCCAGTGGGGCCAGTAGCTCCCGTTCCGCCTAATCCAGTAGGCCCAGTAGGACCAGTACCTACAGGACCCGATGGGCCTGTGTTTCCCGTTACTCCTGTAGGGCCTGTTGTGCCCGTCACCCCTGTCGGACCAATAGAACCTGTGTTTCCCGTTACTCCTGTAGGGCCTGTTGTGCCCGTTGCGCCAGTGCGACCCGTAGGGCCTGTAGAGCCTGTCTGCCCCGTAGGGCCACTGGGACCAGTAGCTCCTGTTCCACCTAATCCAGTAGGGCCAGTAGGACCTATATTTCCCGTTACTCCAGTAGGGCCTGTTGTGCCCGTCACCCCTGTCGGACCAATAGAACCTGTGTTTCCCGTTACTCCTGTAGGACCAGTGTTTCCCGTTGTCCCAGTACCACCCGTAGGGCCTGTAGGACCAGTACCTACAGGACCCGATGGGCCTGTTGTGCCCGTCACCCCCGTCGGACCAGTAGGGCCTGTATTACCCGTTACTCCAGTAGGACCTGTGTTTCCCGTTGCGCCAGTACCACCCATAGGCCCTGTATTTCCCGTTGCGCCAGTATTTCTAGCTTCGCCGTCGACACCTGTAGCTCCCGTCTCGCCTTTAGGACCTGTATTTCCCGTTGCACCAGTAAGTGTGGCATCACCAGGTACTCCCTGCACCCCTGTTGCTCCAGTATATCCGGTGGGACCTGTACCTCCCGTGGGCCCAGTATCGCCGGTTAATCCAGTGGGGCCCAGACCTCCAGTATATCCGGTGGGACCTATACCTCCTGTGGGTCCAGTATTCCCGCTTGACCCGGTGGGGCCTATATATCCCGTATAACCCGTAGGTCCAGTTGCACCACTATGTGTGGCAGAGCCAGGAACCCCTCTAGCGCCGGTAGGACCTGTATAACCGGTTTTTCCAACTGCACCTGTCATTCCTGTGGGCCCCCCAAGGGGGCCTGTGGGACCAGTAGAAGCAGCTCCACTGCTCGCGTTAAATCCCACGCCCGCAAGTAAGACGGCATTTCCACTTGTATCAATCTGCTGGTACATTGGGAAGGGATACAAGGTCGGTCTCGTCCTTGTCAGCTGACCGGAGCCTGTTGGATCGACGTAGAAGATTGTTCCCGCGCTCCCACCTGTAAGAGATGCCTGGACCGCCGTGCGGTATTCTCCAAAAGGGTTGAAGGTGAAGTAGGACGCCGAGGGAACGCTCACACTTGTCACGACGCCGATTGTATAGGTTACGCCACTTATATCACCGATTCCCTGCGATTTGCGAAATAGGCCAGCCCCTGTAATATATACGGGATCACCGACGATAAGTGTATGACCTGGTTGGTAGATGCTCACGTATTTATTATATGTATTGAGGACGCGAAAACGGCCTATGACGTTGCCTGAAAAGTTATTGGCAAGAGCAAAAGTGTCGCTTGGCGTAAAAATGGGGAATCCGTCCTCGTCAACGGTGAAAAGAATATTTCTGGAATCAATGAAAGCTGGCCCTCCATTGTATAAGCCGGTCACATCGAGTCCCGCATTATAGTTATCGACATCCAACATCACCGCGTAAAAGCTGTTGCTACTCGTATTATTTTCAGGACTGGGTGCATCCGTAATAGCGTAAACTTTAATAACTTTCCATGTGTAGCCTGTTGCGTCATTTGCAAGCCAATCCCCTTCAGCCACATTGTAGGAATCATAATATTGCTCTGGGCGTTCACTTCCGGGATTATAGACATAGGCAGAAAAAAAGGATATACCATTCAGATTGCCTCGGACAAGATATTCATTTGCACTGAGATCAGTGAGGACCGTGCTCAGGCTCGGAGGAAGATCCGAATCTCCGTTAATGAACAGGTGTAGATTAAAGTCTAATGCCTTTGGTGGCGGTAAGTATGACATACCTCTACCGTTAAATACTAAATTAGGTGCAGTGCGCCTATTTTTGTATTTAATATGGTTAACTTTTATTTTAGGTGGTGATGGTTATAACAAAGGGCACTACCCCTGAGCCAATTACTCCTAAGTTATTGAGTTCTAAGTTGCTAATCTTTAATCCAGATTGTGCGCCAGAAGCTGCCGAAGGAAATGCCATACCTACCATGGCATCCATCCTCTTTTGTTCTTTTGTTAGTCCTGCGGCACCCTTGGCATAGATGAAAGACGTGGAAGGTATAACAAATTTACCGTCGGCCATATCCTGTAAGGTAATACCCGGTGCACCAACTTTTCCCGGGGGAGCATTAGCGAACTTTATATTTTTAATAGGGATTGTAGAACTAATCATAAGAGTTTTCATAGTGCCTGTCGGCACTGATACCGTAACGGATGGATCAGAAGATTTCGCAGTTACCGCGCCTGTAGAGGGATTTACTGTGCAGTTGATCATGACAGTTCCGCCACCCCGCTGTCTGCGGCGACGGGTAAGTTTCTTTGAACGGGATGAGCGCTTCATTGTCTTCTTGGATCTGCGCGACCACTTCTTCATTTCTATTTAGGCTTAATAATAAAAGAGGGTTATAGTCGCTAGAAACCCAGATGCAACACCAGCTGTCGGACGCACTGCGGTATTTGCACCGTTAATATTTGTTAAATTCATACCTCTTATTTGCACACTATTATCAGCCGATACGGAAAAGTAAGTCTTTGTAGGGCCGATATTTCCGCCAGGGATTGGACTCCACTGACGAGAAGAGGTATAGCCTGAGGCATTCATGCTAGTAACAAACGCAGCGGTAGTATTCGCACAGGTAATATTATCTAGGCCGAGAAATATGAGATCGGTGCCAACATCTGCCGTAAATACTCCGCCGGCGGAAAGAAGGGGATCCGTGAATAGGCCTGCGGGGATGCTTACGCGGCTTATAGCGCTTTGAGTGGAGTAATCCACCAAAATCGTGAATGATTTTGTGAAAGCTATTGTCGGGGCCGGAGAACCCGCGGGACCTGTAGGCCCTATGGCAATCTGTTGACTCTGACAAATAAGGCGATTGGCCAGTTGTCTTCTGAGGAGTTCGTTACAATCCATCTACCGTTAAACACTAAATGATGGTGTGCCATGATTTAGTGTTTAATATACGTAGCTCGCGATACCGTGATCTTTAGAAGAATGTATTTTTCGATTAGGCACTGCGAGCATTTTTAGCGGCCTTTTCTGCTTCATCCGCGTGATCTGATGCCGCTTGAGCTTCCTCTGCGGCAGCGGCTGCCTTCTTTTTTGCATTTATAGCAGTCATACGCAGACCTTTTGCCTTTGTGATTAGGGCAGTAAAGTTATTAGAAATATTCTTCTTAGGGCTGTTTGTAGCCATATTTGTAGCCTGTGCATTCTTCTTAGGGCTATTCGTAGCCGTATTTGTAGCCATATTTGTAGCCTGTGCATTCTTCTTAGTATTATTTGTAGCCATATTTGTAGCCTGTGCATTCTTCTTAGTATTATTTGTAGCCATATTTGTAGCCTGTGCATTCTTCTTAGGGCTATTCGTAGCCGTATTTGTAGCCGTATTTGTAGCCGTATTTGTAGCCGTATTGTTGGTCTGTGCATTCTTCTTAGGGCTATTGGTAGCCGTATTGTTAGTCTGCGCATTTACATTGGCATTATTCGTGCTTGCCGCATTCGCCTGTGGCTTGGCATTATTCGTAGCAACCACATCGCTTATAGTAGAGTTCATTGCATTTACAGGAGCATTTACACGAGCATTTGCAGAGTTATTTGCTCCTCCCCTCATGGTTTTCCCGCGCCGCATTTTCCTGCCACGCATTTTCCTGGTTGCCATTCTATTAAAAGAACACATAAAGAATCCGTTAACCTATAGGCTAGTAATGACCGACCACAAGCTTATTCTTCTGAGCATGGTCAAAAATGAGACGCGTATTATTGAGCGTCTTATGGGATCCGTAAAGGGTCGCGTAGATGCTATTGTAATCTGTGATACGGGCTCCACAGATGATACTGTCGATAAGGCAACCGCGTGGCTGACCACGAACGACATATCAGGCACTGTATGCGCCTATACATTTAAGAACTTTGGTGTTAGCAGGACGCAGTCCTTCATTTGTTGCCAGGACTGGGTGAATCGCGTAGGGTGGGACGCGACAAAGACGTGGGCCCTTGTCCTAGACGGCGATATGATGCTATCAGGGCCCATTGATCGGGTGCGCCTGGCCTCCCTCGGTCCGGAACAAGCTGGTGTATCTCTCAAACAATCCGCAGGCAGCCTCGTTTACAGTAATATGCGTATAATGCGCTGTTCCGAGCCGTGGATATGTAAAGGCGGGACGCATGAGGCCTGGACATGCCCTCCTGCAAAGCATGTCACCCTGTTTCACACCCCTATTCTTACAGATCATGGTGACGGCGGCTGCAAATCCGACAAGTATCCACGCGATATTCGTCTGCTGAAGGAGGATCTTGTCGAAATGCCGAATGACGCCAGGACCCACTTTTATCTCGGCCAGACCTATCTCTGTATGCGGGACTGGGAGAATGCTATTCCTATTCTGAAGCGCCGCATAGAGATTGGGGGGTGGGAGGAAGAAGTCTATATTGCCCGCCTGTATCTGGGCGAGTGCTATGAGAACTCGGGGCAGACTGCAGAGGCTATCAATGCATATCTGCAGGCCTGGCAGTCACGCACATTCCGCACAGAGGCGGCCATCCGCCTCATTAGTCTCTATAGGAAGCAGCCAAAGTCCCAGTTTCTCGCGTCGCTCGTGCTGGAGAGGCTGTTTTCCACCCTATATGGCGAGGATCTGCGGACGGGCGTTCTACTGGGACCGGCCTACAGAAACCAGGATGTGCTTTTCGTCAATCAGCGCGACGTTGACTATCATCTGTGGGAGGAGCTAGCCATTATTGGATTTTATTCGGGGCTCCACAAACAGACGTGGCTCCAGCTCGATCAGCTGGATCTGAAGACGCGTCTGAACTGGCACGAGTTCAATACTCTTTTTGGGAACATGCACTGGTATGACTGGTGTCTGAAGCCCCGTCGCCAGACGCGCTTCTCGGTCCCACTTGAGCTTCTTCCTTGGGCGAAAGAGGCTGAGGCGAGCTGCTGGCAGCCGTTTAATCCCAGTATCCGTGTGAAGCCCGATCGCACTGGATATCTCCTGAATCTGCGCTGCGCAAACTATTACACGGCCGAGGCAAAGCATTATCACTACCGGGCCTTCCACGGAAAGGTTCTTACGCGCAACTGTCTGATGGATGTGCCCAGGGAGGCCGGCTGGAATAATCCGAAGAGTCTTGAGGAGATTATCATTTCAGATAAGTTTCAGCAGCAGGATCACTATATCCGTGGAGTAGAGGATTGTCGTCTCATCCAGGGGACGGATCAGATGGAGTTTCTCGGCACGTCCCAGTCCTATTCGGAAAATAAGACGAATAAGATCTTCCACGTATGGCGGGGTGCAGACGAGAAGGAGTGGAGTCTGAAACAGATGCCACTGCCGGTGGGCGTGAGTCCAGGTGAAACGCAAAAGAACTGGCTGGGGTTCAAGCATCATGGGCGGCTCCACTATATTTACAACTTCTCGCCCTTCAGAGTCTGCGATGAGACCGGCAAGGCCGTGGTAAATATCGATACGCTGCAGGGGGCTCTGACTCTCAGGGAATATCGCGGATCTGCAGGGCCGGTGCCATGGTCTTCCACCGTGGCAGATGAGGCATATCTGTGCGTGATGCACAAGGTCTATATTGGCGACGACGGGCGGCGCTACTATCACCGATTCATGACGCTGGACAAACAGCTTCGGCCATCTCGCGTCAGCTGCTTTGTGCGATTTAGTAAGGAGCGTGTCGAGTATTGGAGCGGCATGTGCCCCAGCCTCGAGGGCGATTCCTATTGGATCACCTATGGGGCTCGGGATTCGGAGGCATATATTGCAGAGATGCTGTTCAAGGATATTGAGCCACTGCTCATGTATAACATGAAAACAGGAACGGCGCTACCCACTGTCGACCGTCTACGCACTATACAGTGATCTCCCAGACGTCTGAGAAGGGGACATTGATCTTCGTCCCGACTTTTTTGATTTCTTCTATAACGGTGATAATCCCTTGGGGATAGTCGCCGTTCATGCGGCCAGGAAGATTGAGCGAACCATTTTGATGGACAATGCCCTCTGTAGAGAATGCGGATCCGTCGGCCGCGTAGCAGGTGAATCCCATCATTTCCCATAGAATGCTGCCGTCTCGGAAGAGAAAGGCGCGTTCTGACCATCGGTTATCGCTACCAGGATATTCCTGGTAGCGATAGACGTCTTTGAGGGCGAAGTGTTTAGTGCCTGTGGGGAACTTGGCCTGCATTCTTGTAGTTATGATATGACTTGCGCGAAATCAATTTTACACCTACAGTATCGCCTGCCAGTTGAGCGCAGCTTGGACACCTCCTGACGCATTCCAGGTATAGGCGGTGAAGCCGGTGGACGATGCAGAACCTATTGAGACCCAGGAGGCGGATGCATCTGTCACGCAGGCAGATATATTTGGGGTTGCCGTGAAGGGCGTTGTGAAGGTCACGGTGAGAGTAAACGCGGATACATCTGATGTTCCTGAGCCATATTGAATCACGGGGAGCCTCTTTGCCACTGTTGTGCCGACGTAGGGTAGGGGGCGCCGAGAGGCGAGTGCCTTGACAGCGGTTGTAAATGTTGAACTTGCTGCGGATAGAACCCAGTTGATCCCATTATAAGAATAGGCTGCTTGGTTTCCACCAGAACCACCAGCCACCCAAACAGAACCATTCCACCCTACAGAGTCGCAGGAAGAAGATAATATGGCATTTCCAGTTGTAGACGCAGTCCAGTTGATTCCATCATCAGAATAGGCGAGTTGATTCGTTCCAGAACCACCGGCGACCCATCGGCTACCGTTCCACGCAACTGCCAGGCCTGAAGTTGTAAATATAGCAGTTCCAGATGCGGAATCAGTCCAGGTTATTCCATCTGAAGAATAGGCCAGTGTATTTGTTCCAGAACCACCGGCGACCCATAGGGAACCATTCCATGCAACTGCCTTACATGACGTCGTGAATATCGCATTTCCAGACGTTGAAGCAGTCCAGTTGATTCCATCATATGAATAGGCCAGTTGGTTTGTTCCTGAACCTCCCGCAACCCATAGTCTACCATTCCACGCTACTGCTGTACATAAAGTGGTGAATAGCGCTGTTCCAGAGGTAGCATCAGTCCAGGTGATTCCATCATAAGAATAGGCCATTCCTCCGCCGCCGGCGACCCATAGGCTGCCATTCCACGCAACTGCGCGACATGATGATGAAATAACACCATTTCCAGAACCTGACGCAGTCCAGGTGATTCCATCTGGCGAGTAGATGAGTCGATTTGTTCCTGAGCCACCTGCCACCCATAGGCTCCCATTCCATGCTACTGCTGAACATGCAGTTGTAAATCTGGCATTTCCAGATTGCGAGGGGTTCCATGCAAGCCCATCATATGAATAGGCTAACGTATTTGTTCCAGAGCCTCCTGCGACAATGAAGGCATCTGTATTTATAGCTGGCTTCCTGAGGATAATTGATTCGCCGACGTAGGGGAGGGGGCGCCGAGAAGCAATCGAGTAAGCAATATAAAAGGAGGAGCCAGATGGAGAAAGAGTCCATGTCGTCCCATTGTAGGAATATGCCACGGTGTTCTCGGCGTTAGTGTCCTGGCCACCAATCACCCATACAGTGCCGTTCCAGCCAACAGAATGCACATTAGTTCCTAAAAGAGTGCTTCCAGCGCTAGAAACAGACCAGTTAATCCCATCATAACTGTAAATCAAGCGATTTGTTCCATAGCCGCCAGCAAGCCACATTGAGCCATTCCATGCAACTGAATAACATCGATTTGTTAAAAGTGCACTACCAGATGTGGCGTCATTCCAGATTATTCCATCGTAGGAATAGGCGATTGTAGTACCTGGCCCCCCATTTTGCCCACCCGCAACCCACACTGTTCCATTATAGGCTATAGAAAGAATGGCCATGCCCAAAGCTGTTGCAGTCGTTGAAGTTGTCCAGACTATACCGTCTGTTGAATATCTTATTGTAGCAGTGTAACTGGTAGTTGAACCTATTACACTTAGTGCGCCACTTGAGGCAAATGAAGAGATATCCTGCCCACCTGCAATGCCCGTCCAGTTGATTCCATCATAAGAATAGGCAAGTTCATATGCGCCTCCAGAACCTCCTGCGATCCACATAGAGCCAGTCCATCCTACCGTAAGAACTTGAGAGGGGAAAATCGCATTTCCAGAGGTTGAGCCAGTCCAGGTGATTCCATCGGGGGAATAGGCCAAGGTATTTCCTGTGCCACCACTGTAGCCTCCCGCGACCCAAAGGGCACCATTCCACGCTACTGTATAGCATCGTGTCGTAAATGGACTTGAAGGGACGTTCGACCATGCAATACCATCGTAGGAGTAGGCAAGATTGAACCCGTATTCACTTCCAATAAGCATGAAGGCTTCTGTAACATACGTTGGGTTTACAGGTATTGCGATAGTTTCACCGACATAGGGAAGTGGGCGCCGAGAAGCAACTGACAAGACAAAACTTGAAAATAATGCATCGCCTGCTGACACCGTCCAGTTTATTCCATCAGGCGAATAGACCAAAAAGTTTCCGCCATTACCACCCGCAAGCCATACAGAGCCATTCCACGCAACTGCTTTGCATGAAGTTGTAAGAATCGCATTTCCAGATGCTGAGCCTGTCCAGGTGATTCCATCTGAAGAATAGGCAAGTTGATTTGTTCCAGAGCCACCGGCGACCCATAGACTCCCATTCCATGCTATTGCTGCGCATGTGCTAGCAAGTACACTTGTTACCGATATCCAAAGTGTGCCGTTAGTAGAATATGCCATAATGCCGCTCGCGCCACCGGCCACCCATATAGACCCATTCCACGCCACGCAAAAACATCCAGCCGATACTACGGCATTTCCAGACAGGGAAAGATACCATTTGATTCCGTCATAAGAATAGGCTAGTGTATTTGTTCCAGACCCACCTGCGACCCACAAGAAGCCGTTCCATCCGATGCATCTGCATTCCGTTGTGAATACCGCATTTCCAGATGTTGAAGCTGTCCAGGTTATTCCATCAGGGGAATAGGCGAGTTGGTTTGTTCCTGAACCGCCGGCCACCCATAGCGTGCCATTCCAGGCGACACTGAAACATGCAGTTGTAAAAATGGCATTGCCAGAGGTTGAGGCGGTCCAGTTTATTCCATCGGACGAATAGGCGAGTTGATTCGTTCCAGAGCCACCCGCAACCCATAGAGAACCACTCCACGCAACTGTCGCGCATTTTGTTGTAAATACCGCATTTCCAGAGGTTGATGCAGTGAATGAAAGTCCATCATACGAATAGGCGAGTTGGTTCGTTCCTTGCCCGCCGACCACCATAAAGTTTTCCGTAGACATTGGGCTTGCGCCACCGCCACCACCAGGTCCTGTCGGACCTGTTGCACCGGTATTTGTCGTGTCACCTGCGGGGCCAGTAGAACCCGTGCGACCGGTAGGACCAGTGTAACCAGTTTGTCCTGTCCAGCCCGTCACACCCGTTGGACCGGCAGTTCCGTCACACCCTGTATTGCCTGTGAAGCCCGTTACACCCGTAGGGCCCGTTACGCCTGTAGGACCCGTTTGCCCCGTTTGCCCCGTAGGGCCCGTCGAACCTGTCTGTCCTGTTACACCTGTTGCACCAGTCCAGCCAGTCCAGCCTGTGAATCCAGTAGGACCTGTTGAGCCCGTCGAGCCCGTTACACCTGTTGGTCCTGTATAGCCTGTATCGCCTGTTGAACCCGTTTGTCCCGTAAAGCCAGTAAAGCCCGTAAAGCCGGTGGGACCCGTCTGACCCGTCTGCCCTGTCTGCCCTGTCTGCCCTGTCTGGCCTGTCTGGCCGGTTGGTCCTGTCCAGCCCGTCCAGCCCGTCGAGCCTGTAACACCCGTCTGTCCTGTCTGACCGGTTGGTCCTGTCCAGCCCGTCCAACCTGTGTAGCCTGTTAGCCCTGTTGGCCCTGTGCCCCCAGTGCCAGCAGGGCCCGTCCAGCCTGTGTAACCTGTTAGCCCTGTTGGTCCTGTTCCCCCAGTGCCAGCAGGACCCGTCCAGCCCGTGTAGCCAGTGGGCCCTGTTCCCCCAGTGCCAGCAGGACCCGTCGAGCCCGTGTAGCCCGTGGAACCCGTTGGCCCCGTTTCAGAACTTGCCAAGAGCGTCGTATGCAAATGCGAAATGCTATTGCCGCGCGCATAGATCGTGAGCGTATTTGTCGCCGTGAAGGATGCGTATACCTTCACGCGAATACGGCTCGTGAGGCTGGGCAAGGTCGTGGCGTTCACATACAGTGTATTATAACAGGGAGCCAGAGTTGTCGTTACAGCTGTTGCATTTGTGCTCGATCCCGCCGTAATCAGGGTTTCATCAGCACCTGCCGCATTTGTGTAAAAGACACTGAAATACACACTTGTTACCCCAGAGCTGGTGGCGGCCTGCGCATATACATTCAAGTCCCATACACCACCGATCAGATTTGTAGATATCATTGTATTCTGAGGTGTCGTGTAGGTCGCCATGAGAAAGGCAGAGTTGGGCGCCTGAGATCCAGATGTCACATTTGTCTGTGCAGTTTCTATAGGGCTTGTCAGGAGTGCCCCAGATATGGGCGCGGACCCTCCCGAAAGATCAAGAAAGAGTGTGAGGCCACCTGAGATACCATTTTGACCTACTGGGCCCGTGGGTCCAGTGGCACCGGTATTTGTTGCAGTGCCTGCAAGACCCTGTGCACCCGTGTCACCTTGCGGGCCGAAATCGCCTTGAGGTCCCTGTGGTCCCGTGTAGCCCGTAGATCCACTGTATCCTGTAACACCCGTCCAGCCAGTGAAGCCTGTAGCACCGGTTGCGCCAATACGTCCTGTTGGGCCAGTGTTTCCCGCCGCACCACCACTTCCAGTAGGACCCGCTAATCCCGTCCAGCCTGTAAATCCAGTAGGACCAGTGATTCCTGCAGAGCCGGTCGAGCCTGTTGGCCCTGTGCGACCAGTAGCTCCAGTAACACCCGTCCAGCCCGTGAACCCTGTTGGGCCAGACCAGCCTGTGTAGCCCGTGAGACCTGTTGGACCAGTGTAGCCAGTGGGGCCAAGATCACCTGTCGAACCTGTTTGACCCGTGACACCCGTCCAGCCAGTGGGGCCCGTCCAACCCGTCCAGCCTGTCGTGCCCGTCCAACCCGTTGGCCCAGTCCAACCTGTCGAGCCAGTGGGACCCGTTGCCCCAGTATTACCCGTCGCACCAGTGGGACCCGTCCACCCTGTCCAGCCCGTGGCGCCCGTGTTTACCGCCGTTCCAGGAATACCTTGATCTCCTGTGGCTCCTGTCGGACCAGTATTTCCTGTGAATCCCGTATTTCCCGTGTCACCCGTGTAACCAGTAGGGCCGGCAAGACCAAATGGAC
>Ga0214919_10008221_pt1 | contig 13823 bp, 6 predicted proteins | sample LL1503_MetaG_FD_177994 | JGI IMG/M metagenome (GOLD analysis project Ga0214919, IMG submission 177994) | Freshwater microbial communities from Lake Lanier, Atlanta, Georgia, United States - LL-1503 | ecosystem: Environmental > Aquatic > Freshwater > Lake | place: USA: Georgia | collected 2015-03-15
GACTCACCAATGCCAGAGTGAAGAGATGAATGATAATACATAATGGCAGATACAAACCACTTTTCTAATTCTGAAAGAGTTAAAGAAGCATATTTCTCAGAATTATACTCTCCTTTTTCAGTAATATTAGAAAAAGTAGTGCCAGGAATCTCATGTACCATTTTCATTAAAGTGCCTATAACCCGTTCAATAATTCCTCCATAGTGTGGTGTTTTTACAGGTCTATAACTAATTTGGATGCCGTGAACATCGCAACCACGACGTAAAGCCTCACTATGAAATTCCTTTCCATTATCTACATAAATGGCTTTTGGTTTTCCTGACATAGGCCAGTCAGCATCTACACCTATTTGTTCTAGCCAAGGTCGTTTATCGATTGCAATATGAGCTAAACAAAGCCCTACTGATACTGCTGAAGGGGGCTCAAGTGTTAAACAAAATCCAACAATACAACGACTATAAACATCAATTGCAACTGTTATCCAGGGACGACCGATAGGTAAACGCGTGTGCAAATCAACAATAATTAAATCCACAAGTGTATGATCAATTTGTACAACATCTAATACCCCATTGGTTTCTGGAAAATGGCCCTCCAACGGCTTTAAATGGTTTGAAGCATCTTTTCCCTGTCTTTTTTGAAGAACGTAATCTGATTTTAATCTATTAATCCGAGACCTTATTGTGTTTAGAGCAGGAGGAGCAAGATTAGATTTCCGGCAGCGTTCTTTAACTGTCCTCATTAAAACAGAAACACTACATTTTTGACGCGTAAGATAAGTTTCAGCTATAGCAATTGAAATAATTGATTCAATATCTTTGGATATACGAGTACCTCCTCGTCCACCATCGGATGTTCTTGGCGCTAAAGCAGGGACTGAACCACCGGTCTCTTTCCAAAGTTTCACTAAATTGTAAATAGTTCGTTCTGATAAACCGAGTTTTTGAGCAGCTTCTTTTGCTATACTGATAGAAACATTTTTATGCTTGGCGATAGGAGCAATAATTTCTGCGCGGCGACGTGCTTCTGACCACATCTCATCAGATAATCGAATAGTACCACTTTCTTCAATAACTTCATCTGATGACATAGACATGACTCTTGCTGAATAGAGCTTCTGATACAATTACATACTACTGAAGAGGTCTTCTGGTAAATCCCGTATTCAAAAGTGGATTTCAACTGATTATATTTATTGGCATGCAACTGCAATTGTCTTTTGAAAATGACATCAGCAGCACCAGAAAAACGATCGTTTTTCTTGCTCCATAACGTATGAGTTTAATCTAAATAATGATTCCTCGAAAATTTTTGCTCATACGTTAAATCTTGCAAATTTGGAAAAAATTCTCCAGTGCTTGCAAAACCTTCCATTCAAATTGTTAAACCATTTATATGGCTTCCTAGCTAATAAATTTAGTATTATTCAGTGCAAAGCTCAAAAGTTTCAAATAATTCAGAAAGTAACAATTTTACCTTCACTTATTTATGTGCTGATGCAGGCCAACCTTCTAATCTTGGAAACCATACAGCTATTGAGGGGTTTGCTCTTTGACTTTCATAAAAACCTACGTAGTTACTTAAATCTCTATCGAAAACTGCTACCTCACCAGGATTTTGCCTATCCTCTCCATTAATGCCTTCACCTTGTTGACCAGGTAAAGAAACTCCAGCTTGCACTAACCCATAAGATTCCCAATAAGGATCTTGTTTAGCCTCTACCACATCCATAGTTGTACCAAATAAAGTACCATGATGGTGGTCATAATGGCCCGTTATGTTGTAATAATAAGTTCCTTGATAAGCTGCGCCTGTATAACCTGCAGTTCCTGCTATACCAACATTACCATTTTGTCCTTCGGATGCTGTGCCATCTGCACCTACAGGTACCCATTCCAACGTACTTGTTTCTATAAGAGAGTGCCCATTGTTTCCACCTTTTCCTTTCATTCCAGCTTTTCCACCTTTGCCTCCATGACTGCCAATACTACCATTATATCTATAAACAGTTTTTGCTCCATTTAAGTGAGCATGACATCCAAATTCACCCCCTATATCTTTCCATCCACCATCTATTTTTGCTTGTAACGTTCTGCCTGTCTGTTTGTTTGAAAAAGAAGAAGTTTCTATTACTACCCCCCCTACGGGAGGAGCACCCGTTGGCATATTTCTGTCAGCATCTTGCCCTACATTTCCAGGAGCTCCCTGACTTCCATCCCCTCCTCTTCCACCTGTGCCACCAAGTGTAACTACTGTTAAATTCCTAAGGTTGTCAAAAACAACCCCTTTTCCATAAAAATTACCTCCATTGCCTCCAGGTAATCCTGGACTTCCATCTGCACCAGCTTGCGTTCCCCCTGCTCCTTGATTTCCTGCGGCTCCTGTGAGGTTTATTGTTTTCCTATCTCCCATTATTTTCCAATAAGGAGCTATCATTTTAACTACAGCTGCACGACCACTCATGTCCATATCAGCATCAACAAATAAAGTATTAACTGCATAAAGTTCTAACTTACGAATTGCGGGACTTAACCTTGCTAAAACATCACTGATCCCTACTAATATGCCAGAAAGACAAAGAGAGTCTGCACTACCACTCGTACGTATATCAGGCATTGCAAGTAAAGCACGAAGTGAATTTCGAGTTTCTTCCAAAGCCATATGCCAACTACTCGTATCATAAACTCGGGTTTCTGGAGAAGAAGGATCGGTAGGAAGGCTTCCTGGAAGAGCAATACTTGCAAGATGGATTCCTTTTAATGTTTTTATTTTCTCAATTTTAGAAAAGAGAGAGCGTCTAGTTTCAGGAGAAAACCCAGCTATCTCACTAAATTTTATCATTTCAAGAAAATTAGCTCGTGCTCCATCAGCTCTATGTAAATCTATTAAAATTTCAAGTTCTCTTCCAATATCATCTCTAAGAGCTTGGATATTTTCTCCTGAAAAACCTCTAATCTTTTCTTTTATAAAATCAATAATTTGATAAGCATTTGCACTTATTTCTCCAGCAATAACTCCATTTAATTCATCAAGGATGGTATTTAAATACTGAATAGAGGCTGGAGGAATGTCAGGTTTATGCATAGGTCTATGAACATAATTACATCTGTCTATTAATTGCCAAATTCTTGTTCTTGCCACGCCTGAAGAATCTCTTGCCCATATGCTAGCATCTTCCATATATGTAAATTTTCTACTCCCTAAAAGATGGGCTAATAGCTCTCTACCATGTATCCATCTTGGATCATCATTTTCTGCACGACTAAGACTCGTTAATATTTCAACCGCACCTTCAAAACTTCTGGGTTCTTTTTCTTTTGTAACTACGAGAGAAACCATATTCTTTAATTGATCTAAATCTCCAAAACATCCAGTTAGATCTTTAAGTGTTTCAATAACTGTTCCTGTAGTAGAAGCATCGCTTAATGAGCCCTTACTTAGAACCAAGACTAATTTCACATTTTCCACCACCTCCAGAACCTTAAAAATAGAAAAAACATCAACAATCTTTTGAAAATTCCCACTATAAGCTCCAAAACCTGGGCAATCCCAAAGTGTTACATTACGCTCTGCAATATAATCCGCAGATGGCACCATAGTTCCAGGTTTTGCTACATAATGATAGATACGAGCCCCACTCATTCCAATTACATCCGGCTTTACTTCCAGTACATTTAATCCTTCTCGCACTACTGCTTCTAATTCATTTCCACACAACAAATTTGAAAGGGTCGACTTACCTGCGCGTGTAGGCCCAAGGAAAATAATCGCATTCTTAACGCCAGGGATAACACAACTTTGTACCATTTGTTGTGCGTCTTCTATAGCCTGAGGTAAAGTACTTTTATCAATACCTCTAGAACCAATAGTTGCTAATGGTGGGGTTACAGGACGGTCTTCAAGAATTAAGCCTCCATAGGTATCCAACGTAACATAGCGAAGCGTTTCTTCTAACAAAGAGCGTTTAAACATTGGTGTTCTGTCGTCCTCTCCTTTTCTTTCATTATTTTCTACCCCTACTTCAGAGACACGGGGCATACCTGTAGTAAAAGAAGAAACAGCAGCTGTAGGTATTGTACTATCCTCTGGGCTTACTTTTCTTTCGTTGTCCATTGCTGTAACATTTTGAATAAAGCAAAAAACAAACAAGGTACCCAAAAGACTGATTTTAGAAAAAAATCTATAAAGTATATGTTCCATGCCTTTATCTCCTTAACATCCTTAGCAAGTTTTAGTTTGATATTTTATTGGAAGCAGCAATGTCCTGAAGCAGGTATCGCCTCAATCTTGAGAGCTAGTCTTTGAGCAAACTTTCTATCATATTCACGAGCATCAATTATTCCCAAATTTAAACCAGCACCCAAAGTTTCACCTGGGCAATCTTCTTTACTTGCATCTCCAAAACGGATACCTGTTAAATGCAAGGTTGTATCAGAACTTTTCGCCAAAGAGCAAAATAGCTCCTCAAAAACAAATCTTTTTAGAGTATCATAATCTTTTCTTATGCCTTTTGTCTTCCAATGAGAATCTTTCTTTTTTGATAAGCAATCAATCATCCGATCCACTGCTTTAGTAGCAACTTTCTTAGCGTTTGGTTCACTAACAATACGAAGCTGTAACTTGTATAGATAAGTTAGCCTTCTAGCCATTTCCTCAGAAAATTGGTCAATATCAGAAAACTTGCGTGTTATACCTATATTGTCAATTTCATCAATTTGAACTTGGATATAACGATCTACAACTGCACCAACTAAAGCAGGAACTACTGAGCCTGCAGCTCCACCAATTACTGCACCGCCCATACCCCCTACAACTGTCCCTCCTATATTTCCGGCAGTATTACTTAATATACTAATAAGTGTCTCTACAGGTGTTGCCCCTCTTGCCACGAGTCCAGATTTCAAAATTTTATACGCAGCTAATTGACTGCTAAAACCACTTCTTATTTCATCATAAAAAGCATATAAGGGAGGGATCATTCTAAAGTGAGTTTCATCCATTCTAGCTTTTTCCTGACGTTCATAACTTATTGAAGCAGCATTCATCACTTTTGATCTACGAATCCAATATTGGATCAATTCAGCTATGTCAGTTTGACCGTTTGCTTTTGCTATACTCCATGCTTGAGTTAAGACAGCAAGACTAACAAATTGATTCATATCAGTTGTCTTGTTATTAACAAGTACTGCCAGAATTTCTTCTATTGCCAGCCTTCTTCCCTCTCTCACAGCAAAATACAATGATGTTAATTCACCTTTTGTAGAAGGTATTTCAGCAGAATCTCTATACCATCTTCGAGCTTCAGCACTATTTCTCACAACAACTGGGTCTGGAGTCCCCTCTTCACTTCTTCCTTCCTCTTGCATTACTCCAAAGAAGTATTCTGCTCTTGGATCTCCTCCTTCGCGGAATCTTTGTTCATATAAATCTTTAGCAATTTTATAATGGCCAGCTTCCTCCTCTAAAAGCCCCCAGTTAACTGTAGCTTTTACGCAATTTTGTGTTTTTGCTCTGCAAAATAATTGCTTTGCAGCATCTGGATTTTTACTTACTCTTAAATCCTTTCTACCAAGAGCTTGATATACTCCTAGATTATTAAGAGCAGCAGGGTCATTCTTCTGAGTTGCGTACGTGTAAAGAAGGACTTGGTCTGTTCCAGGATATTTCTTAGCCCCCTGTTCATACAGCATTGCAAGGCTCACTTGTGCCTGTGGCAACCCTTCTCTCCATTCTCTTTTTTTATTTATTACTTTAAAAGAAGCTCTGTAAAAAAATTCTTTAGCTTTCTCTAAATCTTTAGGACGTTCATATAAGCCATGCAATGAAATATACCCTAGGTTATATAGGGCTAATTGATGGTCATATCCAGCAGCTATAGAAAATTGCTCTAATCCTTGTTCTATAGCGTTTCCCTTGATTAAACTCACACCAAAATAATAATGGGCTTTTGCTAAGCATTGCTTAGCTTCCGGCATCCCTTCTTCACTAAATGCATGAGTATAATGCCCTATTGCCTCAACAAAATTACCTGCTCTTTCAGCTCTTCTACCGACGGTGATACTATTTTCTTCTCGTTCCATACATTGACTAGGTTGGCAAAAAAGAGGAGTGATTATAGCCATTATACAAAATACTTTTTTGATTTTGTTCTTCATTTTGTACCAAAAATAAAAATCGTATTTAATAAATGACACTTAAAAAATATACAAGCAGATTACTATAAGAAAATAAGTAGAAATTCGCATATTTAATTAAGAAAAATAGGAAAGAGAGACTTAAGAAAGATTGCTTTGTAGTTCTTTCTTTAGTTTGAGCCTAAAATTGATATTTTGGTTCAATTGAAACCAACCCTCATATTCTAACCTCTATGAAAGTGTATTTCATTAATCTTGTCCTTTTTGTTGTAGAGGATTTAAATAGGCTAGAGCTATGATTAAATAGACCAGACAGGGCAGAAAGAAATAGAGAGAATAAGTTTATTATTTGAAAAACTTAGAATTACCAAAAAATTAGTAAAAGTAAAAAGAGATTTAGATAAAACCTGAGAGTGAGGTGTTTTTGTGAAAGAGATCAATAAGATTGGACTTATACGAAACGCCAGTTTTATCCTTAATCTGGTTCAAATAGGATTCAACAGTACGGGGAGAAATAGATAAAATATTAGCAATTTGCTTATGTGTTTTTCCGTAAGCGAGCTGAGAGAGACATTCCCACTCCCTTTTCGAAACAAAAATGGTTTCATTCTCAGTTCTTAATATGAATTTGTTTGAACTGATTGAAAATTTAAAATCCTTAACCTTACCGACCGGATTATTATATGACATATCAAATGGAGAAATGTACTCTACAAAGGGAAGCGAGTCACGCTCATTTGCCCCCAGAGTTTCATCAAAATGCCTTACAAAATCAAGGAAAAGAGAGACAGACTCTTTTGTGATTGCATTCGGTATACTGCTATTGTGGTTGTTAGTAGGGAAAAACCATACATCTACAGATTTTTTATGTCTTTTGTAAATAGCTAACTCTCTAATAATACTTAATTCTTGAGACATCATCTGTGAAAGTGGACATTCGTCTTTATCATGGTTTGGCCATAAAAAATAAGAATACGTATCAAGAGGAGTTTCTTTAATCGCCTGAGTGAAACATTTTCCATTATCCTTTGATTTAAACAGATAAAGGTTTAAATGTTGAGTATCTGTTAAAATTATACTATATCCAGTTGTCTCTGCAGCTGAGTTCAAAGTATAGTTTGTCCATCCAAAATCTACATTAAAATATCTTTTTAAAGGGCTACAAAAACTAGCCAATAAATTTTGTCTTTCTTGGTTATATTGGGATGCTCTTTCTCTTTGAGTCAAAAGTCTAGAATCCATCCACATCTCCAATAGTCATCACCTCGTTCTTCAAAAATTATCGCCAAGCTGTCTATTTTATCCAGTTGCTAAGTCTTGACCATTTCTCATTTTTAGGTTTTTTTCCACCGTGTTTATCCCGTAGGATTTGGTTCGGGAGAGAAGGAATTTGGAGGTTCCAAAAGCAAATCTTAAGTTTCCTTCCAAGCTTTTTTGCTTATAATCCAAGCCAATAAGAGGTTTTTCAACTTTAAGAGTTACCCAAGAAACAAAAAAAGCATAACTGAAAGCGACCCACGTTAAAAATCCTGGAATATAAAGAAATTTCCCCTCTCCTATCATGAGGCTTGTTTACCAGGGACAAAAGAATAGCCTTTTCACTTTAGGTTGTTACAATTTTGTTAACCAGAAGATCAATCCTATCCTGATTGATACAGAAATTGAAGGTCTGTATGAAGTTATATTGCACCGCAAAAATAAATAAGCCAGCATTCAGTCTGAAAAGCAACTTTGCCCAAAAATTGAGCAAACACTTCCCATCCTTTTCAAACCTAATAACTTAAGGCGGTGAAAGTAGATGTTCCTGCCACTTATCCACAGTTTTTGTTAATATTTTTTTAATTTTCCAAAGAGATTTATTGGTTGATGCTGAACCTAGTGGAATTGTGGGAAAAAGGAGAAATCTTTGAAGTTATCCATCAGGGCACAGCCCTGTGGTTAACCGAAAAGGTTTCCCTTGGTCGTGGTGAAAACCAAGATTTCCACAGGGTAGAGAGATTTATTTTGTAGCCAAGTGTTATAACAGCTGCAGGGAGGATTAAACCATAGATGGAGCACTGGTAATGCTTTTTTGAATATTTAGCCATTCAGTCTCACGAAAATGCTTTTGTAAACAGCTCTCACGAAAAGCGCTTCCTGGTTCCCTATACCTAACCTCAGGTATAATGCTTATTATATCTTCTTCTGTTAGTTTTGCTTGCCATTCCTCGAAAGCCATGCTGAAAGCTTCTTTTTCTAAAGCTTCTCTTTCTTGCTTTTCTCTTCTTTTTCTTTCGACATACTGCTTCAGAGCTCTTACCTCTGGAGATTCGTAATTTTCTGCAGGCGTATATGGAGCTCCCTTTCGAAAAATACCCATAAAATAATTTACCGGTGAACCTTTTAGCTTTTCTGCTTTTCCATTAACTTGCAAATCAAATGCAAACGCATTAATCGATTCTTGAATTTGTTCCACTGAAAATCCTCCCATCTTTTTTAACTGAGCTAAGTGGTGCGAGTTAAAACCAATTTCTTCAAGTGGTTGAATATTTATTTTTAGCCATTCATCAGTTAACAAGTTTTCGTCTAAGGGGCTATTAGTAGTATTAGTATTATTACTACTACTAATAGAGGGAGATTCTGTTAACTGATTTGTTCCCTGATTGTTTACCAATCTAGGGGAAAATTGAGCTTTTTGAATTTCTTCTATTATGGCCCTTTTCATATTTTCAGTTATATTATAAATAACATAGCCTCCAGAGCCTGATTTTCCTTGGTTTTTGGTTATAAAGCCCTTATAAAACAATCTTTGAGCTGTTGTTTTTGCACTCTCTACGGTTGTCCCAAGTAATAGCCTAAGATCTTTTGCGCTTAAGGGCCCAGAACTTAAGCTATTATTGCCCATAGCTTTTGTTCCAATATAAAGAAGTAAATTCTTTTGCAAACCGCTTAATTTGTTAAGCGCAGAAACACATTCACCTAGAGACCAATTGTCGTTATTTATTACCTTTTTGATTTGGTAAAGAGAAGATTCTTGTTTACTAATTTGTTCACGGAACGTTCCGTGAACGTTCGGTGAACTGTTTACTGATTGTTTACTAATTGTTCCCTGATTGTTTACCAATTGTTCACTGAACGTTCCGTGAACGTTTGCTAATTTATTCTCGGTATAGATACCAGAGTTTTTGGGTGACGATAGAGAGAGAAGCGAATCTGAGGTATCAATATTAGGCGTATTAGGGGGCATACTTTCAGTTAGTATTTCAGAAGGTGAAAGTTGAGGTGTGTCAGTGTCTTCAAGCACTGTCCAAGGCCGATAAGAAGTTTTTTTAAATTTTTTAGCTGTTGTTTTGCTTGAAAAATTATCTATAGTTGGCATCTGTTTATTCCCTATTCATAAAACCTACGCTGCTTCACCAAGAGTCCCCAGAGAAATCTCAGATAAATTTTTCTTTTGGATTTCAAGGAGTTCTACTGTAAGCAAATCTATATCTTCTTTTGCCGAACTATTCTTTAAAGTGTCATAAATTGACTCTGAATTAGCTATAGCGTTTGGAAATTCTTGGCTAGCTCTTACATACGTTTTAAATAGCTTCTCACCATAAATAGGGTGTTTAATCAAAGTGCTGAGCACTTCATGAGAAAGAGACGTTCTTGTATCAAACTTATTTAATACCAGCTTAAATGGTATGTTTGTTTTATAATTTTGCTCCAAATTCAATATCTCTTGAGTGCTTATTTTTAGACCTGACAAAGAGAACTCTTCTGGTGTTACTGGCGCTATAATCATATCTGATGATAAGGCAACAGCAGCTACAGACTGTCCAAGAGCTGGTGGACAATCAATAATGATTAAATCATAACGTTTTTTTAGATTTTGAATTCGTTCCTTATATATATGCTCGATTGGAAAGCGCCCTAACATTATGACATTATCTAAAATTGCATTTTCTATTCTGCTTGGGATGAGGTCTAACCCATTTGATAAGTTAACAATAGTATCTTCAAGCTTAATACCATCTTTTAGGACATCAACCATTACTGGGAGCTCTTCAGCATTAACTTGAAAAGACTGTGTAAGGTTACCTTGTTGGTCTAAGTCGATGCAAAGAACTTTGGCTCCATAAAGATTTGCTCTTACTGCAACAGAATAAGCTAAAGAAGTTTTGCCTGTGCCACCTTTTACAATTTGAAAGGCAACAGTTTTTTGTTTAAATTTCAGATTAAACAAACCACAGCTTGTTTCGTGGCCAAAATATACTCTATTTTGGTTTTTTTCAAATGGCAGACCTTTTGTTTTTAGTTGCTTATGGACTGCTTGAACGGTAATACCTAAAAAATTAGATGCATCTGCAGCAGTAAACTTAGCTTTCATAAAAGGTTCCTTAATGTTATCAATAAAAATATTTTAAGTTTAAGTAACTATCAAAAATCATACTATCACTTAAACCTCATATTTGTAAACAGGCAAAGAAACCATTAACCTTAGAAAGTAGAAGGTAATTTCTAATATATTAGTTGAGAACTAATTTTTTAGGTTTTTGAGATTCATTTCTGGTTCAGTGAACGTTCACTGAACAATATATCGTTTCAGAATTTGATTATATTGGTAAACGTTCAGTGAACAACTACTAAAAAATTCTAGCTTAAATACTCTCTAACTCACTGAAATACATTGACATTTATCTTGGTCTGATGTGCACATTTATTCTTCTTGTTCAGTGAACGTTCACTGAACGGCTGTGATGTATTTAGTAAACAAATAAACATATATAGGGTGAGATTGAATTAAACATTGTTCACTGAACGTTCAGTGAACAATTTATGTTATATTAAAAAATGACCCTATTGTCTTGGTTTTTCCATTTCTAGAGATACTAGAATTTCGCCTGTTTCTTTAAAGCCGTCCAAAAGAATCTCGGCTTCTCTTTCATATATGTTAAAGCCTATTTGCATGGTTAATACATTACGCGACCAACCATGCTCAATTGTGTTTTGGATATAGAATATACGTTTTGAGAGTCGGTTAACTTTATCTAATACAACAACTCTATGTCCCAGGGTATTTATGCAACAATCTGTTGTGTAAATTCAAAATCAGAATAAGTGTTCTCAAGAATTTGCATATACACAAGGTTCCGTGAAGAAAATTCCTTCATGTCAGGGAAAGTGTGTGGCAAGTCTGGAGATAGTTTTTTTAAACTTTGAGTTTCATCCTAGATCCCTTTTACGCTCTAATATCTCTTTGCCAATTCTCCAATAAAGAAAGAATAAGCTCCTTGTCAATTGCTAGATGGACTTTAAGGAGCGCTTGTTGCACTTCTCTTTTGAAAGGGGTAAAACTCCATATAGGTTTTAGTATTAGTAATATCTGTCATGATTAATAACTCTTTTATAACAAGGATAAAGCTTCAATACCATAAACCTTAACTTTCTCATGAATTGGGTAAGTTTCTGATCCAGGAACAATGATGGTAATATCTGTGAGAGGCAAATCCATTAAAGCGCTATGTAAAGACTTTGTGAGGGTGGGTTTAGAAGAAAACTTAAATTCGAATCCTCTAAGCTTCCCTTCCTCCAAAATAATCAAATCTAATTCTGCCCCATTTTGTGTACGCCAGTAAAAACAGCTCTCACGATCTGCTTGTAATTTTCTAATAACTTGTTCCATAGCAAACCCTTCCCATGAGGCGCCAAGCTTTGGATGCCCTAATAAATCATTGTAGGTCAAAATTCCTAGGAAGCTATGTAGCAAACCAGAATCAGAGAAGTAAATTTTAGGGGCTTTTACTTGTCGTTTTTTGATGTTGGCAATCCATGGGATTAATCTGCGTACCATAAAGGTAGATTCCAAAATATCGAGATAATTTTGGGCTGTTTTGTAATTGATGCCTAAGGAAGAACCTATTTCAGAGCTGTTAAAAAGTTGCCCATGATAATGAGCCAGCATGGTCCAAAAACGTCGTATATTATGAGGAGAAAGCTGAAAACCAAGACTCGGAATATCACGTTCAAGAAAAGTTTTAATATAGCTTTTCCGCCATGCTGCGCTGATCGGATCTGTTTTGGCTAAGTAGGACAAAGGAAACCCTCCTCGTACATGCAACCGTTCACTGGAGTCTATTTCTCCCATATGAAAGGGTGCCATCTCTACATAAGTTATGCGCCCTGCAAGTGTTTCCGAACTTTGCTTTAGGAGTTCTTGAGAAGCACTCCCCAAAACGAGGAAGTTTCTTTCTTTTTTCTGATCAACGAGAATCCGAAGTGCTTTGAAAAGTTCTGGAGCATGATGGATTTCGTCAATCACAATCAGTCCTTCTAAACTCTCCAAAACTAAAAGAGGTTCTTGCATTTTGTTTTGATCACGCTCGTCTTCTAAATCAAAATAATGCACTTTTCCAGAAAATTGCTCGGCCATTTCTTTCGCTACAGTGGTTTTTCCACACTGACGCGGGCCAATCAAAGCACAAACAGGTGTTACGTGGAAAGCTTGTAAAATATCTTCTAGAAAACGTGTACGTTTGATCATAATAAGGAATAATTCTTCTTTAATTTCTTATTATAATACATGAAAATTAGTATAACGTACACTAATTTTCCGTACTGATTATATAAAAAGAGATGTTTAAGACTAGTTTATTTTAGGTTTATTGTTACTGTGGGTTGTTTCAGGATTATTTCTTTAAATAGGAGTTTAAGGGGTTTCAATTTAATTAGTAAACGTTCAGTGAACAACTATCAAAAAATTCTAGCCTAAATACTCTCAAGCTCAATGAATACATTGATGTTTACCTTGGTCTGATGTGTATATTTATTTTTATTGTTCAGTGAACGTTCACTGAACAATTTAATGTTATATTAAAAAATGACCCTATTGTCTTGGTTTTTCCATTTCTAGAGATATTAAAATTATGCCTGTTACTTTAAAACCATCCAAAAGAAGCCCATTTTCTATTTCACATGTTCAAAAAATTTTTATAAGACAAAAAACATAAATCACATCAATGACGAAGAAATAAATCTGCAACAAAGTAGCAACAAACTGACAACAAACCAGCAACAATTTTAGAAATTGTTGGACTACATGTGTAATTATTTCTAAATAAAAACAGTCTTACGTCAATCTTCATTGTTTACTGTTGAAGGAAGCGTATCCAACAAATGCTGAAATTGTTCTGGTGTAGGAAGAATGGTTTCTAATTCTTTAGGGAGGGTTTCTGTGATTGTTCTGTACTCAGAAATCCCAACAGGTTTGCGGATATCAGATAGGCAATATTCAACCATCAGCTTATTTGATGATTGGCATAAAAGGAGACCGATAGTCGGATTATCGTCTGGGAGTTTAACTTCTTTATCAATTGCAGTGAGGTAGAATGACAACTTTCCAACATATTCAGGTTTAAATTTTCCGGCTTTGAGCTCAATAACTACATAAGCTCTTAATTTTACATGATACATTAAGAGATCAATATAGAAATCTTCACCGGCTAAGGTAACCTTATGCTGAGATCCTAAGAAAGCAAATCCAGACCCTAGCTCTAATAAAAAGTCACGAATATGCTCAATTAAGGATCTTTCTATCACTTTTTCATGGACATCTTTGCTAAGGTTTAAGAATTCAAAATTATATTCATTCTTAAAAAGTTGCTGTGCTAGATCTGAAGTAGGAGAGGGGAGTGTATCTTTGAAATTGGTAAGAGCTTTTCCTT
>Ga0214919_10008222_pt1 | contig 13816 bp, 28 predicted proteins | sample LL1503_MetaG_FD_177994 | JGI IMG/M metagenome (GOLD analysis project Ga0214919, IMG submission 177994) | Freshwater microbial communities from Lake Lanier, Atlanta, Georgia, United States - LL-1503 | ecosystem: Environmental > Aquatic > Freshwater > Lake | place: USA: Georgia | collected...
AGATAGGTGTTATGTTTGGTAATCCAACAACAACACAAGGTGGTCATGCTCTTAAATTCTACAGTGATGTAAGAATAGAAGTGAGTAGAACTCTTGCTAAAGATGGTGATGTAAACTATGGTAATATCACTAAGCTAAAAGCTATTAAGAATAAAATGTCTCCTCCATATAGAAAATCAGAGTTTGAAATAGTATATGGTAAAGGAATAGATGTTCTTGATGAGATGATGAGTCTTCTTAATGAGTTTGAGATAGGTAGAAAGTATGGTAAAACAATGACTGTAGATGGAACTAAGTATGACTTAGAAGAATTCAAACAGCTTGTTGTAGACAATCCAGAATTCTATAATGAATTAAGAGAGAAGATTATTGCTAAGATTAATGAATCTGATCTACCTGTTGAAGAAATAGAAGTGATAGAGGAAGAGTTAGTTTCTCCAGTACAAGTTGATTTATTTGATTTGTAACATGGAAGATAAAATAGTTGAAGCAGTGAGGGCTGATCTATTACAGAGATCTCAAGTGGGTATTAAGAAATATAATACTACACTTGAGAGAACTGATTTAGATCTTAAAGATTGGTTACAGCATGCTTATGAAGAAGCATTAGACATGGCCAATTATTTAAAGAGAAGTATAATAGAACTAGAAACTAAAAAATAATATGACACTAGGAAAAAAACTAAGTCCTATATTATCAGAAATAGAAGATACACTATTAGAGAATTATGAAACTAAACCTGGATTTGATGATGAAGGATTTAGAGCTTCAGTTTATATTTTCCAAAGTGCATTACTAGATAAAATGTGGGAACTTCAAGAAAAAGAAAACATATCTATAAAAGACAGAGAAGATATGGCAACAAAATGTGGAGAATCTATAAGAAGTTTAATTAAAACTTTTACTGATATAGATACTTTTAATCTTTATAAATAAAATACTATGAGAGAATATAAAAACAGATATGGTGATGTGTTCACCTTTACTGAAGATGAGAATCATGATGTTCTATGGGAAGGAAACTTTGAATTCTGTAGAATAGGTATGCCAAATGATTATACAAGAGCATATGAAGCTTATTGTAATGATGTGTATAATCCTATGCCATTAGAAGAATTTAAACAAGCTGTACATAATTATGATGACGAAACTCTTGCTTATGATTATCCTGAATATAATAAAATGGTTGAATCATTAAGAGATGAAATAGATATGGTGGATCCATCAGGTGGGCCCTATCTATCTAGAGGTATGTCTTTAGATTCCCTTGGGTTTGAAGGATATAAGATTGTAGATTTTAAATCTATTGGAACAGGAATGAAAATTATAACTGATAAAGATGGAACCAATACATAAGTTCAATAATGGTAGAGGAGCTATGCTCTGTAATGGTTGTAGAACAATAATATCTACAGGACCAAAGACTGAAGAATTATTTTGTGATAAGTGTAAGCAAATGGAAGACATCATAGATATGATGAAGAAAGATGAAGAACTTGGATTGTATGAAACTGAACATTTACTATCTACAGAAGCAAATAAAAAAAGATTATTAACAGATATAAATAAACATGAAAAATGATTAAGTTTGATTACCCTCAGATGTGTACTAAGTGTCAAGGATATAAAACTATGCCTTACACTTGGAATAGTACTATGCCACCAAAGATGTGTACATGTATAAGTCCAGTTTCTCTATCATGGGAATGTTCTAGATGTGGAAAGATTAATGCTCCATGGAAAGGAAGTTGTGATTGTACACCTCCTAATATAAATTGGTCACCTACATCTGAATCATCTTATAAAGGAGGTAATATTACTTTTCCTCATTATTATCAAGATTTAAATAGTAATTACAAATAAACATGAAATGTAAAACATGTGGAAAGAACTCTGATAGCGAATATTGCTTTCAGCATAAAGTTAGAAAGCCCTTATCATCTGGTAAGGGTTTTTCTACTAAAATGTCTGGTATTTCCAGCATTAAGGCCAAAAAAGCTGTTAATGATGGACATAACCTACAAAGAGAAATGTTTCTTAATATATGGAAGAAAAGATTACATATATCAGAAGTGAGTGATAGTTATTTAGGTAAAGAACCTATGTCTACATACTTCCATCATATACTTCCAAAAGAAAAATACCCAGAAGCTTGTTTAGATGAAGAAAATATTATACTTTTGACCCTAGAGGAGCATTCTAATGTTGAAAATGACATTTATAAGTATGAGGAGGTAAATGAAAGACGTAATCATTTATTAAAAAAATATGAAAGATCCTAACAGAGCAAGGAAGAGTGAGGTTAAATACAATGTTGTTCTTAACGAAGAACAGAAACAAGCTAAACAACTTATAATAGACAATCAAATTGTTATTGTTACAGGTAGAGCTGGTTCTGGAAAGAGTTTAGTTGGAGCTATTACAGCTTTAGATTTTCTAAACACTAAACAATGTGATAAAGTGCTAGTAGCTAGAAGTGCTATTGAGGTGGGTAAATCATTAGGTTTTCTTCCTGGAGATCTTAAAGAAAAATTCAATCCTTACATGGAAGCTTTAGTAGAAAATCTTTACAAATGTACAGATAGACTTAAAATAGATGAATTTGTAAAGAATGGAAAAATACAAGCTCTTCCTATACAATTTATTAGAGGAAAGACTATAGATGATATTCTAATTGTAGAAGAAGCTCAAAACTTAACTAAAGGAGAAATGGAAGCTATATTAACTAGACTTGGTACAACAGGTAAAATAGTTATTAATGGTGATAGTTCTCAGAGAGATACAAGTGAGTCTTATACAGGATTAGATTTTGCTATAGAACTTTCTAAACAAATTGATGGAATAGAATGGATTAAATTACAAGCTAACCATAGAAGTGGATTAGTAGGAAAAATATTAGATTATATATATGGAAAATAAAATAGAAATACTTAAGTTTAGTGCCACATGGTGTGGCCCTTGTAAAGTGTTAGCTAATACATTAAAAGATGTAGAAGGAATAACTAACATAGATATTGATAAAGATAGAGAAACTCCAGTAAAGTATGGAATAAGAAGTGTACCAACACTTGTATTCTTAAAAGATGGAAAAGAAGTGCATAGACAATCAGGTAATATGCCATTGGATATGTATCAACAAATCTTAGATGAATTAAAAATTAACAAATAAAACCAGTAATATGAAAAACCAATTTATCTACACAGCTACAATAGCTGAAAAGGAGTTTAAAGCTTCCTTCAACATTGAGAAGGTGATTAGATCTTTAACTAATGAAGATGGATCTATCATTGTTATTCTTGATGATTTCAATGAAAGAGTTACAGATCAACCAGACATTGATTTAAAGACTAACAAGTTTAAAGGGTACAAAAAAGTACGTGAAACTGTTCAATCAGAGATAGTATTATCTGCTGAGGATGGTGCACGTTTTTATGAATTAACTGAATATAAATTATAATGGAAAAAGGATTTAAAAAATTATTAGGAACAAGAGTGTATATTAAAGTTCCTAAAAAAATTGAAGGAAAAGTAATTGTAGATGAAAATACTAGAGAAGCTATGGAAAAAGCATTAATTCAAAAAATGCCTAAGTTAGAAGTCTTTGCTTTAGGATCAGGTATTACAGATCCAGATTTAAAAGAAGGATCTTTTATATTAGTAGAACCTGCTGCACTAGCTGCTGCATCTAACATGCCTTTTGAATTTGAAGATTTTGATGTTGCTATGATTCCTTATTTTAATATCATTCATATCTGGTAATATGGAATATCCTTTCATTAGTTGCAAATGCATCACTTATGGAAGAGTAGATACTCTGGAGGAAGCAATACAAAGTTTCCTCCTACAAGAGTATCCTGGTAAGAAAGAACTTATAATAGTTAATGATTACCCTCTACAGAAGTTGATGTTAAATCATCCAGAAATCAAAATCTTTAATCTAGATGAAACATTTCCTACAATTGGAGATAAAGAAAACTATGCTATAGAGAGATGTTCTGGAGAACTAATAGCAGTTTGGGATGATGATGATGTAGCTTTGCCTAATCATTTATCTAACATAGCTAAGTTTTGGAGACCAGATGCTAATCTATTACATTGGCAAAATGGTGTATTCTATAATGAACCTAACATAACAGAACTAATGGCTCTTGGTAACTCAGGTATTGTATATAGCAAGAAAGCTTGGGAAGCAATTGGTAAGAGTCCAATAGAGAATGCTGGTGGAGATATGACATTAGTTGTAGCTCTACATAACTTAGGAAGAGATAAAGTGGTATTAGCTGATCCTCCTAATGAAGAATGTTCTTGGTTTTATATGTGGGGTGGTAGAGGTTATCATCAATCTGGAGAAGGTACAGACACTGCAGATAGACCTAGTGTTATTCAAAGACATGGTCAATATATAGAAAACTTAAGACTAAGAGGACAAATACCTACAGGAGATATTCAATTAATGCCTCAGTGGGATAAAGATTATATTCAAATGTTAAAAGACTATATCAATGCAAATAAATAGTATATCAATAGATTCAACTAATTCTATGACAGACTTATGTCTTCTTGGAATAAAATATCCAACAGATAAATCTCCATATAATAGAGATGGAAATTTACATAAACATGCATATACATCTATTTATAATCTATTATTCTCTAACATTAGATATAATGATTTACGTATAGGAGAACTAGGTATATTAGAGAATCATTCTATGCTTTCTTGGAGAGAGTTCTTTCCTAATGCTGTATTACATGGATTTGAATGGTTTGACAGTAGATTAGATAAAGCTATTGCTGATAATATTCCTAATTGTACATACACAAAGATGAATGTTACTAATCCAGAATCTATTGAAGAAGGATTATCTACTGCAGGAAGTAATTTTGATATACTTATGGATGATAGTACACATGTATTTGAAGATCAGATTAAGTTTATCAATGTAGCATATAAACATTTAAACCCTGGAGGATTTCTAATTGTAGAAGATATATTTATTGATGCTAAGGAAGAAGATTATTCAGAAGCAATAAATCATTTATCAGATTATTTCTCTTCTGCTACATTTATATTTGCAAATCATGCATTAAAACATTCTCCTGGATGGAATAATGATAAACTACTTGTATTACATAGAAACAATAAGCCATGTTCTTAAATATCATCACCCCTTGCTCAAGACCAGAAAACTTAGAAACTATTTCTAAGAGTATAAATATTCCAAGAGATCAGTATAGATGGATAGTAGTATTTGATTTATTAGAAGCACCAGCTAACATTCCAGAGAACTGTGAATGGTATGCTATCAAAGATGCTAATAGTACATCTGGTAATGCTCAAAGAAACTTTGCTCTTGATCTTGTTACACATGGACATATATATTTCAATGATGATGACACTATCATGCAACCTAACTTATGGGATGAGATAAAAGATGCAGATGTTGAAGATTTTATATCTTTTAAACAAGTTAACAAAGATGGAAGTATTAGACTAGAAGGAACTAATATATCTGTAGGAACTATAGATAGTCATAACTTTGTTGTGTATGCAGAATGTATGGGAAATACAAGATGGGTGCTTAATAGATATGATGCTGATGGAGTGTTTGCTCATGAGTGTTATGTTAAAGCAAATAACAAAATGTACATACCCAAAGTGTTATCTGTATATAACTCTCTTAAATAAAAAAAGCTCCTTAATTGGAGCTTTTCTTTTATTTAGATAATGATTTCTTTTTCATTGGTTGTTGAGCTGAGGTTCTTCTCACCTTATCATCCATAGCTTTGTTTTGAGAGAATGGTTTGTCCTTTTTAGGTATAGGAACTTTAGGAGCCATTCTTGGTGCTCCACTCTTCTTAGCTTTACCAGCTGTCATTGATTTACTTGCAGCCATATTTGCATTTTTTCATTGTTCCACCAGATTTTGCTTTTACAGTTTTTTGTGAAGATCCTGCATTATTTCCTGTAGGAATACTTGGCATAGATGAAGTAGATTTACCCATATCACCAAATTTAATACTATTCTGAGCTTTCTTTATCTTACCACCAGACTTAGCATTTTTAGGAAGAACACCTCTTCCAATCAATACATCTTTGAAAGTGGTTTTACCATCTTTATTAAGATCAAATCCACCTTTAGCTTTCTTCATTTTACCACCATTTTTTAAATCATTCACTTTAGGAGCACCAGCTAAATATCCTTGTAATGTTCTACGAGTTTTAGTAATTGAATTCTTTGAATTAGGTTTTGATGTAGTTACTGTTTTTGTAACATAATTACCATCAGCAGAACGTACTTTTGTTTTTGTTTTCAACATAGCTCCTGCTCTCTCAGCTAATCCTCGTTCAGCTTTAGGATATTCAGTAGTTTGAGCAGTGGTAGTAGTACCATTTGCTGCCTTTTTCATCTTACCACCAGTTTTATAAGCTCCAATAGAAGGTATCCCTTTAGTTAATGAAGTTCCACCTTGAGCTTTTTTCATCACTTTACCACCATTCTTTTTTAACATATTATAGTTAGGACCTCTATTAGTTCCTTCACCACTTAACACTTCACCTTTAGGTCCTTTGTACATTTGTACATCATTATTTGTTTTTTTAGTAGCTTTTTTAACTACAGGTTTTTTAGGTTGTAACATAATATTATTATTGTTTAGTTATTAACAGTTCCACTTACGTAATGCAAGAGTTTTTCTTGTAGGTTTACCATTTGGTTTCTTAGCAGGACCTTTAACCCCTGACATACGAGCACAAAAACTTTTTCTTCTATTAGCTGCTTTACTTCCAGGTTTAAGTTTGGAAGGTTTTGTTGTAACAGCCATTTTTAATTTACTACCAGGATTAGCTTTTCTATATGAAGCCACTCCTTTAGCATTTAATCCACCAGAAGGATTCTTTCCTTCTTTACGTGTCCATGCTGCTGTTGCCATTATAAATATGTATTAAATTGTGTTGTAAGATTTGTCCAAGCTCCTGAATCCCAAAGCCATAATTCTTTAAAATCAATACAAGGAGCCCACTCATCGTCAGTATTAATAAATGTAGCAGTTAGGAAATATAAATTTTTTTGTCCTGCAAGAACAGGGATCAAAGTATTTTTTAAATCAGTAAAACTTTTTGCTCTAATATATTCTGTAGCTAATTTAACACCAGCACTGTATTTAGTAGCATCTAAAACAAAATTGTAAGGAGCAGAACACAATGTAACTCTATCAGCATAAAGTATTGTAGCAAGAGTAAAATATTGATCATTATTAGCAAATACACCTGCACCTCTTACTGGAGCAGAACCACCTGCTAAATTAGTCATTACCCATTGAGCAGCTGTAACAACAGCTCCACATGTATTATCTGCTGTAGCAGAAGTTTTTCCTCTTCTTAACATTCTACCCACATTATTATTACTAGCAACAAGATCAGCTTGTTGTGTAACACCTATGTGAGGCATATTAATTAATAATAAAGGCCCATTAATAGGAGTATCTGTTGTAGCATGACTTTGCCAAGCTTGTAATCCTAAAGCACCTGTATGAGGATAACCTGCTAAACCACCACCCATAAATGGTCCAAGGAATTCATTTAATGCTGGAGGAGTTTGACCTATATTAAATATGTTAGCAAACTCAGGAGCATTAACATCATCTGAACATGAAGTGTAATTTAAAACTGTATTGTTAGCATAAATTCCTCTATCAGAAAGAAATTGTTCTAACTTAATAGCAACAGTGTTAGCTAATTTAGCATCTGGATATGTAGCTTTTACTATATCAAGATAATGTTGAGAAGTTTTATTAAAATATTCTATAGGTTGTACTTCTTTCCAGTTTCCAACTTTAGGTTTTGTTAGTCTTAAAACAAGACTTCCTGAAACAAGTGTGTTTGTTCCATCAATTCTAGCATATGCTTTTAGCTTAGAATTACAATTTTTACAATTTGCCATTATTTTTTAGATTTAGCTTTTATTTTCTTTTCTTGCACTAACATTTGTTTAGTAGGTTTCTTACCACTTCCTTTGTTAGCTCTGATGTTATCCCAAAGTCCTCTCTTAGACATAGAACCATCAGCACGTTTAATCATTGCACCAGCCTTAGCTTTTTTCATAGTACCACCATTTTTTTTCTTTTTAAAATCAGCTTTAGATTCTTTAGCAGCAGCTTTGCTTATTCCACATTTTGTAGAACTAAAATTAGGATCTGCTAAATCACAAGAAACAGCATCAGGTTTCTTTTTGTCTTTTTCCTGCTGAGCTCTAACTTGTTCTCTAGTCAGCCCTCTTGCAGCAGCGTTTCTATTAAGAATAGCTTCTCTTCTATTTGTAGCATCTGTACTTACAGAATCTTTATATGTTTTAAACCTTTCAGGTCCTAGCTCTGTTTTTATAGCTGCTCTTTGAGCTTGTGTCATTTCTTGCCAAGTAGGTTTTTTAACAGGTGTAGTAGTTTGCGTAGTGGTAGTACCATTTATAGCTTTCTTTATTCTACCACCAGTCTTTAATGTACTTCCTTTAAAAGGGCCTTTCTTCTTAATAAGAGGACCATTGGGAACTTTAGTAATTGCCATGATTATTTACGTTTTTTAGCCATTGCTTTGAATGTCTTAGCAAGAGCTTTTCTTTTAGGTGTACAAGTAGGTTTACTCATAGGAGTACAATATCCTTTGTGAGCAGGATTAACTGCTTTCTGGATCCACTTACCATCTTTAACTTTTACAGTTCCACCAGTTTTCATTGAAATCTTTTTCTTAGGACGTTTATCATCTCTCCCTTCAAGATTACCCATTGACCATGCTGGATTTTCAAAAAGACCTTGTAACTGATCTTTAGGTTTTCTTTGACCAAAGTCATAACCTTTTTTATAATCAATACTATCTTTTTTTGTAGGAGTAACTACTTTATCTGCATATGTGTATCTAGGTTTATTTTTAATAGTACCTCTAACTTTAGGAGTAACTGTAGAAGTATTATCCTTAGCAACAGTCTTAACATCTTTTTTAAGAGATGTGCCAGTTGCTGCTTTCTTAATAGGTTTTTTAACTGTAGCCATGATTATTTCTTTTTAGACATTTTTGTAGCTCCTAGTTGTTTGTCTTTAGTTAATGTAGCTTTTCCTTTAGCACCAGCTAATGTTTTCTTTTGCACCTTTGTAAATGCTCCTTTAGGATCTACAGGACCAACTCTTTTGTTTGATGCTTTAAGTCCAGTTAGACTTCCACCGTTTTTCATTTTTTTAACAGGACCACCAGATTTTCTTGTGTTTTTCCAAGCTTCTTCCATTTTTTTAAATTTTTCAGCTTTTATAGGATCTGTAAGGTAACCTTTTAACCATGCCTTATACTCAATAGCTTTGTTTGCTATATCTTGTTTAGTTTTTGTAAATGGACTAGTTTCATAAGACTTTTTACTTGAAAGAGTATCTGATGGGACACTATTCTGTGCTTTTTTAATCATTTTTGCCATAGCGTTTAAATGTTATATTAGGTTTAACAATAATATCTTTGTGGCAATATTGCCATAATTCACCTGTAGTGTTTATTATAATTGTATAGATGGTGTCTGTTTCATGTCCATAATCTGTAACAAGAAATATCACACCCTCTCCCTTTGGTGTTATAACATCTATTCTATTCTTTGGTTCGTATATTCTCATAGAGAAGAGCTTTTGTTTGAAAAAACCTGTTATTCGTCTCCCAACAGGTATGTTGTTTTAAAGATCGTTTGAAGAAATTTCTTCTACTGGAGCTTCTACTTCTTTAATGGTATCAGATTCAACACCTTCAACCATTAATTTTTCAACCACTTCGTTAGCTTGTACCATTAATTGAAAGCGTGCTGCTTCTTCTGATGATAAATAAGCTCTCACTGTGTTTAGGATTAGTCCAAACTGTGCTCCTGTTAATGTGAATGTGTCTTCAGGAGTCCATGTGTACCTCTTTGCAGGATCATACTGTGCCATAATTTAATTGGTTTTTATTATTAATCTGTAAATGTAAATAATGTTTTTTAATTATCCAAATTTATTTCAAACGTAATAACGCTTGTTGTTTTAATACTCTTACTCATATCCACTCTTATATGAAATAGATTACAAAACTTAAGTATTTCTTCTATAACCATATTGTTATACTTAGGAAGACTTGCTGCTATTCTGAATCTATAAGAGTCTGTATTCTTTGTAATCTCTAGACTACATAGTTCATCAACAGAAGAGATAACACCTTCTAGGTGTGCAAGAAAAACTTCATCGTTATCTTGCATTATTTTAGGAAAGTGTTTTCTGTTTATTTGCATTATGACAATGTTAATCTGTATAATGTTTGAGCTGCTTCACCACTTAATGATTGAGCAACATTCTCTATGTCTGGCATGTTGTTAGCTTCACCAAACTCTTCTAAGTCTTTAGCAAAGGTTACAAGTTCTCTTACCACTTGATTAGGCATACCACTTATGTAGTCTTTAAGAACATCTATCTTATATGCTCTAACTCTCTTACCAGAATATCCCATTATCTTCTCAATGATTTCATCTTGGAAATCTCCCACCTTATCATATATCTTTCCTAAAGCTTCATGCTCAGCAAATGATGTTGTTTGAAAATGTAATAAATGTAATTGCTCATAGAAGTATGAAAGCTTTCCAGCTATAGTTTCTAGTGTAAGACTAGAACTTCCTTTTGATTCCATCATTTCTTCTGGAAATAGTGATTTTAATGCCATATTGTTTAGTTTTTATTTATTATGGTGTTACAGTCCAACCTTTAGCAATTAATGTAGTTCTTAAAGCTGATGGATTAACTGGGTTTATATTACCAGTAAATGATACAGTACCTCTTGATGCTATAGTAGTCATTGCGTTAGCCCATGGTTCTGATGCTGTATAACCAGCTGTTGTCATTAAGTTACTTACAAGAGATAAACTATTTATTGTAGTTGGTAATGCAATAGTTGGGTTAAATATAACTATTTTATTACTAGTTAAATGTAACTTTTTTAATCCACTTGGTAGAGCAATACTTGGATTAAATGTTACTATTTGATTACTAGTTAAATATAATTCAATAAGTGATGCTGGTAATGGTCTAGAAGGATTAAATGTTACTATTGCATTACTACTTAATTCTAAAATAGTTAATGAATCTGGGAAAATAGTTTGATCAACAGATGTAAGTATATTACTAGTTAAATCAAGAGTTGTTAATCCTGAAATATTACCAATTGAATTTACAGAAGAAGCACTTATTCCACCTAATGCTAAATAAGTTCCTGTAGCAGTTAAATTAGCTCTAAGTCTACCATTAATCAATGAAAAATCTATAACATTTACATTTGTTAAACTACTTGCAGTTGAATTTCCATCAGTTCCACTCTGTAAAAATGTTTTAAATGTTGCTGCATTAGTTACAGCAGGAATAGTTAAGTTCCAATTTGCTGTTACATCAAATGCACCATTACAACATTCTTTAGCACTTATCTCTTTCCAATTACCCACCTTTGGTTTAAATGCTTGTACAATTAAACTACTTGATATAACACGTCCTGAACCATCAAAACGTACAAAAGCTTTTAGCTTATTATTATTATTTCTCATGATTATTATGTTATTACATTACCAAAGGTACAGCACTCATATGCTTGTATCTCTTTCCATTTACCTACCTTGGGCTTATTTTTTCTAAGGATTAAGCTTCCTGCAACTATTCTGCCAGATCCATCGAATCTAACAAAAGCCTTTAAAGGTCTTGAATTAATGCTTCCCATTGTTTAAAATTTAGGGTTAATAGTTTAGGTTATATTTGTTTTTGATTTCATTTAACTTAGTGGCGTAAAACCACGTACAATATTTTTTAGATTCTTCATGATTTATAATCATATCTAAATTAGGATCTTTTGTTGGATCAGTTCCCATGTGATATTTTCCTTTATAGAAAGCTGGATAACCATTTCCTGTTTCAGAAACTATTCCTGCATTATGAAAGATTGTATGAGATTCTAATTTTATAATTGGATCTGTTGCCCAAGCAAAAGCTAATTCTGGAACCACTTTAGTTTCTTGTTCTCTAAACCATACATTCCAAAGAACAGCCCACATATCAGCACACCAACTTTGATATCCTGAATTCTCATCTTGAAAGAACTCTCTATTCACTTTCTGTAAATAGGTTCTTATAAGAATACAATCATTCATCACCTTACTCCAGAAATCACCATCTATATTCTTTAATAGATATTGAGCTCCTCCTGAATGATCATTATTAGCTTCACATACTTCTCTGCTTATTCCTATAACACTTGCAATCTCTGCAAGGATGTCTCTAGTTTTATATTCTTCCAGTTTCTCTGGTAACACTTGGTGTATTTTACTATCAAAATACTTAGCGTTAATATAACTATTTGTATCTGATAGATAGTTAACATCATCTTCCAAAAATTGATCCACATTGAAATCTTTCATAAAAAGAATATCAGAATCACAATAGAAGATTGCTTTTTCTTTTAGTTCTGGATATTTCTTAAAATGTTTCCAAAGAACATATGGTCTTAACACAGGAATATATATTCCAATTAATTTACCTAATTCATCTTCATCTTCATAATAATGAAACTCAGCTTCTGGATATAGGTCTTCTATTTGTTTCCACTTATCTCTATTCTCTCTTCCTCTAGGAGTGAATATAACATTAATTGCTTTATCAGAATGTCCTATTTCTTTAAGACTTTCCATCCAAAGATTTACTTGCCATGTATAATAAATATCACTAGGGCATGCTTGTACAAATTTTAAATCTTTCATTATGTAGTTTGGTTTTAATTATTTATAATTTCTTATTCAGGAATACTATCAAATAAAGGTGTATCTATGAATATAGGAACATTTTGTTCATGACCTAAAAAGCCATGCTTAGGATTATTAACTATTATTTCATTTTCTCCAAAATCAATATCTTGCTCACACATAACATCATAATGATAGCCATCTGTAAATATTGGAGCTATTTCTAATGTAGGTTGGTTATTGTAAATTGATCCTATTTCTAATGCAGGTTGATTAATACAGATTAATCCTATTTCTACAACAGCATGTATACCTTCTCCATATATTAAAGTTTCTTCATCATTAAATGTATGTTTAACATAAACATTTTTTAATAGTAAATCCGCCATTGCAGTTTCTTTATCCGCGTATTTTAGTTTTGATATTTTCATTTTATTAATTTATTAAGTTGTTAAAGCAATACATTCAGCATTTGTTAAAGGAGTTGGGAATAAGTACATTGATTTTATGTATCTTGGTACATCTTGAGCAAATCCTCCTAAATTTTCCATTATTATAGTTGTAAAAGGAATATTAGTTAATCTTATAACTCCATTTACATAAACATTAGCATTAACTCCATCCCATTTAATAGCTATTTTTAATGTATCTGTTAATGTATTATAACTTCCCCCACTAACTACTGAACCGCCCACTCTTATTTCAATTGCTAATCTTGCAGCAACTCCGCTAAAATTGTTTCTTATTAAAAAACCATTAAAAAAATAACCAGCAGAACTATCAATAGTTAATCCAGCAGAGGTTGCATCTCTAATCAGAGATAAATTATTATTAATTTCAACAAACCACGTTCCTCCTGCACTTGTAATAAATCCATTTGTATAAATGTTATTTCTTGTAATTACATCTGCGTTTCTTGTTAATGCTGTAGTAGTAGTTGGTATGTAAGAAGTAGGATAAGCTCCTGCTTCTAATTGAGCTCCCCATAAATAAATCCCACTTGAACCATTACCAGAAAAAGTAGCTATTGTAGAAGTTGGAAAT
>Ga0214919_10008223_pt1 | contig 13816 bp, 11 predicted proteins | sample LL1503_MetaG_FD_177994 | JGI IMG/M metagenome (GOLD analysis project Ga0214919, IMG submission 177994) | Freshwater microbial communities from Lake Lanier, Atlanta, Georgia, United States - LL-1503 | ecosystem: Environmental > Aquatic > Freshwater > Lake | place: USA: Georgia | collected...
CGCCAATCCGGCAGAAGCTCTGTTGCGCGGCACGGGTCTGTGGACGCTGCGCATGCTTTGTGTGCTGCTGTTGGTGAGTCCCTTGCGCGAGGCTATGGGCTGGGCAGGGCTGGCGCGTTTGCGCCGCATGCTGGGCCTATTTGTATTTTTCTATGCAATGGCCCATCTTTTCGCCTATGTCTGGCTGGACCAAAGCGGGCAGTGGGAAGACATCTTGCTAGATATTCCCAAACGCCCATTTATTTGGGTGGGCCTGCTGGCTTGGATGCTGTTGCTGCCCTTGGCGCTAACGTCTTTCAATGCCGCCATCCGCTGGCTAGGCGCGGCGCGCTGGCGCAGGCTGCACCAAGCGGTGTACCTGGTCGCTCTGCTGGCCATTTTGCATTTTTTCTGGATGCGTGCGGGAAAGCGTAACTTCGACCAAGTGGCGCTGTATGCCGCCATCATCGGTCTATTGCTGGCCTGGCGTTTGCGCCGGTTTTTTAATCGGCGAGTTGCTCGCCCCGGAACAAGTCGGTAATCGCTTCCCGCTGGCGTATGACTATGGCCCGGTCGCCGTCCACCAAGACCTCGGCGGCGCGGCCCCGGGTGTTGTAGTTGCTGGCCATGCTCATGCAATAGGCCCCGGCGGACATCACCGCCAGCCGCTCGCCAGGCTGCACCGCCAGTGCCCGGTCCCGGCCAATCCAATCGCCGCTTTCGCACACGGGGCCGACCACGTCATACACCGTGGCCTCGTGTGCGGACTTTGATGGCTGTAGCGGAACAATCGCATGGTAGGCCTGGTACATCGCGGGGCGGGGCAAGTCGTTCATGGCGGCGTCCACGATGCAGAAGTTTTTTTGCTCGCCGTGCTTGAGGTACAAAACCTCGGTGAGGCAGACCCCGGCATTACCCACTAAAGAGCGGCCCGGTTCGATCATCAAGGTGTGCTCGCCCAAGCCGCGCTCATCTATTTTTTGCAGCAATTTAGCCCACAGCGCATCGGCGGCCGGGGGCGCCTCGTCTTGGTATTGAATGCCCAAGCCGCCACCGAAATCGATATGTTCCAAAGGGATGCCCGCCGCTTCAATCGCTTGCACCAAATCGAGCATGCGGTCCAGCGCGTCCAGGTAAGGCGCTTCTTCGGTGATTTGCGAGCCAATATGGCAGTCAATGCCCACGATGCGTAAGCCCGGCAGTGTGGCCGCGTGCTGGTAGGTTGCCAAGGTGCGCTCATGGGCGATGCCAAATTTATTGCCTTTGAGGCCAGTGGAAATATAGGGATGGGTTTTGGGGTCCACATTGGGGTTGACGCGGATGCTGATGGGTGCACGCAAGCCCATAGACATTGCGACCGAGTTCAGAACCTCGATCTCCGCTTCGCTTTCCACATTGAAGCAGCCGATGCCAGCTGCCAGCGCCTCGCGCATTTCATCGCGCGTTTTACCCACGCCAGAAAAAATAACTTTGGCCAAGTCGCCACCGGCTGCGCGCACCCGGGTTAACTCGCCGCCCGACACAATGTCAAAGCCACAACCCGCGCGCGCAAATACTTGCAGTACGCCCAGCGAGGAATTGGCCTTCATAGCATAGCAAATCTGCGCTTTGCGACCGGCAAACCCGGCTTGGTACGCGGCTAGCGCGCCTACCATGGACGCTTTGGAATAGACATACAAGGGGGTGCCGTGTTCTTGGGCCAAGGTGCCAAGGTCTAAGCCCTCGACCATCAGGCCTTGTTCGCCATAGTGGAAATAGGGTGCTCCGGGCAAGGTATTGTTCATGCTGCGCGGCAGCTAGGCTGCCGATCCGTTATGGTGTGGCTTGTAGGTGCTTGGCAAGGGCTGGCGATAAGCGCCGCTTTAGGCGGCAGATACAAAGGCCCTTTTTGTCCGCAGGCGCTCAGTAGCAGAGCGGCGGCCAAGCCCAGGCATATGTTGCTTACTAATTTTTTTGTTTTTGACATGGTGAAATTGTAATGACCGACTCCGAGTTCATGGATCTGGCCGAATCCCTCTTGCGCAGCGTGGAGCGCGTTTGCGATGCGATCAACGATGCGGGCAGCGCCGATATTGATAACCAGCGCGTAGGCGCCATGGTGACTTTGGTGTTTGCCAATCGCAGCCAGATCATCATCAATCTGCAAAAACCCTTGCACGAAGTCTGGATGGCTTCGCGCTCGGGTGGCTACCATTTTTCCTGGCGCGATGGCGCTTGGCGGGACACCAAAGGGCAGGGCGATTTTTTTACGCTGCTGGGCAAGGATGCCAGCGCGCAGGCGGGTGTGCCCTTGCACTTTGCGCCCACAAGCGCCGACCAGACCTAAGGCTGCTTAGTTTCTGAATAAATCCAAAATACTGCGCTGCTCTTCGGATTGCGTCATGGGCCGGGAGGCGCCGGCAGCCGGTGCTGCAGACGGTGCCTTGTCACCCGCGCCCACAGCGCCTATGCCAGTGCCCTTGGAAAATTCTTCGTAATACCACTCACCGTTCACGCGTACGATGCCTTCGGGCGGCTCGGACTCCATGATGGGCACGTTTTTCAGCGCGGTCTCCATAAAGCTGATCCAGACCGGCAGGCTCAGGCCACCACCGGTTTCTTTATCCCCCAGTTTGCGCGGCGTGTCGTAGCCAATCCAGGTCACTGCGGTCAGCGTTTGGTGGTAACCGGCAAACCAGGCATCCATGGAGTCGTTGGTGGTGCCGGTTTTGCCGTAAATATCCGGTCGCTTGAGCGTGGCCTGGGCCTTGGCAGCGGTGCCCGAACGTGTTACTTCTTGCAACAGACTGGTCATGAGGAAGGCATTGCGTGGCTCGATTGCGATGTTGGCTTCACCCAGCACCGGCTTGGCGGTTTCTAGCAATATCTTTCCGCGCTGTTCACTGACGCGGGAGATGAGCCAAGGGCTGACGCGGTAGCCTCCGTTGGCAAACACCGAGTAGCCGGTTGCCAGTTGCATCGGCGTGACCGAACCCGCGCCCAGGGCCATGGTGAGGTAGGGCGGATGCTTCTCCGCGTCAAACCCAAAGCGGCTGATCCATTCTTGCGCATAGTGCGTGCCGATGGACTGCAAGATTTGAATGGAGATCATGTTCTTGGACTTGGCCAGCGCTTTGCGTAATGGCATTGGGCCTTCGAAGGTGCCGTCGTAGTTTTTGGGTTCCCAGGGCTGACCGCCGGTAGTGCCGGCGTCAAAAAACAAAGGCATATCGTTGATGACCGTGCTGGGCGTAAACCCTTTTTCCAAAGCCGCCGAATAAATGAAAGGCTTGAAGCTCGAACCCGGCTGGCGCCAGGCCTGGGTGACGTGGTTGAACTTGTTTTTACCGTAATCAAAGCCACCCACCAGCGCCTTGATCGCGCCGTCGCGCGGGTCCATCGCAAAAAAAGCGCCTTCCACTTCAGGCAATTGCGTGATTTCCCAGCTGCCTTTGAGCGACTTGGACACGCGAATGATGGCGCCTGGACGTATCTTGATATTGGGCGCCGCCTTGTCCGACAGGCCGGATTGGGCGGGCTTTAAGCCCTCGCCGTTAATTTCCACCACCTCCCCAGCCTGCCTTTGGGCTAGCACGCGTTTGCTGTCGGCTTGCAACACTACAGCCGCCAGCACGTCCCCGTTGTCCGGATGCTCGTCCAGCGCTTCGTCAATCGCGTCTTCCAACTCTTGGGCGTCGCTGGGCAGGGTGATGAATTTTTCCGGGCCGCGGTACACCTGACGCCGTTCAAAGTCCATGATGCCCCGGCGCAGCGCTTTGTAAGCCGCCTCCTGCTGCGCGCTATTGATCGTGGTGATCACATCCAGGCCGCGTGTATAAGTTTCGTCGCCGTATTGGTCGTACATCAGCTGGCGCACCATTTCGGCGAGGTATTCCGCATGCACTTGCGGGCGGGTGGCGGCGGTTTGTACGCGCAGAACTTCGGCCTTGGCGCTTTTGGCTTCCTCGGCCGTAATAAAACCGTTGTCCAACATGCGCTCAATAATGTATTGCTGGCGAATACGCGCGCGGCGCGGGTTCTTGATCGGGTTGTATGCCGAGGGCGCTTTGGGCAAGCCCGCCAACATCGCAGCCTCGGCAATGCTGATATTTTTCAGGGGCTTGCCGAAATAGGTTTCGCACGCAGCGGCAAAGCCGTAGGCCCGATTGCCCAGAAAAATCTGGTTCATATAGATTTCCAGAATCTGGTCCTTGCTCAAATTATGTTCGAGCTTAAAGGTCAGCAATATCTCGTAAATCTTACGGGTAAAGGTTTTTTCGGATGACAAGTACACATTGCGCGCCACCTGCATGGTGATGGTGGAGGCGCCCTGGCTCTTGGAGCGGCCCACATTGGCCGCCGCCGCGCGCACCATACCCACATAGTCAATGCCGCCGTGCTGAAAAAAGCGCGCATCCTCAATCGCCAAGATGGCGTTTTTCATCACCAGCGGGATTTCATTAATCGGCGTCAGTGTCCGGTGCTCCTCGCCAAACTCGCCGATCAAATCCCCTTCGGATGAATACACCCGCAAAGGCAGCTTAGGGTGGTAATCCTCTAAATCGGAAATATCCGGCAAATTGGGGTAGGCCAGCGCCATCACGATGGCGACCAGAAAAAGGATGGAGGCCACGGCGGCGGCGGCCAGCCCCGCTAGGGACAGGACGATAAAGCCCATCCAGCCCCAAATCGTGCGCGCTGGGGCCTTATTTGGACGGGCAGGCTTCTGGGGGGCAGATGAGGGTAGTTCGGCCATGAATACAAAGGTCTAGCAAGTAAAAACGCGCGCCAGAAAGCTGCGCAGAACCTGGGAAATGGTCAAGAAGCCGCGCTGCTTCAGGGTAGTGAGGTGGTGAAAACACCAAAAGCCTGATGGTAGCGCAGGAGCAGATCGACAAAACAACAAAGATTTTTATAATATTTGCTAAAATCGATGGTACTATTGACTATCATTAAATTTAACATCATTAAAATTTGAACGATCGAGGTAGAAATAATGGATCTGAAGTCACTCTTTAGCCGACGTCAGGAAGAATTAGTCGGGATGGACATTAGCTCGTGGGGCATCAAAGTCGTCGGGCTCAGTGGGTCTATGGAGCAGCCTGTTTTGGACTTGCTGGCGAGCGCCAGAGTACCAATTGGCCATATTGTTGACGGTAAAGTCATTAAGATGAACGAGGTCGCCGAGACACTGCGGTCATTACTGCGTAAAAATCGGATTAAGACTACAAAAGTCGCCCTCGCATTACCTTCGTCAGCTGTTATCACCAAAAAAATCATGGTGCAAGCGGATTTGAGTCCGGCAAATATGGAGGCTCAAGTCGAGGAGGAAGCCCGCCAATATATTCCCTTCCCTCTGGAGGAGGTGAGCCTGGATTTTTGCCACCTAGGGAAAAACCCGCAACGACCCGAAATGGACGATGTGCTGATTGCTGCAGCGCGCAGTGATCGTGTACAAAATCTGCAAGAACTGGTTGAATTAGCCAATTTGGAAGTCGGCGTGGTGGAAGTGCAGTCATACGCATTACGCTTGGCCGCGAAACGATTGGTTGATATCCATTTGCCTGGGCGAGACAACGCCGTCGTGCTTCTGCTTAAGGTGGGAGCAAGCCGCACGCTGATGCAGGTTTCGGTGGGTGAAGCGGTAGTTTATGAGCGTGACCAAGCAATTGGCGGCGACCAGCTGACGCAGCGCATTGCGGCGCACTACAGCTTCTCCAACGATGAGGCGGAAACTAAAAAAATCTCCGGTGCACTGGCGAAGGATTTTGAATCTTCGGTACTTGCGCCCTATGTATCGACCACCGTTCAGGTGCTTGAGCGTGGAATGCAGTTTATTTACAACAGCACGCCTTATAGCAAAGTTAATCAAATATTCTTAACTGGCGGCGGCGCTATGGTTCCAGGCTTAGCCGCTGCCATCTCAACCGCCCTACAGTCGCCCTGTACTTTGATCAACCCGTTTGAGGGTATGAGTCTGGCGCCTCAGGTACGCAATAACCTCCGACTGCAAGAAGCACCACTGTTTATTGGTGCGTGTGGCTTGGCCTTGCGGAGGTTTAGTTTGTGATTCTGTTTAATCTCTTGCCTCACCGAGAGGCGCTGCGCAAGTTCAAGCATGATCAATTTAATGCGTCCATGGTGTTGACGCTGATTCTGGGTGGGATCACAGCATTTGCCATTTACGGTTGGCTAACTTCCTCGATCGATGCACAAAAAGACAATATTGTGGTTCTTGAGAAAGAAATTAAGCGCTACGAAGCGCAGATCGTTGAAATAAAAGACCTAAAAGCCCAAATCGATGCGCTGCTAGCGCGGCAGAAAGCGGTGGAGGATATTCAGGCAGATCGAAATTCACCAGTACGTCTGCTATCTGAGCTAGCAAACAATCTACCGCAGGGAATGGCACTGACCAAATTAGCGCAAAAAGACCAGGAACTGACGCTGGAGGGTACGGCCCAAACTAATGAGAATTTATCGCTGTTTCTGGACAACTTGGGTAAAGTTGGCGGTTGGTTTTCCAAGCCGGAACTTCAAGTCAGCGAAATTCAAAGCCTCAACCCCACCGGCAAGTTGCCTGTAAAGACATTTAAGTTTTCCGTCAAGGTCCTATTTTTGCGCGCCCAGGACGCATCTGTTGCCACTGGAGCAGCTTCCCCGGCTGCTCCGTCCAAGGCGGCGTCTGGTGCTTTACCCGCCGACGCCGCACCTAAAGCGGGGCCAGCGGGCATCCCCAAAGTCTAAGACTTCTGTATTGATGGCCTAAGCAAGCTATGAATAAAAAATTTTTTGCCTCATTGGGGTCGACGATCGCTGCACAGTTTCGGGGTCTGGATTCAGGAAATCCATCTTCATGGCCGCTTGTACCTCGCCTATTTTTATTGTTGGTTTTATATAGCCTCGCCGTAGGCTTGTTGTGGCTATACCCCCTGAGTGATTACGCCACTGAATTAGAAAAAGCGGTTGAAAAAGAAAACGCCTTACGCGCCGAATTTACAGACAAGTTAGGCAAAGCGGCCAACCTTAATTTGTTGAAAAAGCAGCGGGATGAAGTTGCGCTTATCGTGGAGGGTTTAGAAAAGCAATTACCCAATAGCACGGAAATGTCGGGTTTGCTTTTTAGTATCAGCCAAATGGGCCGTGGCCAGAACTTGCAGCAGGAATTGTTTAAGCCTGATGCGCCTATTTTGAAGCAGTATTACGCCATCATTCCGGTCACCTTCCGGGCCAACGGGGGCTACCATGATTTCGCCCGCTTTGCAGCCGATGTGGCGAACCTGCCCCGTATTGTCAACCTGAGCAATATGACCATATCGCCCAAGGCAGAGGGGGCCTTGACGCTGGAGACCACCGTTAGAACCTACCGCTACCTAGACCCGGGTGAAGTGGCCGCGCAGGCCAAGGGTCCCAAGGAAGGCAAATGAGGCAGCCTTTATTCCCAGGCCTGATTCTGGCGGTAGCGCTGCTGTCCGCATGCGGGCCCTCGCGCCAGGACCATTTGCTTGAATGGATGGAGGAGCAGCGCAAGGCCAGTGTGCCTAGAGTCAAGAAAATTCCCGCGCCACAGCCTTTCAAGCATTTGTCCTATGAGCAGGGCGATCGCAAAGACCCGTTTACCAAGCAGTACTTTGTGGCACTGGCCAATGCGGAAGCAGAGAAGGCCAATCCGGACTTGAGCTTGTCTCAAAAATCCCGCGCACGCCAGCCCTTGGAAAGCATTCCGTTAGAAGCGATGAGTTTTGTGGGCATTCTGGAGAGGCCGGGGCGCTCGGTGGGCCTAGTGCGCGCCAATGGAATCTTGCATCAGGTGGTACCAGGGCAGTACATCGGAAAAAATTTCGGTAAGGTTTTGCGCGTGGATGAGTCAGGTATCCAACTGCGTGAAATCGCCCAAGATGCCGGTGGCAAATGGTTAGAACGCGACACCTACCTGCGGATTCAAGGGAGTAATAAATGACTATAAAGAGAATGATGCAACAGGCTGCCGTTTGGACGGCTTGTCTGTTGACTTGCCTGCTTGGGGCTCAGCTAGCCTATGCGGAAAATTCGGTAACCGCGATTACCGCGCAGCGCGGCGGCAACTCCGAGCAAGTCCGTATCGAATTCGCCCAGGAATTAACTGCTTTGCCCAAAGCCTTTGTCACCCGTAACCCAGCGCGCATTGCGCTGGATTTTCCAGGCCTGGGCAGCGCCCTGGGCATGGGCCGTATCGCCATTACCCAGGCCCTGGTGGACTCGGCCATCGTCGCCCAGTCCGATGAACGTAGCCGCGTGGTGATCAACCTGCGCCAACCCGCGAATTACCGATTGGATATTGTGGGTAAAAGCCTGATCGTAGCTTTGGAGCCTATTGGTGCAGCGGTACCGACGCAGATACCTGCTGCGGCTGTCGCGCCAGCCCCCAGCGCCGCAGCAAGCAATGCGGTAGCGCTCGCGCCTGTAGCCGAAGTCTCAGCCGCGCCGCCGTCCGGTCTTGCACCTATTAGCGATATCCAGTTCCGACGAGGTAGCGATGGCGCCGGGCGCGTCGTGGTGACCTTGCCCGGCAAACAAGTGAGCGCCGATGTGCGCCAGGTGGGCAGCAACTTAGTAGTGGACTTCAGCAACGTTAGCTTGCCCGAGCGTCTGAGGAAAAAATTGGACGTGACCGACTTCGCCACACCCGTTCAATCCATCACCACCAACCAAAACGCGGGGCGTGTGCGTATGCAACTCACGCCGCTAGGCGCATGGGAACATACCGCTTACCAGACTGACACCGAACTGGTGCTGGAAGTGCGCCAGGTTATCCAGGATGCGAAAAAGGCCGCTCAAAAAGACGCGTTCACGGGTGAGAAGTTGTCGCTGAACTTTCAGAGCATCGATGTGCGTCAGGTTTTACAAGTGATTGCGGACTTCACCAATTTCAACGTCGTTACGTCCGACTCGGTCAGCGGTACCGTTACCTTGCGGGTGCAAAACGTGCCGTGGGACCAGATACTGGACATCATCATGCGCAGCAAAGGCCTGGCTATGCGCAAAAACGGCAACGTCTTGTGGGTCGCACCCAAAGACGAGATTGCCGCCAAAGAAAAACTGGAGTTTGAGTCGCAAATTACCAATGAAAAAATCGAACCGCTACGCACCCAATCTTTCCAGCTGAACTACGCCAAGGCGTCTGACGTAGCGCCGCAATTGATGGCTGGTGGTGGTGGTGCCGAAGGCGGCGCAGGACGCATCCTGAGTGCGCGCGGCAGCGTGATCGCGGAGCCGCGTACCAACCAGCTATTTGTTACCGATGTCGCAGGCAAACTGGACCAGGTGGCCCAACTGATCGCCAAGGTGGATGTATCGGTGCGCCAAGTGCTGATCGAAGCGCGCATAGTAGAGGCCAGTAGCGACTTCGCCAAAAACCTGGGCGCTAAATTAGGCGGCATGGACAGGCGTGCGATTCAGGGCGGCGACGGTGGCTACCAACTCTCGGGCGAAAACCGGGTGGCCTTTGGTACCAACTACGCCAATGCGCTAGGCTCTTCTGGCGCGACGACCACCATGGACGCCAGCAGCAATTTTGTGAACCTACCCGCTGGCGGTGCGGCTGGTTTTGGTGCCGCCTCCTTTGCGGTGACCTTGTTCAGCGCCGCATCCAACCGCGTATTGGCCTTGGAGTTGTCGGCCCTTGAATCAGACGGGCGCGGCAAGATTGTGTCCAGTCCGCGCGTCATTGCGTATGACAAAACCAAGGCCATCATTGAGCAAGGCACCGAAATACCTTACCAAATGGCCACTAGCAGCGGTGCCACCGCCGTCAGTTTCCGCAAAGCAGTACTCAAGCTTGATGTAGTGCCGCAAATCACGCCGGACGGCAACATCAGCCTAGAGCTTGATGTATCCAAAGACAGCGTTGGCAGCATCACCGCATCAGGCCCCTCGATTGATACCAAACATATTAAAACCCAAGTCTTGGTGGACAACGGCGGGACCGTAGTCATAGGCGGCATTTACACCGAAGACCAAACAGAAAGAGACACCAAAGTGCCTTTCCTCGGCGATTTGCCAGGCATCGGTATGTTCTTTCAAAACAAAACGAAGGTAACCAAGAAGAGCGAAACACTGGTGTTCATTACACCTAAATTAATCAATGATTTGGTGGGTACGCGTTGATTTTGAGTCGGTGTGTTTCGTGCGTAAACCCATCGACGACCTGTCCAGTATGGATGCAAAAAAATGCAGGCGGACTCGGTTTTAGACGCTGTGGTGGACAAGACACCATAAATATGTCGCAAAGTGGCAAGTCAATGCTGGGCCAAAAGGGCAATAGAAAGGGAAGGCGCTATGAAAAAAATGCAATGGCTATGGCTCATCGTGGTAGTTTTGTCGCTCGTCGCTTGTGGTGGCGGTGGGGGGAGCCCAGGCGCCGTTGGTTCGACTCCTTCAGGGTCTGGGAGCGGCGGTAGTCCTGCGGGTGGACCGGGTAACGAGGATCGTAACGCTACTATGGCCACAGATTTTCAATTTGCATTCGACAAGCGTTACATCAGCAACAGTGGGTCGGACAGCGCAAAATTGACGGTAACGGCACTCGACTCCAATAACAATGTGGTTGCAGGTGTTCCCATTGTGGTGAAAGTGGACACTGCGACCTTTACCCAGACGGTTAAAGTCACGGATGAAAAAGGAAAATATTCAGGCGTTATTGAAATAGGGCAGGATAAAAGCAACCGTTCTTTGACAGTGACCATCTCCATGGGTGCCCTACGTAAGTCCAGTACGCTTTCCATCATCGGAACCGTCATAACTGCTAACCTAATTCCAGCAAATCCTTCCCCTGATCAGCAGGTTAGATTAGAACTCGCCGTTAAAGACAGTCTAGGTAACGCCATTGCTGGTGCACCTGTTGATATATCCGGCACTTTAGTGCCTTCAACAACGTCGAACACGAATGAGTCCGGCACTATTAGTTTGAGTTTCCAAGCGCCCAATAGCGCCGGACCTTACAAATTACTTGCTAATGGGATGGGTGCGACTTTGGCCAGAGACGTTCAGGTCAATTCAGCACAAAGTATTCCTTCGGCCCAAGGCGTTATAAGTTCGGCATCATTGAGTGTTGCGCCCACCGTCATAAGCCCCAACTCAAGCGGGTCGACGGCCAATCGCTCGTCCATCAAAGCAAAATTTTTAGACACGTCACAAGCTGGTATAAAAAACATGCGCGTTCAGTTTAGGATTACTTCTAACCCAATCCCTGGGCAAACAATTTCTGTCGGCGATGGTGTGGTGTACACCGACGACAAAGGCGAAGCGACAGCGGATTACATTCCGGGTTCTGCGAGCAGCGCTAACGAGGGGGTTGAAATCAAGGCTTGTTACAAGTCCACTGACTTTTTGGATACGGATTTACTTAACAACTGTGCCAATCTGAGAGGAACTCGTAATGCTGGTGTCACCGAAGGGCAAAAATTAACAGTTGCGGCCGAGCCAGTTAGCATTGCAATCAGCGATTATTCAAAACTAGAAAAAGGTACATCGGGGATCGATTACCTTGACAAGTTACTGATTCAGGTCACCGATGCCGCTGGGCAGAGCGTTGCCGACGCGGTAGTTTCGGCTATCGTAAATATCACGCATTATGGGAAGGGCGTGTACGGCGGAGACTATGACCTTGGCTTCATACCGCCGCCAGCAGGTTATGCGTCTCAGGATAACGTGACACCAACTGCAAACCGTCGAATTTGGTGCTCTAATGAAGATGTCAATAGAAATGCTGATATCGATTTAAATGAAGATAAGAATTCGAATGGTACCTTGCAGCCCGAACAGGCTGCTATTTCTTTAACCTATGTTGACCCAAAGAAAAAGACGGATGCCAACGGCCAAATGCTTATCAAACTTTCATACGGTCAGCGATTTGCTACCTGGCTGGCCTATACGGTCACGGTGACTACCAAAGTGAAAAACTCGGAGGGCAGTACCTCAATGCGCTTTATTACGTCCTATACGGAGGACGACAAGGATAAGGGAACTTTCCGTAAGCCGCCTTACGGTATCGGCCGGTGCGATTCGCCCTATTAAAGTTCGCAGTTAAGCCGCCATAAGGCGAACTCGTGGACTTTAAAATCACGGGGTAGAGATCTAAATAAGTCTCGTAGACTGTATTTGGTTATTGATTTCTGCCTTCGCTCACCTCCCCTACAAAGCCCTATTTTGATCATCCTCATCGGCCTCCCAGGTTCCGGCAAATCCACCGTTGGCAGGCATCTGGCCCGGCGCTTGCAGCAGCCCTTCTTGGATTCAGACCAGGCCATAGAGTTGCGGCTGGGTTGTTCCATCCGGGAGTTTTTTGAGCGGGAAGGCGAGACCCGTTTTCGCGATATCGAGCAAGAGGTGATCGCCCAGCTCTGCGCCCAGGCGCCGGGCGTGCTCGCCACCGGCGGCGGCGCTGTGTTGCGCCCCGCCAACCGCGACGCCTTGCGCGCCGCCGGAACGGTGGTCTACCTGCAATCCCAGCCCGAAGACTTGATGCGCCGCTTGCGCCACGACCATAAGCGGCCGCTGCTGCAAGTGGCTGACCCCATGGCCCGCTTGCGCGAATTGTTCTCCCAGCGCGACCCGCTGTATCGCGAAACGGCCCACCACACGGTCGAGACCGGTCGCCCCTCGGTCTCCAGTTTGGTCAACGCGATTCTGGGCCAACTGCAGATCACGCCGCCCAGACGCCTAAACTAGCGGGTTATGACCTCCCCGCTTTTGCACTCCCTCACCATCGCGCTGGGCGAGCGCAGTTACCCCATCCAGATCGGCAGCGGCTTGCTCGCGGATGCGGCCAGTTTTGCGGATCTTCCGAGGGCCTCTGCCGCGCTCATCGTGAGCAATAGCACGGTCGCCCCGCTCTACGCCCCGGCCCTGCAAGCCGCTTTGCAGCCGCATTACGCCAGCGTGCATTTGGTAGTCTTGCCCGACGGCGAGGCCCATAAAGACTGGCAAACCCTGAACCTTATTTTTGACGCGCTGCTGCAAAATAATTGCGACCGCAAAACCGTTTTGTTTGCCCTGGGTGGCGGTGTGGTCGGTGACATGACGGGTTTTGCCGCCGCCAGCTATATGCGTGGCGTGCCCTTTGTGCAAGTCCCCACCACGCTCTTGGCGCAGGTGGATTCCTCGGTGGGTGGCAAGACCGGTATCAACCACCCGCTGGGCAAAAACATGGTCGGCGCGTTTTACCAACCGCAACGCGTGCTGTGCGATTTGGACACCCTCAAAACCCTGCCCGCACGCGAGGTCAGCGCCGGTTTGGCCGAGGTCATTAAATACGGGCCGATTGCCGATATGGCGTTTTTGGACTGGATTGAAGCCCATATAGAAGCCCTAGTGGCGCGCGATGTGCAGGCCCTGGCCCACGCAGTGCGGCGTAGCTGCGAGATCAAGGCGCACGTTGTGTCACAAGACGAGCGCGAAGGCGGCTTGCGCGCCATTCTCAATTTCGGCCACACCTTTGGCCACGCCATTGAGGCGGGCCTGGGCTATGGCGACTGGTTGCATGGCGAGGCCGTGGGTTGCGGCATGGTCATGGCGGCGCATCTGTCGCAGGCGCTGGGCCTAGTGGATGCGGCTTTTGTGCAGCGCCTAACGCGCCTGATCGCCGCCGCCGGTCTGCCCGTGCGTGGCCCGGTGCTGGACGCCAGCGACAACGCCGGTCGCTATCTGGCGCTGATGCGCGTGGACAAAAAAGCCGAGGCCGGTGCCATCCGTTTTGTACTGATTGACGGGCCGGGCCGCGCCTGCATGCGCAGCGCTGAGGACGCTGTGGTGCGCGCGGTCATCGACCGCTGCTGCGCGGCCTGATGCGCGCGCGCTACGCCAGTGACCCGGCGCAGAGCCG
>Ga0214919_10008224_pt1 | contig 13815 bp, 4 predicted proteins | sample LL1503_MetaG_FD_177994 | JGI IMG/M metagenome (GOLD analysis project Ga0214919, IMG submission 177994) | Freshwater microbial communities from Lake Lanier, Atlanta, Georgia, United States - LL-1503 | ecosystem: Environmental > Aquatic > Freshwater > Lake | place: USA: Georgia | collected 2015-03-15
CGCAATTCGTTTTAGATATTTTGATGGAATTAATATATCTGGAACATATTGGGATACAGTAGCAACTAACTCGGCCACATTTATTGGTCGCTCTACAACTGCTGCAACTATGGTTATCAAAGGAGCCGCATCCCAAACTGCAGACCTACAGCAATGGCAGAACAGTGCTGGTACGGTATTGGCTAATGTAAGTAGTGGCGGAACAATGAGTGCGCCATTTTATGCAAGCGTAAATAACACTGGTTCGTATTTACAACTTGATAATTCATCTACTTATGTCAGTCAACGAATAACAACTTCAGTTAACTTAATTGTTAAAGGAATGGCATCACAAACTGCCAACCTGCAACAATGGCAGAATTCTAGTGGAACAGTTTTGTCTTCATTCAGTTCGAGTGGCAGATTAGCAATTAATTCATCTAGTGATGCAGGTGGTCGTGCTTTATATGTAGTGCAACCAAACGGCGGATACGGTGCTGTATTTGAAGGTGCTGGTACTGTTCAAAATGTTTCAATTTATGCCGCTTCGGGTGGAGTTGGATTAGTAATCCAAGGCGCTGCCTCTCAAACTGCCAATCTTCAAGAGTGGCAGAACTCTGCTGGATATGCTGGTACGGCAATTGATAGTAGCGGAAGTTTTTATGCACCAGGAATTTATTCTTCGTATTTAATGCAAGCAACTGCAGGCGGAGCAGCAGTTGTTCCACTTACTGTCAAAGGTGCAGCATCTCAATCAGCAGACTATTTTCAAATACAAGGTTCAAGCGGAACAGTACTTGCACAATTAAATGCAAGCAATCAATTTAACGTTAATTATGGAAGCATATCCGCTCCATATGGAGTCAGAGCTGGATCAAATAATCATATAGGTTTGGCAGCCGTCAGTGCATGGCCTCAAAATGCAGCATACTTGGGCATTGGCGTAAGAGGTTGGGCAACACAAACTGCTGATCTTCTTCAAATACAAAATCCATCAGGAACAGCAATATCTGGGTTTAGTCCTATTGGACAAATATTTACTGGAACTACAACACCTATCACGGCAAGTGCTGTTTCTCAAGCAATTACTGCCGTTTCATTTACATCAACAACTGCAACATATACATTTACCGCTACAGCTCAAACAATTTCAGTTGGCGAATATGTCACCGTATTTGGAATTACGCCATCAGGATATAACGGCACTTACCAAGTAACAGCAGTTGCTACAGTTTCTGCTGGTACTTCTTATTCATTCACCGTTGCAAATACCACAAATGCCACAGTTACTGTAGGCAATGGATATTTCTTCCCATCTGCATTCCTAAGCATCTCAACTCAGAACAAGGCACATACTGGGTTAGTCATCAAAGCTGTATCAGGGCAAACCGCAGCCACAATGGAAATTCAGAATTCAGCAGGAAATCCAGTTACTTGGTGGGATGCAACAGGTGGAATGACCGCAACGCAAGCCGTTGTTTCAACATTGTATTCAGGCGGATTTATGAATACTGGAACTCTTGGATATTTTAATGCAACAACATTTGCTCCATCAGTAAGTCCAATTGTAGTTCGTGGTACTACTTCCCAAACTGCAAACCTGCAACAGTGGCAGAACAGTGCTGGCAGTGTATTAGGTTATATTAATTCAAGTGGACACTTAAATATAAATGAACTTAATGGTGCTGCAAGTTTTCAATACGGAAATAATTTTGGAGTTTTGCAAACAAAACGAGGATTAATTGCACTTGCTGGAGTTAGCAACAATGTTGCTATTTCAATATTTGGTGCAGACAGCCCAACCGCAGACCTAGTAACTTGGGGAAAAAGCAACGGAGATATTATTGGCGGCATAACCGCTAATGCTGGAATTTATACAAATCTTCAAAGCGCATCACAAGTTGGCCTTATCGTCAAAGGCGCAGCATCTCAATCTGCAAATTTGCAAGAGTGGCAAGACTCGCTTGGAGCAGTACAAGCAAAAGTAGACTTCTTCGGAAATATATTTACCAGAAATAATTTAGAATCACTTGCTGGTGATATATATTTAAAGGACTCTTCTGGGGTGGCATTTAGATCGGTTCGAGCAAACGCCTGGTCTGATTCAGTTAATACAAGATTTTTTCAAGTTGGAACATCAGGAGATAATGTTTCATTTACAACTCAAAACGGATATAATGCTGCAAGATTACAATTTAATAGCGTTTTTACCACAATAACAAGTTTAGGGTATACAAACACACCAGTGCCTGATTCAACTCTTTCAGTAGTTAATGGTTCAAATATAAATCATAAAGTTCTTATTGTAAAAGGATTTTTAGGACAAACCGCTAACCTTCAAGAATGGCAGGATTCTGCAGGGACTGTTTTGGCGAAAGTTCAAAACAATGGAGTAATTGATACAAGTATGTATCTCAATATGAATTCTTCATCCAACGCTGGAATTGCAGTTGGCGGAACATATCAAATAAGAATGACCGATAACTGGACTCAAGTCGAATCAAAAAGCACGACACTTCCAACAATTGCCATTAATGGTGCTCCATCTCAAACATCAGACTTACAACGATGGCGCAACTCAGCTGGGACTGTGTTGGCAAGTATAAACAGCGTTGGCGATTTAACAAATTTTGCTGTTTATACAAGATATTTGCGTGGCGGAGACGAAACTTATGTAGACGCTGCTGCACTTAGAGTTAAGGCTTACAGCACATCTGTAGCAACAGCAGTAATCAAAGGCGTAGCCTCACAGACTGCTAACCTTCAAGAGTGGCAGGATAGTTCAGGAAATGCTCAAGCATATGTTCGCTATGATGGATATATAAATACAAATAGTAGCGTTAGAATTGCGGGAGATAATTTATCGGTATACAGATTCCAAGGAGTTTCTGATGGAAACTATACTATGAATTTTCCTGGTTCTGGAAATATTCAATTATTTTCTGCCGTTGATGATTTAGGTGGCGGAAGTCGTGTATTAGGTATTAAAAATGCAACAACTGTTCCAACATCTAACCCAACAACAGGCGGAATACTATATGTAAACTCTGGAGCATTATTCTACCGTGGTACAGGTGGAGCAATTACAACAATAGCAAGATCTGGAAACGAATCTTCTACAATTTCTGTAAATACCTCCACAACTGTTGATACAGTTGCAATTTCATCATTTACTACAATTGAATATACAATTTCAATTAAGCAAGGTTCAAAAGTTAGAAGCTCAAAGGTTCTTGTCCACACCGACGGAACTTCAATAGACGCTACAGAATACGGAATTATGGAAATGGGGGGGGGAATCACAGGAATCCTAGTAACAGCATCAGTATCTAGTACAAATAGTATACTTCAAGTAACAATTACAGATGCGGCTACTACAAACGCTACAGTTAAACTAATTAAAACAATGTTATAATTAGGATATATTATGGGGAAATGTGAACCAATATGAGCGATAAAAATTTCAAGGTAAAAAACGGTATAGATGCCAATGGCACTATAACTGTATCATCATTTTCAGACTCTGCTTCAAATTTAACAATTAATGAGAATGTATCCACACGAACAAATTTAGTATTAAATCCAGTATTTGCAGTAAATGATACAACTGGTTGGGGATCATATTTTCAATCAACTAATACCATTATAACTGATGCCACCGCCCCATATGGAACAAAAGTTCTACAAATTCAGATACCAAAAGATGCAAATCCCCATGGAGCAATTTGGTTAGCTAACGAAAGCCAACAAGCAAATATTGCATATTCTGTAAGCGCATACGTAAAAGGACCAGCGGGAGTACAAGGTGAATTTTCAGGAAGACCAACACTTCCAGATTTAAGTTATTTATCAGAAGGATCCAGCCCCCTAACTTTTACATTCACAGGTAGCTGGCAAAGAATTTACTTTACATATACTCCACCTGTTGCATATAGAACAGGATTCCAATTAACAATTTTACCTACACAATATTCATCTACTATGAGTTTTTATATGCACGGTGTTGTTGTAGAATATGGATCAACAACAAATTTACCATATTTTGACGGTTCTCAAAATGCATATGCAGATAAATATAGAGCAACAACAGCATGGTCAGGAACTGCAAATCTTTCAAAATCTACAGTTACTTATATTAGCCAAACAGCAAATGCGCTGGAAGTAAAAGGAAATTCAAGCACTGTAGCAAAAATAGATCCATATGGAACACTAACAATATCTGCTAGCGCAACTCCAACTTCAATAAATGGACAATATGGAAATTTAACAGTACGTAGTACTACACTTGCAGATTCTCTTAATGCAGCAGCGTATATAAATACAGGATATGCTCCAGGTATTGGTCTTGTCTTAAGAGGATATGGATCACAAACTGCTGATTTACAGCAATGGCAATATTCAGATGGAACCACCTATGCAAAAATTAATCCTTACGGACAATTAGCTATTGGTAATGCAAATCCAGCAATATATGCAAATGCTAGAATATCATTAAATACTGTTGCAACAGATGCAGTAGGTTTAGTAATTAGAGGTGTATCTTCTCAAACTGCCAGCCTGCAGGAATGGCAGAATAGTGCGGGAACGGTGTTGGGATTTGTTAAAGATAACGGATATTCCGCCTCTATTGCTGGATTAAATTACATATACACATATGCAATAAGCGGTTGGAATGGTGTCGGTGGAGCAATTTCATTTGCAAACGCAACTGGAATTACAATTACACCTCAATCTGCATCAGTTCAATCTCTGATTGTTAAGGGTGTCGCCTCCCAAACCGCTAATCTTCAAGAATGGCAGAATAGTGCGGGTACAGTTCTAGCTTCTATATCTCCAACAGGAAAATTAACTTCTGCTGTAGATGCATCTATAAATGGAATGACTTTAGGTTGGGGTGGCGGACAAGATTATCATAATTTAGCTTTTGGTTATACAGCATTAAATAACAACACAACTGGTCAATTAAATATGGCTATGGGATATCGTGCACTTCAATCAAATACAACTGGTTGGAATAATATGTCTTTGGGCGCAGATTCATTAACTGCCAATACTACTGGACAGGCCAATACAGCAATTGGAGCTCAAGCTCTTTATTCAAATACATCGGGTGGAGAAAATACAGCAATAGGAAACTGGGCGTTACTTGGAGGAAATGGTGGATGGAATACTGCAATAGGTGCTTCATCTATGAATCAAAATTCTGGAAGTGCATTTAATACGGCTGTAGGTAGAGCTTCTCTATATAGCATATCTACGGGTGCTCACAATACAGCAATTGGGCAGCAAGCGTCAGGTGCAATTACAACTGGTAATAGCAACTCTATATTAGGATCAGAAGCTTTAATTTCACTCACAACTGGAAACAGTAACATAGCAATTGGAAGAGATGCAGGACATTCAGTTGTTACTGGAAGTGCAAATATATTCTTAGGATATCAAGCGGGATATTCAGAAACTGGATCAAACAAACTTTATATTGCTAATAGCAATACTGCTACTCCATTAATTGGAGGAGATTTTTCTGCTAAAACTTTAGACGTTGCTGGTAATGCAACTATCACTTCACAAGCAACTGGAACTGTTGGCTTAACCATTCAGGGCGCTGCGTCTCAGTCAGCAAACTTACAGGAATGGAAAGATGGTAGTGGTAATTTAGTAGGATATATCAATAACGGCGCAGGTGCTTGGTTCTCTAACTCAATTGGTATTAATGCAACACCTTATGCCTATTCAGCAATGGTTTCAATTAACACCGCAAACGCTGGCAATAAAGGTTTAGTTGTAAGAGGCTACGCCTCCCAAACTGCAGATTTACAACAATGGCAGAATAGTGCAGGAACTACACTTTCTAAAATTGATAAAGATGGAAATATTATTACAGGTTATGCAACATCATCAATATTAGCAGGCGGAGGAAGAGCAATAATTGATGGATATGGAGCAATATTTACTGTAGACACCCTGACAGTTGGATCAACATCAGATAGATTTGCCGCAGGAGCAGTTAGCATTATTCACAGATCAGGAAACGCAACAGACCTTACTTTTGGAATAAAAGCAATGGCTTCTCAAACTGGTGATTTAACACAATGGAGAAATAGTGCCAATACAGTTCTTGCTAAAGTAGATTCAATTGGAAATGCAACATTTAATACAGTTTATGTGGGTCTCGGTGCAGGTGCAGTATCAAGCAATATAGCTATAGGTGGATCAACCCTATCATCAAATACAACGGGATTTGGAAATAGTGCAATTGGTTTAAATGCACTTCAATCTAATACAACTGGCTGGGGAAATACTGGAATTGGTACATATGCCCTTCAATATTACTCTGGTAATGTTAATACTGGAATTGGATATTCAGCACTAAGAAATGCAACAGCAGAAGGATTAGTAGCAATTGGATTTGGTGCCCTTCAATCAAATACTTCTGGAAATTCAAATACTGCAGCAGGGTATTTTGCTTTAGGAACAAATATTATAGGTGCAGCCAATACAGCATTTGGTTCACAATCTTCACGACTTTCAACAGGAGATAGAAATACTTCACTTGGATTTTATTCAGCATATAATTTAACTACAGGCACAGATAACGTATTTATTGGTTCACAGGCAGGACAAAGTTTTACAACAGGTTCTGCTAACATAGCAATCGGTGCTTATAATTCATGGTATCAAACATCTACAGGATCAAATAATACATTTATCGGACATGATGGCGGAGGAAAGCCAGTAACAGGAAGCAATAATACAACTTTAGGATATCAAGCATCAATATCTTCTTCATCCATATCTAATGAAATTACTTTAGGTAATTCAAGCGTTGCTATATTTAGAATACCAGGAACTGGATTCATCTCAGATACATCAAAAACATATTCTGCAAAAGAATTAGATTTAAGAGATGTTTCTACACAATTTACAAATACTGGAACAGGATCTATCGGACAAAAAATTAATTTATGGGGTGGAATATATGGAATTGGCGTAGAAAGCGCAGCTCTTGTTAATTATATACCTTCTGCCGCTAGTTTTGTTATAAAAAGCACATATGGAGGGGGAGCACTATTCTCCGTAAGTGGCACTGGTGCCGCTACATTTTCCGCAGACTTAACAGTATCAGGAAACTTAACTGTAAATGGAACTACAACAAATTTAAACTCTACTAACTTAGTAATAGAGGATAAAAATATAATTATTGCAGATGTTGCAACACCTACAGACACTACCGCAGACGGAGCGGGAATTACAATAAAGGGGGCTACAGATAAAAGTTTAACTTGGTCAAATTCAACAAAATCATTTACATCTTCAGAGCCAGTAATTGTTGATGGAACAACTTCTACCACAATACCTTTGTTAGTAAAAGTTCCAACTGCACAAACAACAAATTCATTTGAAGTTCAAGATAGTCGTGGATATTCAATGTTTAGGGTTATAGCTCCAGCGGGTGGTACTGCTTATAACAATGGAGCAATTTGGATTAGACCTTGGGGAACTGGAAATGTTGCCGCAATGGGAACAGATTCTTATCAAGGATTTTACTTTGTATCTCCTGCAACAAGTAGCATAAATTTTGGAACAGGAGGCGGCGGAAAAGCATTTGAAATAGTTGTTAATGATACATTTAATAGATATAAGGTTGAAGGCAAGGGAACAGGCGTAGCCCCAATATTTACAACAAATGGTAATGATACTGATGTAAATATGCACATATATCCAAAGGGTGCTGGTAAAATTGGAATTAATACAACAACTCCTACAGGATATGTTCATGTGGTTAGCTCAAGTTCATCTGTAGTAGGTTTAATTGTACAGAGCGTAGCATCACAAACTGCCAACCTACAGGAGTGGCATAATTCAAGCGGAACTGTTTTGGCCGCTATAAATCCTGTTGGTCAATTCTTTACGGGTTTAACACCACATTACGCTACGGTATCTACAACTACTGCTGCATCAGGTGACGGATCTACTGCAACAATTACCACAACTTCTGCTCACAATATTGCAGTAGGTGATTTTATTCTAGTTTCAGGAATAACTCCAGTGGGATACAACGGTACATATTTAGTTACAGCAGTCCCTACCAGCACACAAATTTCTTATGCTAATACAACTACAGGTTCACAAACTGTCGCAGGTAGTATTCTTATGTCCGCTCAAGCAAGCATTACTGCAAGAAGCAACACGTCTGTTGGATTAACTGTAAAAGCTGGTGCTAATGCATCAGCACAAACTTGGCAAAATTCAAGTGGAGCACAGGTTGCAAGAGTAGATAACACTGGAAATATTGTAGTTGCTGATGTCATTGCAAATAATTTAAACGCTCCTTTTGGATACGCACTTATAGGTACATCTTATTCTCGTTTTAGTACTGCCATGATTTCTGTAAAAAGTACAACAGCAGCAAGTCAAGGTATTATTGTTCGAGGCGCAGCGTCACAAACCGCTAACCTTCAAGAATGGCAAGATAGTGATGGAAGTGTGCTTGGTGGATTTAATGCTTATGGCTCTATGTATATTTCAAATCAAGTTCAAGGCGGTACCGCTCAATTTGGAAATATGGGCTATGCAAGTGCATCTCAAGTTGTATTAAAGGTACAAGGTGTTAATTCTCAAACCGCCAACCTACAGGAATGGCAAAACAGTTCAGGAACTGTATTAGCACTTGTTGAGCCAACTGGTAATGCAAAGTTTCCTCTTGTTTATTCACAATATTATACAAGCACTAACAACGCTGGTTCATACATTGAACTAACTGGATATACAACATACATCAGACAAAGACTTACCAACCAGCCAAACTTAGTTGTTTCTGGCACGGCCTCTCAGACTGCCAACCTGCAAGAATGGCAGAATAGTGCTGGAACTGTATTATCCAGAGTCAGACCAGATGGCCAAATAGGTATTGGCCAAACTCTTATTACTAGTACAAATTTCTTTGTCAATAACAGTATATCAACTACACATGTTGTTGCAACTATTCGTGGTGCGGTCTCACAAACTGCAGACCTCCAGCAGTGGCAGAATTCTGGCGGAACCACAATAGCTAGCGTTGATACATATGGCAATGCAGGATTTGGTGGAGTCGGGGCAAATTCAAATCAAGGATTGTATGTTAAAACAAACTCAAATCCTGCCGTAATTGGTATTATTGTTCAAGGCGCAGCTTCCCAAACTGCTAGCCTTCAAGAGTGGAGGAACTCTGCTGGAACAGTTCTTACTAAAGTAGACAACCTTGGAAACTTTACAGCAATATCCAAATCATTTGATATTATTCATCCTACAAAAGAAAATATGCGCTTACGCTATGGCTCTCTTGAAGGACCTGAAAATGGTGTTTATATTAGAGGAACTGCAGAATCTAACATTATTGAATTGCCTGAATATTGGACAGGATTAGTACATGAAGATTCTATAACAGCATCATTAACCGCTGTTGGATCCGCCCAAAACATTTATGTAGAAAAAATTGAAAACAATAAAATCTATATTGGCGGGAACCTTGAAAAAGCTTTCTTCACAGTATATGGAGAGCGTAAAGATATAGATAAACTAACTGTGGAGTATTAAAATGCCAGTATTTTATAATACAGAACATGGGAATTATCCAACAGCAAAGGCTCTTCTATTAGCCCGTCCGCAATATCAAAATCAAGATGGATATTATTTTCTAAAACCAGGCGGGATAAATAGTCCAGGAAAATTAGTTTATTGTGATATGACAACTGACGGCGGAGGATGGATGCTAATTGCAAGAAGCCACCCAACAGGAGATGTTAGTCCTTCAAGTTGGGGATGGAGAGGAAAAGATGTGGGATCAGTAAAAGATTTTACAAAACCTTATCAAGCGTCCTGGTATACCAATTGGTCAACTAATTCTCAAACATTTTCAGATTTTATATTTGGAAATAGAAAAAATATTAATACAAATGAGTGGGGCCCATTTATATTTAAACAAAATATTACCGCAGGGTATGCCACATGGTACCCAACAGACGCATTAAATTACACATCCCCAAGAACTGTATTAAAAGAAGATAGAACTATATACGATAATTCTCAAAATCCATATCCACCAATGCAACAAATGTATGGCTTTCAAGATACTGGGACTGCTTCAAATATTTATTATTTAAGAGATTGTTGCGGATATGCATCATATGGTGGAAAACCAAATTTTATGCAAACTACATATTTAGGGCATGATACATTATTTTGGTATTCTGGCCCATGGGGTGCTGGAAGCACAACAGACGGCAGTGGAAATTTTATACAAAGCACAGGTAATATAAAGCTTGGCGGAACAAATCAGTATATGATGATGGTGAGATAATATGGGCATATTACATTTTCCTAAAATTGCAGCAGATGGACTAGTATTCTATTTTGACGGGAAAAATCCAAAATCATATACAAGCCCAAACACTTATCTAGATGATCTAATAAATAAAAGAAGATTATCAGTATTTAGAGGTTCTGTAACATACTCAGATAATGCATTAGTTTTTGCAAATGGCGCAAATGATTTTTATGCCGCAACAGCTATGACATGTTCATATAACCCTATGTATTTAAATAAACCAAATACATCAGCTTTTGTAACTTTTTATAATACTGCAGATGCCGCTTCATCAACACCAACATATTTTAGACAGACTCCGTTTTCTTTTGGAACAGATTCAGCAACTGGAGGATGGCAATTTGAAAGATTTGCGGGTACCACAGAGTTTTATTTTAGGCATCATCATGATCAGTCTGGAATATACGGAGACGCATATTTAATTGGTTCCACATCGTTAAATACTTGGTATCAAGCTGGATATGTGAATAACGGAAAAGACACAATATTATATTTAAATGGCGTAGAGGTAAATAGATATGACTCCGCTGGATATACTCTTACAACTCCTACAACAACTGCATTTTTAACAATTGGAGCGGCAGGAAATGTAGATATAATTTATGGTTTTGTGGGTAAAATTGCACAAGCAATGTTTTATCAAAAAGCATTATCTGCTGGAGAAGTAAAACAAAATTATGATTTTATACGTAGGAGATATAACATATGAGCGTAAAAGAAGGTGGTCAATTTGTTACAGATCAGTTAATATTTAATATTGATTTTAATAATCCTCTAAGCTATCCTTTATGCAAAAATTTAATTATGAATAGCAGTTTGCCATTTTCAGACGGTAGAGCAGTTTCTAGTACATTTAATGAAATAAACCTGTATTCTGCAACAAGCTCAATATATACAGAGGGCTGGTATAGTTGGACTGGAGCTAATGGAAATTCAACTTTATTTTCAATAAAATCAGGTAGCACATATACATTTTCATTTTATGCAAAGCCAGGGAACACAGATTGGTTGGTATGCCTTCTACTGGGTGGTGGAGGAGAAGTGTATTCTAATTCTGTATCAGTAAAAATTCCAACAGAAGGTGGTAGGGTTTTTTGCACACTTACAGCAAATGCCAGCGTAGATCAATACGTACAAGTTGCAATTAGAACACCAACAGGGGGAGGCAAAACATTTAGCATGGGAGGAGTTCAATTAGAAGAAGGCGGATTTATGTCAAATTATTTTGTTACAACAGGCAACATAGCAAAAGATATATCTGGAAGAGGAAGACAAACCACATTATTTGGATCACCAGGAATAAAATATTCAAGTCTAGGAGCTGTTTCGTTTAATGGATCAAGTCAATATGGCTCTACTTCAATTAAAGGAAATAACGAATCTGATTTTTATAGCTCATCATTTACCCTTGGTGCCTTTGCAAGATTGAATACAGCAGATGGCGGTGATTCATGGCTATACGACATGGACTATATTGGCTATAGATTATGGGGAGGAAATAACACTGTATTTATGGTTAGGGGCCCCTCAGCTAATTGGGAATCAATTGGATATAGTTTTAACGTAGGACAATGGTACTATGTATGTGCAACTATGATAGATAATGGAACATCTAATAATGTTGCTGTATATATAAATGGTGCTTTAGTTGGAACTTATACAATAGGACAAAAGAATTTTGCAGCTGTCGGGGGAATAGATCATTTTGCTACCGCCGCACACTATGGCTTTGGTTCTAAAAAGCCTTTCACTATAGGAAACATACATCAATATAAAAAGGTTTTATCAGCAACAGAAGTAGCTCAAAACTTTAATTCTCTTAGGGGAAGATATGGGATATAATATAGAGGGAGTAAACAATGGCCAATTCAGATAAAAATATACTAGTCACGCCAAGCGTAGGTCTTTCAACAAACCCTACGATTAAATTTAATGGTGCAAATAATACCCCAACAACCCTTAGAGTTTTGGATGACGGAACAGTTTCTTTTGAGGGAACGGCGGGACAATTATTTTCAATAGCGGACGGAATGACTGGAACAATATTTTCAGTTAATGATGTTTCTGGTATCCCAAATATAGAGGTTTTAGATACGGCATTAATTAAGCTAAATCAATATCAAGGTCAATCAATATTTGGATCATCTGCAGCAATTTCAAATACAGCTGGAAATCCAGCACAAGTATCTATAGTTCCAAAAAATCAAATTACTCCAGGTTTAATTATCAAAAGCGCTCCAGAAAATACTGCTACAATAACAAATATTTCAGGAAACGGATCAGTAGTTACATATACAGCATTAAATACTTTTTCAGCAGGACAATACATAACAATTACAGGCGCAAACCCATCGGCATATAATTTAACAAATGCATATACTACTAGCGTCTCATCAACTCAATTTACTGTTTCAAGTACCGCAACTGGAGCATATGTATCTGGTGGTACTGCAACTACAGTTGGACAAAATGCATCAAATCCAATATTTGAAATTCAGTCGTCATCTGGATCTGCAATTCTTTCCGTAGATTCAAGTGCAAATAATCCTACAGTTAGAGCTTTTCAGTTTATGTCAGGATATCACGGATCATTAGATAATTCAGTCTATATGTCTACTTTTGGAGGAACAGCTCAGATATATGGCAACACCGCTTCATCTACTATTCTTAAGGTTACTGGCGCAACATCTCAGAGTGGAAATCTACAAGAGTGGACTACTTCAGGAGGTCAATCTTTAACAAGAGTAAGATCAAGTGGTCAATTTGGAATTGGTTCTGTTATAACAGGTACAGCATTAGTTGTAAATTTAGATATCTTAGGTGCTGCTACACAAGGAATGGTTATCCGTGGTGCTGCTAGCCAAACAGGTGATTTGGCTTTATTACAAGCAAGTGATGGAACAACATTACTTAGATTTAACGCACAAGGGCAAATACAGCCACTATCTACGGCAGGACAAGCATTTACAATTAAAGGCGTAGCTTCACAAAGTTTAAACCTTCAAGAGTGGCAGAATAGTAGCGGAAGTATATTAAACTCTATACTTCCATCAGGAGGTTTACTTTTAAATACTGGAAACGATTCTTCAGGTACACAAAATCTTACACAGCTAACATTTGGATATCTATCATCAACTAGCCAAGGCTCATATAAGCATTGGGTTAGATCTAGACATAATGCATCTACTGGTGTTTCTAATGCAATAGAATTTTACACTAGTGATGGCACACAAAATGGGGCATTCCCAGCAAATGCTGTATATGGGCTGGGTATTGAAAATGGATCCATATCTACGCCAAAAGCAAATGTAAATATATCAAGTGCATCCAATGTTGGATTAATTGTCAAAGGCGCAGCATCACAAACTGCCAATTTGCAAGAATGGCAGGATTCAAGTAATACAGTAAAAGCTAGCATTGCTGCAAATGGAGATTTTACAAATAATGGTATTTATACTGTTTATGGTCGT
>Ga0214919_10008226_pt1 | contig 13810 bp, 6 predicted proteins | sample LL1503_MetaG_FD_177994 | JGI IMG/M metagenome (GOLD analysis project Ga0214919, IMG submission 177994) | Freshwater microbial communities from Lake Lanier, Atlanta, Georgia, United States - LL-1503 | ecosystem: Environmental > Aquatic > Freshwater > Lake | place: USA: Georgia | collected 2015-03-15
AGCGGTTAATAGAGTAATGAAAGGTGATGTTGCACCACAATTAACAGCATCACAATATATTGGTATAATAGATGGTATTCCATTTTATGCAAGTGGTTCAAAATCATTAGTATTATTAAATAGTAGCGGTAACGAAGTAATAAATTTAGAAGGTAACATTTCTAACTTTAGTGCATCGGTAGCATCCGCATTTAGTGCAAGTAACGCAAGCATAGCAAGTGTAACTGGAGATTTTAGTAGTAGTGTTGCAACTTCGTTTAGTGCGAGTGCAGCGGCCTTAGCAGCATTGAGTGCATCAGTATCAACATCATTTAGTGCAAGTGCAGCAAGTGTAACATCATTAAGTTCTTCGGTTAGTGGAACAATAAACAATTTAAGTTCTTCGGTAGCAACATCGTTTAGTGCATCTGCATATAATTTAACCACACTTAGTACATCCGTAGATAGTAGATTAGATTTATTAGAATCATTTAGTTCTTCATTGGATGATACGTTTGCAACAGATTTAGCAGTTAGTGCCGTAAGCCAGGCAGTATCGGCATCACAATCATATATAAGTTCTTCAATTGCTACATCATTAGCGGCATTATCACAAAGTAGTGGATTTATTAACTATGTAACTAATAGTGTTCAAAATCTTACTGGTATTGAGGTTGCAGATTTTGATAGTAACACAGCAGTAACTTTTACAAACGGAGTTCTTAAATTTATTTTTGGAACACCAACTGCACCAACATCGGTAGCAGCATCTTTAAGTGGATTTGCAACCGATAGATTTAATAAAGTATCGGATGCATATGTGATTAACGGAACTTGGAATAATCAAGGATATACAATAATAAGTGCATCTTTATATGAAGGAGCAACCCTATTAACACAAGTTGGTAGTGGAACATCTTTAACATATAGTGCAACTACAACCGGTTCTCATACATATACTTTACAATATACAGCAAGTTCTCCATTGGATAATTCTTTGTATACAACATCGACTACAACAACGGGTACACTTTCTAAATCTAATCCTGCAGCACCTACATTAACGGCAACCCCATCGGTTCAGTTAGGATATAGTTCAAATCAAATTGAGCAAGGTGCAACCGGTAGTATAACATTTACATCATCATCTGCAAATCCTTCTAATAGTTGGAATTTGACAAGTGTAACAACAAATGTGGCATCACCTTATTATGTAACAGGTTCAGCAACCGGTTCTACTTCAATTAGTATAACTGCAACTGCAAACTACGCATCTACGGCAGGTGATAATAATCCTGATTTAACAACAACATCAACTGCAACTACTACATATTCAAAAATTAGAAGTTTAAGACACGGAGCAAGTGAGGTAACATCATTTACTTCAACTGAATTAGAAAATTTAGGTGCATGGGATACTACGATTGGTGGAACAATAGGAACGATTGTAAAAGGAACAACAACGGCGAGTGGACAAAGTGTAACAATAAGTTGGACAGGAGATAAATACCATTATATAGTATTTAATAGTTCTCTATCAAACTTATCAAATATTACAACAAGTGGATTTGGTGTATTGGGTTCTTTTGCAGTAACAACGGTTGGACAATATAAAGTTTATAAAACAACTACTTTGCAAGCAGGCGGCGCAGGAAGTAGTATAACATATATTTTAACATAAATAGAAAGATAAGAAATGGCAATTATATTACCTGGTGGGTTTAACATAACGAATAGTGATCCGGTTGATGCGAGATTTGCATTAGCTAATCAAACTGCTCGTTACGCCTTATCTTTGGCAAATGTATATAAAGGATTAATTGTTTTCCAACAAGATGATTCTACAATGTGGGTATTAACTGATACTACAAATGTGGGAAATACAAATGGTTGGACACAATTACAAATTGGTGCAGTAACATCAAACTTACCATCGGGTGTAATATCATCTTCACAACAAGTAATTGATATATTTAACGCAAACTTCACATCGGGTTCTACAATGGCAGTAACAGTAGATAATCAATTTGCAACCGATTACGAGGTGTATGTAACATCTTCGGTAGCGGATGGTGGAGAGTGGTAGAATTAAACAAAAAAAAAAACAATAAAATATTGAAATAAATAAAGGATTTGTATTAGAATTCACTATTTATTATAAGTAAAGAGTAACCCCAATAAAATTATGGCACAAATCATTAAGAATAGACGTGGTAGTTTAGATAGACTATCTTCAGCAACCGGCTCACTTCAAAAAGGTGAGATTTTAATAGCTACCGGCTCAAGTAAATTAACAGGTGTAACTAATGGTGGTGCAATTGTTTTTGCAGCATACGAAAGTGGTTCAGTAGTAGCAGCAAATAGAGTATTAACAGGTGCAACTGCTCCTGCTTTTGACTCAGCTACTTACGGCTCACTAATGGATGGTATTCCTTTCTATGCAAGTAGTAGTAACACTTTAATTTTACTTAAAGCAGATGGTAATGTTACTCCTGATTTAAGTTCAAACATTAGTACATTTAGTGGCTCAGTAAGTTCTTCATTATCTAGTTTATCACAATCAGTAGCATCAGTTACTGGTGATTTTAGTGGTAGTGTAGCAACTTCATTTAGTGCAAGTGCAGCAACTGTAACTGCTTTATCTGCAAGTAATGCATCAACTGATAATACTCAAACAACAAACATAACGGCTGCTTCAGCAAGTGCATGGGGAGCATTTCAAAGTGCGTCAAGTTATAGCGCTTCAATTTATACAAGAGATGCTAACCAAGATACTAACATCACTACAAATAGTGCAAGTGCAGCTGGTGCTTTTGCAAGTGCATCAAGTTATAGTGCATCAATCTACACAAGAGACGCTAATCAAGATACAAACATAACGGCTGCTTCAGCATCAGCATGGGGAGCATTTCAAAGTGCATCTTCATATTCTGGTTCTTTAGCAACAACAATTAGTGCAAGTAAAGCTGAGTACACATCATTTAGTGCATCAAATGCATCAACTAATAATACTCAAACAACAAACATAACGGCTGCTTCAGCAAGTGCATGGGGAGCTTTTACAAGTGCATCTTCATACTCTGGTTCTTTAGCAACATCAATTAGTGCAAGTAGTGCAACTGTAACTTCAATTAGTGGAGCATTTGCAACTTCTACATCGGCTAGTAATGCTAATATAACTGCATTATCTGCAAGTGTAGCAAGTGTAACTGGGGATTTTAGTAGTAGTGTAGCAACTTCATTTAGTGCAAGTGCAGCTTCTCAAACTGCTTTAAGTGGTGCGGTAGCAACAACAATAACAAATTTAAGTTCATCAATAGCATCAACCGATAACGCTCAAAGCGATAAAATTACAAAGTTAGAAGCATCTCAATCTTTATTTGATGGTGCAGCAACAGTAAGTGGTTCAGGGATTGGTTCAAGAATAACAATCAAAGGTGATTTATTAGTACAAGGTACACAAACAACAGTTGATTCAACAACAATCAATTTAGCAGATAACGTTTTACAATTAAATGCAGCAGGAACAGCAGATGGTGGTTTAGTTGTAAGAGATGCAACTGGAGCTTCAATTATATCTGGTTCTTTACTTTGGGATGTAACTACCGATTACTGGAAAGCAGGAAAATTAGGTACTGAATCTAAAATATTATTAGCAACAGGTGATAACGTATTTAGTTCTTCAATTCAGACTTCAATTAGTGGAACATTTGGATATGGAACGTTTGATTCAGCAATTTCAACTTCATTTAGTGCAAGTGCAGCAAGTTTAACATCATTAAGTTCATCTTTAGCGGGTAATTCAACTTTAAGTGCATCGGTTTATCAAACAGATGCAACACAAAGTAATAACATAACAACAAATAGTGCATCAGCATGGGGAGCATTTCAAAGTGCTAGTTCTTATAGTGCATCAATTTATACAAGAGACGCTAACCAAGATACAAATATAACAGCAGCATCTGCATCAGCATGGGGAGCATTTCAAAGTGCTAGTTCTTATAGTGCTTCAATCTATACAAGAGATGCTAACCAAGATACAAACATAACTGCTGCAAGTGCATCAGCATGGGGAGCATTCCAAAGTGCATCTTCATACTCTGGTTCTTTAGCAACATCAATATCAGCAAGTAAAGCAGAATACACTTCGTTTAGTGCATCAAATGCATCAACTGATAATACTCAAACAACAAATATTACTGCAAATAGTGCAAGTGCATGGGGAGCATTCCAATCAGCTAGTTCTTATAGTGCATCAATCTACACAAGAGATGCTAACCAAGATACAAGCATAACAACAAATAGTGCATCAGCAGCAGGTGCTTTTGCAAGTGCATCATCTTATAGTGCATCAATTTATACGAGAGATGCTAACCAAGATACAAACATCACCACAAACTCTGCAAGTGCAGCCGGTGCTTTTGCAAGTGCATCTTCATATTCTGGTTCTTTAGCAACATCAATATCAGCAAGTAAAGCTGAATATACTTCGTTTAGTGCATCAAATGCATCAACTGATAATACTCAAACAACAAACATAACAGCGGCTTCAGCATCAGCATGGGGAGCATTCCAAAGTGCAAGTTCTTATAGTGCTTCAATTTATACAAGAGACGCTAATCAAGATACTAACATAACTGCAAATAGTGCATCAGCAGCTGGGGCGTTTGCAAGTGCAAGTTCTTATAGTGCAAGTGCAGCAACTGCATTAACTAATTTAAGTTCAAGTAATGCATCAACTGATAATACTCAAACAACAAACATAACAGCGGCTTCAGCATCAGCATGGGGAGCATTCCAAAGTGCAAGTTCTTATAGTGGTAGTTTCTACACAACTATAAACACTAACATTGGTAACATCACTACAAATAGTGCATCAGCAGCAGGTGCTTTTGCAAGTGCATCATCTTATAGTGCATCAATTTATACGAGAGACGCTAACCAAGATACAAACATAACTGCAAATAGTGCAAGTGCAGCTGGTGCGTTTGCAAGTGCAAGTTCTTATAGTGGTAGTTTCTACACAACTATAAACACTAACATTGGTAACATCACAACAACTTCTGCATCGGCGTGGGGAGCATTCCAAAGTGCAAGTTCTTATTCAGCATCAATATACACAAGAGATGCAAATCAAGATACAAACATAACTGCAAATAGTGCATCAGCATGGGGAGCATTCCAATCAGCAAGTTCTTATTCAGCATCAATTTATACAAGAGATGCTAACCAAGATACAAACATAACTGCTGCTTCGGCTAGTGCATGGGGTGCTTTCACAAGTGCATCAAGTTATAGTGCTTCGATTTATACAAGAGATGCTAACCAAGATACTAACATCACTACAAATAGTGCAAGTGCAGCTGGTGCTTTCGCAAGTGCAAGTTCTTATAGCGCTTCAATTTATACAAGAGATGCTAACCAAGATACTAACATCACTACAAATAGTGCAAGTGCAGCTGGTGCTTTCGCAAGTGCAAGTTCTTATAGCGGTAGTGCAGCAACTGCATTAAATACATTAAGTTCATCAGTAGCAACTTCATTCTCAGCAAGTGCAGCAAATGTAACATCAATAAGTAGTTCAGTATCAACCTCATTAAGTTTAGTAAGTGCTTCGATAGCAACAACTAATAACACACAAACAAGTAGAATTGTTGTATTAGAAGCTTCTCAATCTTTATTTGATGGAGCAGTAACAGTAAGTGGTTCAGGAGCAGGTTCAAATGTAACAATTAAAGGTAGCTTATTTGTTCAGGGTACAACTACACAAGTTGATTCTACAACAATTAACTTAGCGGACAATGTTTTACAATTAAACGCAGCAGGAACATCTGATGGTGGTATTATTGTAAGAGATGCAACCGGAGTTTCAACAACATCTGGTTCATTACTTTGGGATGTAACAAACGATTATTGGAAAGCAGGAAAAGTAGGAAGTGAAGCCAAAGTATTAGTAGCAGTAGGGGATAATGTATTTACTTCTTCAATTCAGACTTCAATTAGTGGAACATTTGGATATTCTGATTTTAGTTCTTCATTAGCAACAACTAATAGTGCAAGTGTAGCAAGTGTAACTTCATTAAGTGCAAGTAATGCATCAACTAATAATACACAAACAACAAATATAACGGCAGCATCTGCAAGTGCATGGGGTGCTTTCACAAGTGCATCATCTTATAGTGCTTCAATTTATACGAGAGACGCTAACCAAGATACAAACATAACTGCAAATAGTGCATCAGCATGGGGAGCATTCCAATCGGCTAGTTCTTATAGTGCTTCAATCTACACAAGAGACGCTAATCAAGATACCAACATCACCACAAACTCTGCAAGTGCATGGGGAGCATTCCAAAGTGCATCAAGTTATAGTGGTAGTGCAGCAACTGCATTAACTAATTTAAGTTCATCAGTAGCAACTTCATTTAGTGCAAGTGTATTTTCTCAAACTATATATAGTTCATCAGTAGCAACATCAATAAGTGCATCGGTAGCAGCAGGTACTCCAACTTTTGCAAACATAACCGGTAAACCTGCAGGATTAGTAAGTGGTTCATCACAAGTTGTATTAAACGATGCGGATTTCACAGGATTTAATACTACGGATGTAGCAGAAGGAACAAATCTTTACTATACAGATGCAAGAGTTAAAACTAAATTAAACGCTGAGACAGTAGTAAGTAGTTCAATTCAAACAGCAATTAGTGGAACATTTGGATATGCAACATTTAGTGGTTCAATCGTAACATCAGTAAGTGAAAGCAATCATAGAATAACACAATTAGAAACAACAATAGATGGTGGTTCATTCTAATAAAAAAATAAAAGTAAAAAGGAAAACAAATATATGAGTAATAATGTAACGCAATCAGTACTACTAAGACGTTCAAATTTAGCAGGTAAAGTTCCTACAACGGATTCGCTACATGTAGGTGAAATAGGATTAAATACCTATGATGGTAGAGCTTTTATGCACAAATCAGGTTCAACTAATGAAATTGTACAATTAGTAGTAACCGGTGCAGAAGTAACTGGTTCAATTAATATCTTAGGAACAGGTTCATTTGGACAATTAGAAATTAATGGTAATGCAAATTTTGATGGTGCAGTAAGTGGTAATTTCACCGGTTCATTTAGAGGAGATGGTAGTAACATAACAGGTGTAACTGCATCAATGAGACCAGATGATTTTGATTTCAACTCTGACCCATTTGCGGGAACAATCGGATATATTCAAGGTAGTGGTTCTCTTTACAAAGTAGCAAGTGTAAGTGGTGCAATTGAATTTAGATATAACGATATAGTATTTGCAAATATGACAACTGGAAGTGGATTTAGTGGTAGTGTATATGGTATAGGAGATGTATTATCATTCAGTTCTTCGATTTATACTCAATTTGCAGCAGGTCCTGATGCAGGTGTTTGGGCATAACAAACAAAATAAAATATATAGAATCCCTCACCTTAAAAGTGGGGGATTTTTAATATTTATATTATTTCGTTTTAATTTAATTTAAGATATTTATAAAGGTACTATATAGTACTTTTTTCGTTGTTAGATAACAGATAAAACGTTTCCATACATATGGCTCAAAACATTATACTAAAACGCTCAGCCGTTCCTGGTAGGGTTCCTGATACGGGTTCAATTAACTTAGGTGAAGTAGCAATTAATACTTATGATGGCAAACTATACTTTAAGAAATCCGGTTCAGTTCAGTCAGTAGAAACAATAGTAACAACGAATTCAATTACATCCGGTTCATTACAAGTTTCGGATGATATTACAATACAAAGAGATTTATATGTAGTTAGAGATGTAATTACAGATGGTGATATAGATGCAAGTGGTTCATTAAGTGGTAGTGGTTTATCTATTAACGATACCCTACAAATTACACACAACAATTTTCAATTAAGTGGTAGTGCAGCCTTAACCGGTAGTTTAACTGTATTAGGTGCAATCAACGCAACTCAATTTAATATTTCGGTAATTTCATCATCTATTATATTTGAAAGTGGTAGTTCTAAATTCGGTAATACATCCGATGATACACATCAATTTACAGGTTCAGTTTTAGTAACAGGAAGTGTAACTGCAACATCTTTTGTAGGAAATGGTAGTGGTTTAACGGATTTAGTGGTGGATTTAGGTAGTGCACAATTAAATGATGTGGATGGTAACAATATTCCAGCCCGTTCATTTGCAGAATTATATTTAGCATGTGCAGTTGCAGAAATTGTAGATTTGGATTTTGGAATATAATGATATTTATAATAAACAGAAAAGATAATAAATGGCAACATTCATATTAAATAGTACAACAAGTCCAGTAACTACTGCAGGTCAATTAGAGTTTAATACCGATAAAACTACATTGGTTGTTGGTGATGGTGTAGCCGAAATTACTATTGCTAAACTAAATAGTGTAAACTCTGGTTCTTTTAATGTAAGTGGAGATGTAACAATTGGTGGTACTATTACAATCGGAGATAATACATCAGATAATTTAGTTGTTAACGCAGATTTAAGTTCTTCTATTATACCAAACAATGATAACGCATTTGATTTAGGTAGTACATCTTTTAAATATAGAGTGATATATGCAAATATTATTTCAGGATCAATATCGGCATCTAATGGTGTAATTAGTGGTAGTTCTCAAATTACAACTTTTGGATTTGCAACTACATCATCATTAACAACAATTTCAGCATCAGCATGGGGAGCATTCCAAAGTGCAAGTTCTTATAGTAGTAGTTTTTATACAACTATTAATACGGCACTAACAAATACAACAACAATTTCAGCATCAGCATGGGGAGCATTTCAAAGTGCATCATCATATAGTTCTTCATTTAGTGCATCGTTAAGTTCGGTAAGTGCATCAATTTATATAAGAGATGCAAATCAAGATACAAATATTACTACAAATAGTGCATCAGCTTGGGGAGCATTTCAAAGTGCATCATCTTATAGCAGTTCATTTAGTTCTTCATTATCAATTGTTTCTAAAAGTGTATATGATTTAAGTTCATCTTTAGCTGGAAATTCTACATTAAGTTCTTCGATTTATCAAACCGATGTAACACAAAGTACAAATATTTCAACTTTGACTTCTAAAACAGGAAGTTATGCAACAACCGGTTCAAACACATTTAGTGGTTCTCAAATTATTTATGGTGATATAAGTGCAAGTGGTAATATTAGTGCATCTAATTTATGGATTGGTGGAACAATTACAACTTATGAATTACATACAATATATGAAAGTTCATCGGTAATTTTTAGTAGTGGTTCAACTACATTTGGTGACCAACAATCTGATGTGTTTACAATTACAGGTTCTTTATATCAAACAGGTTCAACAACATTTAGTGAATTGACCGGTAGTTTAGCTTTATTTAGTGCATCATTACATACTAGAGTATTAACTAATTCAGCATCAGCATGGGGAGCATTCCAAAGTGCTTCAAATTATAGTGGTAGTTTCTACACAACAATTAATAATGCAACTTCATCGGTAGCAACAATTTCAGCTAGTGCATGGGGGGCATTCCAAAGTGCTAGTTCTTATAGTAGTTCATTCTACACAACTATAAACAACACAACATCAAGTGTAGCAACAATTTCAGCAAGTGCATGGGGAGCATTCCAAAGTGCAAGTTCTTATAGTTCTAGTTTTTATACTACAATTAATAATGCAACTCAAAGTATATTAATAAATTCACAAAGTGCATGGGGAGCATTCCAAAGTGCAAGTTCTTATAGTTCTAGTTTTTATACTACAATTAACAATACAACACAAAGTGTAAGTACATTAAGTTCATCTATTGGATTATTACAAACATTTAGTTCATCTCAATATAAAAATGATAGTTCTTCATTTGATAGTAGAATTGATAATTTAATATTAGGTGCAGGTGCACAAGTAGGTGGTGATAATGAATTTACAGGACAAAATAGTTTTACACAATATATTACTGGTTCAATTAGTGGAGCAGTATATGGTATAGGTGATACATTTACTTTTTCTCAATCAGTAAATAGTAGATTAACAACATATAGTGCAAGTGCATGGGGAGCATTCCAAAGTGCTTCATCTTATAGTGGTAGTTTTTACACAACTATAAACAACACAACTGCATCAGTAGCAGCAGCATCTGCATCAGCATGGGGAGCATTCCAAAGTGCATCTTCATACTCTAGTTCTTTCTATACTACTATTAATAATGCAACTGCAAGTGTAGCAAGTATAAGTGCAAGTGCATGGGGAGCATTTCAAAGTGCTTCAACATATTCTGGTAGTTTTTATACAACTATAAACACTGGTATAACTAATACAACACAGGCATCTGCATCAGCATGGGGAGCATTTCAAAGTGCTTAATCTTATAGTGCGAGTTTCTACACAACTATAAACACTAACATAACAAATATAACGGCAGCATCGGCAAGTGCATGGGGAGCATTTCAATCAGCTAGTTCTTATAGTAGTAGCTTTTATACAACTATAAACACTAACATTGGTAATATAACACAAGCTTCGGCTAGTGCATGGGGAGCATTCCAAAGTGCATCTTTGTATAGTTCTTCATTAGCAACATCAATAAGTGCAAGTAATTATAATATTACAAATAATAGTAGTAGTTTTGCAACATCAATAAGTGCAAGTAATTATAATATTACAAATAATAGTAGTAGTTTTGCAACATCAATAAGTGCAAGTAATGCAGCAGCAACTTCTTATAGTGCAAGTGCAAATACAACCTATGCTAAATTAGGTGTAGAAAATACATTTACACAAAATCAAATCATAAGTGGTTCGTTAAATGTGACAGGCGATGTAGTAGCATACTCAACATCCGATGAAAGATTAAAAGATAACATTAAATTAATTTCTAACCCTATTGAAAAAGTACAACAATTAAGAGGTGTTGAATTTGATTGGAATGATAAATCTATGTTTAAAGCAGGTAAACATGATTATGGTGTGATAGCACAAGATGTTGAAAAAGTATTACCTGAGTTAGTAAAAGAATCACATACCGGATATTTAGGTGTTGATTATGATAAGATTATAGGTTTATTAATTGAGGTGGTAAAAGAGCAAGAAAAAAGAATAAAAGAATTAGAAAATAAAGTATCTTATTAATAAGAATATTATATTTATTACTATACAATACAATAAAGTTTACATCAATGTCTCAAATGATAAATACAAAACAAACAAAAACAAACAATGGGATTAAAATTTAGACGTGGTACGACCGCACAAAAATCAGGTTCGTTAGCATATGGTGAGCCGTATGTAAATACTACATTAGGAACATTACAAATTGGTGGAGAAAGTGGTGATATTACATTAGGTGCATCTGGAACAGGAAGCACCGGAAATTTCGGAGCTATTTCTGGTTCTGGATTAGACATTACTGGAAATGCAAATATTGCAGGTAACTTAACATTAGGTGGAGCAATCACAATTGGTGACGCATCTGCTGATACTGTAAATGTAGTGGCATCTTTAAGTTCTTCATTAATCCCATCAGTAACTAACGTTTTTGATTTGGGTTCAGTATCAAAAATTTGGAGAGATTTATATATTTCAACTGGTTCAATTAAAATTGTTAATCCAGGAACAGGTATAGTAGTAGGAACATTAAGTTCAAATGCAAATGGAGATTTTAACACAGCAGGAGCAATAAGTTCTTCAACAATAACAGGTATTGGAAATGTATCTTTATATAGTGCATCAGTAGCAAGTAGATTAGTAACAGTAGAAGCAGTAAGTGCTTCAGTAAAAGCAGTAACAGATACATTCGCAACTTCTGCAAGTGTAGCAAGTGCAACTGCAACTTCTATTTCAACGTTAAGTGGTTCAGTAAAAGCAGTAACAGATACATTCGCAACTTCTGCAAGTGTAGCAAGTGCAACTGCAACTTCTATTTCAACTTTAAGTTCTTCAGTTGCAGCAAGTGGCTTTGCAGTAAGTTCTTCAGTAAAAGCAGTAACAGATACTTTTGCAACTTCTGCAAGTGTAGCAAGTGCAACTGCAACTTCTATTTCAACTTTAAGTGGTTCAGTAAAAGCAGTAACAGATACATTCGCAACATCTGCAAGTGTAGCAAGTGCAACTGCAACTTCTATTTCAACTTTAAGTTCTTCAGTTGCAGCATCTGGTTTCGCAGTAAGTTCTTCAGTAGCAAGTGCAACAGCAACTTCTATTTCAACTTTAAGTTCTTCAGTAGCAACTAATTTAGGACAAGCAGTTAATCCAACATCGGATGTAACGTTTAGAACAATTACTGCAAACGAATTTCATATAACAACAATTTCTTCATCAGTATTATTCACAAGTGGTTCAACTAAATTCGGTGATACTTCAGATGATGTAATGAGTGTAACAGGTTCAATAAATATAACAGGTTCAATAAATGTAATTGGAGAAATAAGTTCTTCAACCATTACCGGATTTGGGAATGTAACAACACATAGTTCATCCGTAGCAAGTAGATTGAATTCAATTGAAACAGCAGGATATGCAGTAAGTGCTTCAGTAAAAGCAGTAACAGATACATTCGCAACTTCAGCAAGTGTAGCAAGTGCAGCTGCAACTTCTATTTCAACTTTAAGCGGTTCAGTAAAAGCAGTGACTGACACTTTTGCAACTTCTGCAAGTGTAGCATCAGCAGCTGCAACTTCTATTTCAACTTTAAGCGGTTCAGTAAAAGCAGTGACTGACACTTTTGCAACTTCTGCAAGTGTAGCATCAGCAGCTGCAACTTCAATATCAACAATAAGTGGTTCAGTTAAAGTAGTAACAGATGCAATAAGTGGTAGAGTAACAACAATAGAAGGAAAAACTTTAGTAAGTGGTTCATCTCAAATAGATGGTTCTTTATTGGGTTCAAATAAGACAATAACAGTCGGTTCAACCGCAATCACATTAGGTGGAACTGCAACAACAATAGCAGGTTTAACATCGGTAACATCAACTGCATTCGTAGGAGCATTAACAGGTAATGCATCAACTGTAACAACAAACGCAAATCTAACAGGTAATGTAACTTCGGTTGGTAACGCAACAACGATAGCATCAGGAGTTGTAACAAGTGATATGATTGTTGATGGTACAATTGTAAACGGAGATATTAACGCTTCGGCAGCAATTGTTGATACAAAATTGGCAACAATTGCTACGGCAGGTAAAGTAAGTAACTCAGCAACGACTGCAACATCTGCAAATACACTTTCAGCAATTGTAGCTCGTGATGCAAGTGGTAACTTTAGTGCAGGTACAATCACTGCTACCTTAACAGGTAATGCATCAACAGTAACAACAAACGCTAACTTAACGGGTGATGTAACCTCAGTAGGAAACGCAACAACAATAGGTGCAGCAAAAGTAACAAACGCAATGTTAGCTGGTTCAATTGTTGATACAAATTTATCAACAATTGCAACTGCAGGTAAAGTAAGTAATTCAGCAACAACTGCAACATCTGCAAATACAGTTTCTGCAATTGTTGCAAGAGATGCAAGTGGTAACTTTAGTGCAGGTACAATTACAGCAGCATTAAGTGGTAACGCTTCAACTGCAACAACCGCAGGAACAGTCACAACCGCAGCACAAAGTGCAATCACATCAGTTGGTACATTAACTTCTTTAACAGTAAGTGGAGCAACAGCAACGGGAGCATTAACAGTAACCGGAGCATTAACTGCAACTGGTGATATTACAGCATACTATTCGGATGGTAGATTGAAAGAAAACCTTGAAGTTATTCCAAACGCATTAGAAAAAGTATCAAAATTAACTGGATACACTTA
>Ga0214919_10008227_pt1 | contig 13810 bp, 15 predicted proteins | sample LL1503_MetaG_FD_177994 | JGI IMG/M metagenome (GOLD analysis project Ga0214919, IMG submission 177994) | Freshwater microbial communities from Lake Lanier, Atlanta, Georgia, United States - LL-1503 | ecosystem: Environmental > Aquatic > Freshwater > Lake | place: USA: Georgia | collected...
CAAGTTATCAATCCTGACAGGCATTCCCATGGCATAGCTCCTTTGCTACAAAAGTAGTTCATGATAGTGCGTCCTGCGGAATTCAACAAGCGATAAAAGTCGTTTGGCCTCGCCGCAAGGAGCCAGCCCACTGCTCAAACCAATATCCGCTCAATCACCGCCTTTTTCTGCTCCAGCGTGTAACCCACCGAGCCATATCGGGCAAATTCAGAGGCGTTGCGCCCGTGGCCTGTGATGGCTTCGGCAATGGGCACAGGCACGTCGCCGCAGGCCTTCAGCCGGTCAATGAAGGCATGCCTGAACATGTGGGTCCTGAAGTCCAGGTGCCGCATGGTCTTGTTCAGCGTAGCGGCGCACGAGGTGTTGCCGATTTCTGATGCGTATAGAGGCATCAGCCAGTCGCTTTTTTGCCTGACCGCACGGCGGTGCAGTTCTTGGGCGGCCTCCAGCGACACACCCAGCAGCGGCACGCAGCGGATGCTTGCTTGGGTTTTGCGGTCGGTCAGGCTGTTTTTGCGCACCCACAAGTGAGGAATGTCATGGTCCAGCACTAAGTCATCCAGACGCGCAAGCACGGGCTCTGAAATGCGCATGCCGGTGTTGAGTTGTATCAACGCTGCCAGCCGCGACGGAATGGGGTGGCTGAGCAAATGCGTTTTGACCTTGCGCAGGTGCTCCACGGTGATGGGCGCCATGGTGCGCGACAACTCACCCTCGCCACGGATGTACAAGCGCCTGAAAGGGCTGAGTCGATCCATGTCCAGGTGCTTGAACGCCATGTTCACCATGGCATTGAGCACGTTGATGTGCCGCCTCACGCTGTTGGCGTGAAGCCCACGGGCCAGTTGGCTGTCCCTGAACTCGGTGATGTGCACATGGCGCAATTCATCCAAGGGCATGTCGCCAAACTGGGCCACAAACAGCACGTAAGCCTGCCGCGCCACGGTCTTGAACTTGCGGCGGTGTGCGGACGGGTTTTCGCGCATGTAAATGCCATACGCATCCGAAAACATGGGCTTGGCCAGCCATTGTTGCCGCCTAAAGTGCCGTGCAACCAGCTCCGACAAGAAATCTTCATCAAAATCAATGCCGTGGAGGCGAACTTTCCCCCTGGGAAGGATCAGCAATTCATCTTGGGCGGCTGCGGCTACAAGCTCTGACATTCATGGACAGTGCGGCGATTTAAAGCACTAATTTAGTGTCAGCAGCAGGGCAGGGCAACCGTAGCCTGAATGTCCCGAAGGTCTGGAAGCTCTCTTTACAACATGCAAGTTGTCTATGGCAATGAAGACAAATCGGCCACCAAAAAAAGATTCTGCAATCGATAAATTGTTTTGTTCAAGCTTCGAACGGACTGCTGAAATACGGTACAGTTAAGCTTCTAACAAAAGTCGCTACTTATCCGCTTAGCCGACTCCAAAACCACACTGCCGATCGTGATACGGCACTGCGGTAGCCTGTCCAAAGCAAATTTCCGTTTTCTTAAGTACCATTTTAAAGCTACCGCAATGACAAGCCGTCAAGCCCAGATCCAAGAAGACACCCATTTTCGGATCATGCGCATCTTGCAAGAAAACCCCGACCTGACCCAACGCGAGCTGGCAGACAAGCTGGGCATGAGCGTGGGCGGCCTGAACTACTGCCTCAACGCCCTCATCGACAAGGGCCTGGTGAAGATGCAGAACTTTTCTAACAGCAAGAACAAGTTCAAGTACGTGTATTTGCTCACGCCCATGGGCATAGCAGAGAAAGTGGCCCTGACCACCCGATTCCTCAGCCGCAAGATGGAAGAGTACGAGGCACTCAAGTTAGAGATTGAGGCGCTCAAGTCTGAAGTTGGCGCCCCAGGGCAAGACAAAACACAAAAAGCATGATTCAAGTCACACCTGTCATCCTCTGCGGCGGCTCTGGCACACGCCTTTGGCCATTGTCGCGCACCGGTTTCCCAAAGCAGTTTCTTTGCCTCACGGGCAATGAAAGCCTGTTTCAACAAGCCGCACAAAGGCTGGCCGGTTTGGGCGACGACAGCATTCAAGTCGCAGCCCCCGTCATCGTCAGCGGCGAAGACCACCGCTTTTTGGCATCGGAGCAACTGCGCGAAGTGGGCATTGCATTGGGCACCGCCTTGCTTGAGCCCACGGGACGAAACACCGCCCCGGCCTTGACCCTGGCCGCCCTGGCCGCTGTTCAAAACGGCCAAGACCCCGTGCTGGTCGTCACCCCCGCTGACCAAACCATCGCCAATCCCATAGCATTCACCGCCGCCGTGCAACAAGCCATTGCCCAAGCTGAGCAAGGCAACATCGTCATCTTGGGCGTTACCCCGGACAAACCCGAAACCGGCTACGGCTACATCCGCATCGACCCCCGCTACTTCCGACCCACCGAAGTCGAAACACTACTGGGCGACCCCAGCAAGGCCAAGCACAAACTCGGCTGGGTGCCAGAGATCACGCTGGATCAAATGATTGAAGAGATGGCAACTACAGATCTTGCTGAAGCCAAAAAGCATGCCCTGCTAAAAAAGCATGGGTATTACGTTAGCGTGAGTGTTGAATGAAATTTCCGATCAGCACAGATCAAATAGTTATTAATATGAGCCGAGTCAGTAGATAGTACAAGTTTGATGAAAATAACTACTCGAACGGACAAATTAGGCTAATTTATCAGCGTTACAAAATGAAAGAAGTAAGACATAAAAACCAATTAGGAGTGAATATATGATCGTCCTGTCACACAGGGGGCTATGGAAAGACCCAAAGGAAAAAAATACAGAAATTTCATTTCGACGATCCTTTGAGTCAGATTTTGGGACAGAAACTGATATTAGGGACTATTGCGGTGATCTGGTCATATCCCATGATATCGCGGATTCGGCTTGTATGCCTCTTCGTGAATTCTTTCAAATATATAACTCCTATTCAAAGCAATTACCTTTAGCTTTAAACATAAAGGCAGATGGGTTGCAAGAAAAGCTCTTATTAGAATTAAACAAATTCAAAATTCAGAATTATTTCGTCTTTGATATGTCGGTACCTGATGGATTGGCTTACATAAAAGCAGGCCTAAATACATTTACTCGACAAAGCGAGCATGAACCAAATCCAGCATTTTATGAACCATCTAAAGGTGTTTGGTTAGATGAATTTTCCAATCATTGGATTGATGAAATTACTTTAACACAGCACCTTAACAATGGAAAAGATATTTGCATTGTTTCACCAGAACTACATAAAAGGACAATGCAGATTGAATGGAATAACTACAAAACAATTTTCAAAAAAATTAATTCTGTAGGAAAAATAATGATTTGTACGGATTTGCCAGAAGAAGCTGAGAGGAAATTTAATGAAAATTAAGGCGGTTGTATTCGACATGGATGGCGTGTTGATTGAAGCCAAAGACTGGCACTATGAGGCAATGAACAGGGCATTAAAACTCTTTGGAATGGAAATTAGCCGCTACGATCACTTGGTGACGTATGACGGACTTCCAACGAAAAAGAAGCTCGAGATGTTAAGTCTTGAAAGAGGCTTACCTATCGGTCTACATCAATTTATTAACGAAATGAAGCAGCAATATACGATGGAAATAGTATATGCACGGTGCAAGCCGCGCTTCTACCATGAGTACGCACTTTCAAAACTTAAGCTTGAGGGCTATAAGATGGCCGTGTGCTCAAATTCAATTAGAAACACTGTGGAAGTGATGCTTCGGAAAGCATCGCTGATCGATTATATGGAATTCCTGATATCAAATCAGGATGTCGATTACCCAAAACCACATTCTCAAATGTATGACACAGCCATCAAGAGGCTGGGAATTACGCCGGAAGAATGTTTGATTTTGGAAGACAATGAAAATGGAATCAAAGCCGCGATTGCCAGTGGCGCACACGTGCTGAAAGTCGAGAGCGTAGAAGCGGTGAACTACCAGAACATAAGCGCCGAGATTGCACGCATAGGGAGCCTGAGATGATCAATATTCTTATACCAATGGGTGGAAAATCGGACTTTTTTGATTCGCCTGAGTATGTCTACCCAAGATCACTCATTGAGATTCAGGGGAAGACAATGATCCAGCGCATTATCGAAAACTATAAAGAATTCGAAAATAAACACTTTATTTTCGTGGCCAACCAGGCTGACTGCGAAACTTTTCATCTTGATTCAATATTGAGATTGCTGACCGACTCAAAATGCGACATTGTGAAATTAAGCGGGCAAACTAAAGGCGCAGCATGCAGCGCGCTGATGGCTATTGAGTTAATCAATGATGAAACGCCGCTCATCATTGCCAACGGCGATCAGGTCATCGAGGCACCTTTGGAAGAGATTGAAAAACAATTTGAAACGGAGGCGCTAGATGCGGCGGTTGTCACTTTTGAATCAATCCACCCAAAGTGGTCTTTTATCCGGACTGACAAATCCAACAGAGTTATCGAGGCCTCAGAGAAAAGGCCGTTAAGTAGGAATGCAATCGCCGGATTTTATTATTTTCGAAAAGGTGAAGATTTCGTATCGGCGGCAATGCAGTCAATTAAAAAAGATGCTCATGTAAATGATATATTTTACATTGCTCCCGTGTTAAATGAACTTGTTCTTGCAGGCAAACAAATTGGATATCACCCAATTGATACTAGCGCATACCATTCATTTTATTCTCCTGCCAAAATATCTGAATACGAACATTGGCTTGAGAAAGCTGGAGATAAGCAATGAAGGTTCACAAACTTACAGATATGGTTAAAGGATGGTTTGTAGGTGAGTTCACTCCAACGTTAATCAGCACCAGTGCTGTCGAGGTGGCCGTAAAGAGCTACAAAGCGGGGGAGTATGAGCCGATGCATCATCATAAGATTGCAACCGAGATCACTGTAATTACCAACGGATCGGTCAGAATGAATGGACATGATTACGCATCTGGAGCAATCATTGTTCTGGAACCGAACGAGGCAAGCGACTTTTTAGCGCTCACTGATGTAACAACTACTGTAGTTAAGATTCCAGGTGCAGCTAACGATAAATATGAAGGACATGCACAATGATTAATATTGTTATCCCAATGGCTGGGGCGGGTAGCCGTTTTTCTCAAGCGGGATATGAGAAACCTAAGCCATTTATCGATGTCGCTGGCAAGCCGATGATTGTCAGAGTTCTTGAAAACCTAGCATATCCCGATGCAAGATATATTCTTATTGCAAGGGAGGATCATATGCAAAAGGAAAAGGAACTGGTAACTTGGATCGAAAAAAACTACAACGTGACATTTGTTTCTATAGCTTCACTGACTGAAGGGACAGCCTGCACCGTACTTTTCGCTAGAAACCTTATTCGGAATAAAAATCCGGTCGTCATTGCAAATTCAGATCAAATAATTGATATAAATTTCGAAGACTTCATCAACGATGCAATTAATAGAAAACTTGATGGATCGATTCTTACCTTTGTTGACGAAGAGAGCAATCCAAAATGGTCATTTGCCAAATTAGACACTGAAGGAAACGTCACAGAAGTACAGGAAAAAAAACCCATCTCCAACAAAGCAACAGTTGGAATCTATTTTTTTGCAAATGGAGAAGAGTTTATTGAGAGAGTAATCGAAATGATAATTAACAACGACCGAACTAACGGGGAATTTTACACATGCCCGACATACAATTATTTAATACGGCTAGGACGCAAGATCGGAATTTACGATATCGAAAGTAGTCAAATGAATGGTATTGGAACGCCAGAAGATCTTGAACGATATATAAAGTCACATTTATAATCAATGAAATTAAATAGGTAGGGTAATACCCTGGTACCGGCGAGCAGATTCAAAAGTTTGACTTTTTCGCATGTAGTGAGGTCCATCACAGAAACTCTCAATCGCAACCTAATTAATTAGCTAAAGGGAAACTGGGGTCAAAACTGGAAATCATTGCCATGCGAAATAGTGCGCCAAGTAGCAAGTTGTCTATATATCGAAGATAGACAAAAGATCTTCCACGCCGAGTTGTGAAAGAATCGGAACAAGGACTTTCGAAGATTGAAGATGTAAAACGACAGCCGGATAAAAGGAGCAATCATGGAGATCGATAATGAACAAATGTTTATCGCGAGACCGCCCATGCTACTCGTGTCGAATGTATAGGGTTACATCCAGAACAAGAATACGATCCAATTGGCGCGGGGGTATTCAGTGAGGCAGAAGAACTAGACCAACTCGCAAGGTATTATAACAACATTTAGTGGAAAGGAAATTGATGTTTGATTATGTAAAACATAAAATAAAGCAAAAACCATATGTATATAAAAAAGTATTATACATAATAAAGCTTTATAAAGCGATTATAAATATAAGAATAGATTTTAATTCTATTCGTGAATTTTTGTCATGGCATAGCGGATTTGTCGACTTGGGACCAGGCAATTATAAATTTTATTCAAATATTTTTCCTAAATTACTTAATAAAATTGGTGATGACGCTTCAAATATTATTATTCTTGACGTTGGGGCCAACGATGGCTGGTTTGCAAAAATTGTTTATAGATTCTTGGGCGAAAATGTCAAAGTAATTTCATTTGAACCGTTACGCTCAATGATTCCAAATTTAAAAGAATTAAGGAAAACTTACAGTAATTACAGCTTTGAAAATATTGCAATTGGGGAAAATATAGATAGAATTGAAATAACAGAATACGTAACCAGTGGGTTGAGTTCACTAAAAGAAATATCCCCAAATTACAAATATAGTGACGAGAATTATAATACCAAAACTGCAAATAAATATCCCGTTGACGTAATTAGTATTGATATATACTTGACAGATAAAAATATAATGGATTCAATAATTCTTAAAGTCGACACACAGGGGTTTGAGTATGAAGTTTTGAATGGTGCAAGAGTAGCCTTTGCAAACGGACAAATTAGAGCAGTAATAATTGAAGTTATGACGCTAGCTAAATATGTAAATTCAACCCAATACATTAAAATATTTGATCTTCTTCATTCATATGGCTTTAAACTATTTGATCTTCATCCGTCATACTATGAATCGAATGGAACTCTCTCTGAGTTTGACTGTGCATTTATATTAACGCCAAACTTCAATAATAAACAAATCAATCAATCGCAGGTGTAGTCATTTTAAATATAGCCCTAAAGGGGGGCATTATCGTTAGACTGAGTTTTGAGCCCTTATTAGTTCACATTCTTTTCAAGAAGAACTATCACTGTAGTTCAAAATGATAACTCAAAAGGGCAGCATGTGACTATATTAATTCAATTAAATTAAATTAAATTAATTATGATTTCAATTACAAAAAAATTTTCACGAGCAGATGCCAAGCAGATTATACTTAACCGCCTAATTTGGCCAAATTGGCGCGGTCAATGGATATTAGGAAGACATGCTTGTCTAGGGCTGGACGTAATTAAATTAGCTAGTATTAATACACCTATCTTTAATATACAAAAAGGTAGAGTTGATTTTTGGCTATCTTGCGTTAAGAATCCCAATTTATCCACACGAACTACTGAAATGCTGCGATTCATGAATCGTAAAGACATCATTCCATTACTACGTCAACAAGAATCATTCAACAACCTCCCAAAACATCCGCCGAGCTTTGTGTATATGGACTCACTATCAGAGCTAGTGGACCAACTTTTTATACACAAAGTAAATCGCTGGGGTGGGTGCTGCTACTATAGTGATATAAATCAAACGGCAGACTTTAAAAGAAAGTTTGAAGAAATCGGATTAATTGATATGGACGAAATCGAATCATGTTATCGAGACTACTTCAATCTACTACGAACCAAATACGACGATGTGCCTATTATATTCTTACACTTTCCAAGTGCGCTAGAAAAAAGGGAAAAATTTTTGGGGAGAGGTCAAGTAATATTATCAGTCATTGAAAAAATTGCGAAAGAGCACAAAAACTTCTTTTCTCTTTCGATAGATGAGACCTTGGTATCCAAAAATATTGACGCACCACCGGAAATGAGTGACTTTCCATATCATTACAATAAGGAAACCTACAACATTTTCTCAAAAATGCTCATCGAGGTGTTATTGAGTAATAATCTTTTAACCAAATAAACGAAAATGTTTGCCAGCAAGTGGAAGATACTATCAGGCATAGGTGTTGACACGATTGGTTCAATTATATCGATTGTCGTTGGTTTTATAGTTGTCCCCTATTTTTTCGATTACATTTCGAAAGGCCAGTATGGTCTTTGGCTCACCATCAACGGGCTAGTTGCATTAATTTCTGTAGTGGATATAGGGACTGATCAGTACCTAACTACTATTGTCGCTGATGACAAGGTGTTTTATTCGACGGATATTGGACACCATATTCTTTCCACACTTTATATAAAAATAGCAATAGCAAGCATTATTGCAGCGAGTGGATACATCATTTATTTATTCATTTCCGAGATAATAGTAATTGATTCCTTATCACTCGAATTGGTAAAGAAGACATATCTAATTACCCTAGGGGCCCTGGTTTTTACTCTCTTTCTAGGGACAATTTCGACACTCCTTTACGGACGACAGCACTTTTCACTTGTCAGTGGCCTAGCCGCAATGTCTGGAATCGTGGCTAGTATAGGTACAATCTTTTTCTTAGCGCTAGGGTATAGCATATCTGCATTTCCACTGGCTCTTTTGGTTGCAGCGATAATACAGTGTGTAATTTTGAGCTATTTTCTACTTAAACGCTACCCACACATAAAGCTAACTCTACACAACTTTAAATTTCAAAATAAAAAGGAAATGATAAGCTATTCTGCGTCATTCCAGATATTACGATGGGCACACACGCTTAGAACTCAGTTTGTAGTTATCGCAATCAACAATTGGGTTGGCCCTATTGCAGCCGCGTCGTACAATCTTACTTATCGGCTACCACAGGCCGTTACAGTATTTTCATCAAAAATTGCATTGCCATTTTTTCCAACTTTTTCTCAGTATTTTGTGAATGGCGAAGTCGAGCAGGCAAGAATCGTGTTTTTGAAAGTAAACAAGTTATTATTTAGATTTTCTCTATTTTCAGCAATTGTTTGTTTAGTGTTGACGAAGTCGTTTGTGTCACTATGGGTTGGATTGAATAGTTTTGCAGGCGACAGCGTGTTGTTAATATTATGTTTTTATATCTTTGTTCTTTCTGCGATGGGTTCATTTGGGATTGTGATATATTCATCGAAGAAATTTGAAAAATGGACGATTGTTAGTTTTTTAGAAATTGTCTTTGCAATAATACTTTCGTACGCTCTTTCACGAGATTTCGACCTTTTGGGGATTGTTGCTGGCTTTACATTGGCAGCGATGACAAGCCAGGTTTATTTATTCAGAATAGTGATACGGCAACTTCAGCTATCGCTCTTTGAATTTGTAACTAAAGTAATCATGTATGCCATAGTTACAAACATCTCAACTATGTTGACTGCATTATTTATTCTGCTATTTTATGAAATTTCAGGCTGGGGTGAGCTTATGGCAACTTGCTTGACTATTGCATTGCTTCACGTACTGTCACGCGAGGGTGTTTTGTTACTTATGTCAAGGGAAAGTACTTTTAAATCCAAGTTAAGGTCTGTATTAAAATTATGAAGATTGGATGTGTAATACAAGGTGATATTCGAAGGGGGTCAGACCAGATCTTACAAGAAATGCCTAAAATGTTTGATTATACAGTTTTGTCTACTTGGGTTGATGATGAATGTAAGGCCCCAAAGGGAGATTACACTCTTGTTTTAAGTAACAAGCCTTTAGCTGGAGGTGTCTCAAATCGGAATTTTCAGAGGCTATCAACGGCAAGAGGAATTCAGGCTGCTAAAGATGCTGGTTGCGAGTTCGTTCTGAAATGGCGTACTGATATGCTTCCAACAAAATTAGATATCAATTTGCTTCTTTCATGGACAAATTTCGAAATTCCAAAGGGAATGAAATCAAGATTGGTTATGCCAGCATTTAGGAATTTATCAGTTAGGCCTGATTGGTTCTCTTCGATTCCGGACTTATTCGCTTTTGGTCATATTGAAGAGATGGAAATGTTGTGGGGTGACGCAGAATTTGACTATTCATTAAATATGAATTTGCCAAGACAAATGGCTAATGACTTAAATGAGTTCCGATCTGATTCCACTCTCTTGGGCGACTTGTATTGCGCAGAGTCTGAACTGTATGCGATTTTTAGGTCAAGGTTACAAACCAAATTGGGGATTGAACTTGATCACCCAAAAATTGCCTTAGACTATTTCAGACTTTTCGACTACCAACGACTTGGAATTTTTTGGTTTGCCAAAGAACGTGGCTTCAGGACTATAGGCCAAGCCTGGGAGCATCAATGGTGGACAGAATCAACCTGGAAAAAGGGTAGTCCACATATAGTACCTTGTGGATACTCTATTTCTGGTGTGACGGCAAATGTGAGAAAAGCAACGTCACCCATAAAAGTTTGGTTAGAACAATACCGCCAGAAATTGATGTGGCATTTTAAGTAAATTTAATATTTTATTGAAGGTTAATGAGGAATAATTTTATGGATCTTACATACAGCAGTGGAATTGATAATTTAGTTGCAAAACACATCAAGGGAAATGTAGCCCGTGTCGGTGGAAGCGTTGACCAACTCATGAATTATAAAAACAACATTGTTGTTCATGATATTAATATATTAGATGGTGGATTTGGTTCTATCAGAAGTGTAACCCAGGCAAATAACTGGTTTGATGTAAAAAAAATATTTTTACGAAAATTAAAGCAGGAAATTAAGCATATTTTGTACGGAGATAGAGTGTCGCTTGACAGAAAGACAACTGAACTGGACATGCACTTTGCTCAACGAAATGTAACATTACATCATAAATTTGATTGTTCAATTTCGTCAAATGTAATTGAACATACGCCTAACGCTATATTTATGCTGCTTAATTTTCACCTGATTACAAAAGACGATGGATGGATGTTTCACGCCCTACCCAATCATAGGTTCACTTACGATCGGTTTAGATCACCTACGCCACTTAGTCATTTTATAGATGACTTTGAAAGTCATCAAACATTTTCAGACGACACACATGTGCAAGACTATATTCAATCGGCCATAGAAAAAGATGGATGGCAAAAGACTTTTCATGAGATATTTCCCGTAGCTTATCCATTTATGCATTTTCATGTGTTTGATGAAGAAAATGTTAAGGCGCTCTTTTCTTTTGTTTTCGAAGATGTGACTTGCGATTTAATCCGAAATGACCATTTTTCTGATAATTTGGTAATTTGTAGAAATAGATTAAATGGAAATTTTGTCGCGCAATATGGGGAGTTAATTAGAGAAGTATCCAGTGGATACTATCTTTCTACTATGGAAAAAAACGTTAAATAGTTTATGACGACTTTTGATAGATTAGTGAAAATTCCGCAGAAGTTGAACAATCGCATAAAGTTTTCTAACTTGCAGAAAAGAATTCATGAAGACACCATTGGCGACCATCTATCAATCATTGAATCTGCAAAGCTTGCAGCACTGAGCTCTGATTTTGATATTTGTCGCAGCGGTTTAGTACAACGCGGATTTGTCCTTCGTGATTCCCTTTTGACGTCTTTTCGCAATAAGTACAATTTTGAAAATGAACTAAGGTTTCTGATACATGTCCCTCCTGCTAAAGTCTCCCCCGCGGGCTTTTCAATCTTCTCAAACTTGGTGGACACACTTACCTATATGGGGGTGGCTTGTGAGCGGCTTGAATGGAACGTACATATTAATAAATATCTCACTTCATTCAAACCTTCAGTTTTATTAACTAGTGATAGCGCTGAATACCTTAATCAATTAGATTGGGGTGCGATTAATATATATAAATCGGAACATCAGTTTCGTGTTGGACTTACTGCCTCAATCGAGGCATACGGCAATACATCACTAAATGATCGACTGAAATGGGCTAATAAAAATGATGTCGATTTTTACTATTCGTTTCGCGCACGTGAATACATTCAAAATCGTATGGAATATAAGAAATTTTTTGAAGAAGGTTTTAAAATTCATCATATTGAATTTGGTGCCAACACCTTATTATATTTCCCTACAGACCATGTGAGTAGTTATATTCCGTTTGTATTTCTTGGTTCATCAAATTCAGATAAGCATCTTCGTTATATTGAGTGGTTTAGTAAAATTTTCGAGCGTCATTATGGTTTCATAAATGGTCCAGGATGGAATAGGATGAACAGCGCAATTCCAATGAATTTGAATAGATTTATTTATGCAAGGGCTCGTGTTGGTATTAATCTTCATCTGGATGAGCAAGTTATATGGGCAAATGAGTTGAACGAGCGAACGTACACGCTTGCAGCTTGTGGTGTACCGCAGTTGATTGACAACCCTAAACTCTTAGGTGCAAGATTTTCTGAAGGAGCGATGTTTCAAGCCAATTCAGCAAAAGAGTATTTAGATCTATTCCATCACATACTCGCTTCACCAGAGGAGGCGCAAGCTAAAGCAACCGTTGCACTCGAAGAAGTTTACGCAAAACACACAACATTTCACCGCGCTGAAATGTTTATAAACCAACTATCTCATAATTAGATTGAACAGGTAATCGAATGAAAATCGCCATCGCTGGTACTGGTTACGTGGGGCTATCTAACGCCATCCTTCTCGCTCAGCACAACGAAGTAATTGCGCTCGATATCATTGCGCAAAAGGTTGATATGCTCAATCGAAAGCAATCGCCCATTGACGATGCCGACATTGAAAACTACCTAGCTAACAAAACACTCAACTTCAAGGCCACGCTCAACAAGCATGAAGCCTACGATGGGGCTGATTACGTCATTATCGCCACGCCGACTGATTATGACCCCGAGACCAACTACTTCAACACACGTTCGATTGAGTCCGTTATTCAGGATGTCATGGGTATTAATCCGCAGGCGGTGATGATCATCAAATCCACCGTGCCGGTAGGTTATACCGTTAAAGCGAGTGCGCAGTTCAAATGCGACAACCTCATCTTTTCGCCCGAATTTCTGCGCGAAGGCCGTGCCTTGCACGACAACCTGCACCCCTCGCGTATCGTTGTTGGCGAACGTTCAATGCGCGCCGAAACCTTTGCGAACCTTCTCAAGCAAGGTGCTGTAAAACAAGACATCGCTGTTCTGTTTACCGATTCAACCGAGGCCGAAGCGATCAAGCTGTTTGCCAATACTTACCTCGCCATGCGCGTGGCCTACTTTAATGAGCTAGACACCTATGCTGCCACGCACGGGCTGGATACCAAACAGATCATCCAAGGGGTGGGTCTTGATCCGCGCATCGGCGATCATTACAACAACCCATCGTTTGGTTACGGCGGCTATTGCCTGCCCAAAGACACAAAGCAACTCCTCGCCAATTATCAGGATGTTCCACAAAACCTAGTACACGCAATTGTCGAGGCCAACAGCACTCGTAAGGATTTTATTGCTGCCAGTATTCTTAAGCGCAACCCGAAAATCGTTGGCATCCATCGCCTTATCATGAAGAGCGGCTCTGACAATTTTCGATCATCCAGCATCCAGGGCATTATGAAACGCATTAAGGCCAAGGGTGTCGAAGTCATCGTCTATGAACCCGAGTTGAAGGAGCAAGAATTTTTCCACTCTAGAGTCGTGAATAACTTAGTGCAGTTCAAGCACGAAGCAGATGTCATTGTCGCCAATCGCATCACCGAGAATATACGGGACGTGGCGGATAAAATCTATAGTCGAGATTTGTTTGGCACGGACTAATAGAATTGGAAAACAGATTTCGTTTGTAAAAAAGAT
>Ga0214919_10008228_pt1 | contig 13807 bp, 13 predicted proteins | sample LL1503_MetaG_FD_177994 | JGI IMG/M metagenome (GOLD analysis project Ga0214919, IMG submission 177994) | Freshwater microbial communities from Lake Lanier, Atlanta, Georgia, United States - LL-1503 | ecosystem: Environmental > Aquatic > Freshwater > Lake | place: USA: Georgia | collected...
GCCGACGACCCGCAATGGGCCGACTGGTCTTTAGACCAACTCGAAGCCTGCGCAGCGCGAGCGCCTTTGGTGATCAATCCTTTAATTCTGGCGGAAATCAGCCCGCGCTTTGCGCGGGCCAGCGACCTCGAGGCCGCACTGGCCAGCTTGCCCTTGGTGCGCGAAGCCTTGCCCTGGGATGCCGCATTCCTGGCGGGCCAGGCCTTCAAGGTGTATCGCCAAGCGCAAGGCAGCAAAACCTCGCCCATGCCCGATTTCTATATCGGCGCGCATGCGCTAGTAGCCCAGATGCAACTGCTCACCCGGGACGCCGCGCGCTACCGAAACTATTTCCCCAGTTTGCCGCTGATCGCACCTTGAGGCGCCAGGGCCATCACCCGCCCAAAGCTTCCCAGCGCTCCAAAGCCTCTAGCAACTCGGTTTCGATGGCAGCGTTGCGCTGGGCCAGTTGCATCGCTTTGGCGTTGTCGCTGGCATACAGCGTGCCGTCGGCCAAATGGCTGCTGATGCTGGCTTGCTCGGCTTCTAGGTCGGCAATGCGCTGGGGCAGGGCCTCGAGTTCGCGCTGCTCTTTGTAGCTGAGTTTGCGCACTTTGGCTGCGGGGACCGCAGTCACGGGTGCGGCCTGCGCTGCTACGGATTTACTGGTGGCCACGGATTTGTCGTCGCGGCCGTAATTGAAGTTTTGCGCGCCTTTTTGCCCCTTGGCTTGAGCGATCGCATTGGCGCGCTTACTTTGAATCAGCCAGTCTTGCACGCCGCCTTCGAACTCGCGCCAGCGCGCCTGGCCTTCATAGGCGATGGTGCTGGTCACCACGTTGTCCAAAAAGGTGCGGTCATGGCTGACCAGGAACACCGTGCCGTCATAGTTTTGCAGCAAGTCTTCGAGCAACTCCAGGGTATCGATGTCCAGGTCATTGGTGGGCTCGTCGAGCACCAGCACATTGGCCGGGCGGGCAAACAGGCGGGCCAGCAGCAGTCGGTTGCGCTCGCCGCCACTCAAAGAGCGCACCGGTGAATTGGCGCGCGCGGGCGAGAACAAAAAATCGCCCAAGTAGCTTTTCACATGCTGGCGGCGGTTGCCGATCTCAATCCATTCGCTGCCCGGGCTGATGAAATCTTCCAGCGTGGCGTCCATGTCCAGGGCGTTGCGCATTTGGTCAAAGTAGGCCACCGAAATATTGGCGCCTTGGCGCACCGTACCCCAAGGGCTGTGGCCTGGTTCGGGCGGTGGGGCGTTCGGTGGCGGGGCGTCGGCCTGCAGTTCGCCCAAAATGAGTTTGAGCAAGGTCGTTTTTCCTGCGCCATTGGGCCCGAGCAGGCCGATTTTGTCGCCCCGCAAAATGGTGGCGCTGAAATCATCCACGATTTTGCGCGCACCAAAACTTTTGGAAACATGGGTCAGCTCGGCCACCAACTTGCCGCTGACGGCGCCGCTGTTGACATCCATGTTGACGCTGCCGACCACGTCGCGCCGTGCTTCGCGCTGGGCACGCAAGTGATCCAAGCGCACGATACGGGCCGTGGCGCGGGTGCGCCGCGCTTCCACGCCTTTGCGAATCCAGACTTCTTCTTGCGCCAATAGTTTGTCAGCGCGGGCATTGAGCACCGCCTCTTGCGCCAGTTGCTCTTCTTTTTGCAGCAAATAGGCGGCAAAGTTACCCGGGTAAGACAGCAGCTTGCCTCGGTCCAGTTCGACGATGCGGGTGGCCACGTTGTCCAAAAATGCCCGGTCGTGGGTGACGGTGATGATGCTGCCACCAAAGTCCACCAGCAGCCCTTCAAGCCACTCGATGCTGTCCAAGTCCAGGTGGTTGGTGGGCTCGTCCAGCAGCAGCACGTCGGGCTGGGCGACCAAGGCTTGGGCCAGCGCAACGCGCTTTTTGGTGCCACCCGACAAGGTGCTGATGATGGCCTGGGGGTCCAGATGCAGGCGCTGCAGGGTTTCGCCCACGCGCTGCTCCCAGTTCCAACCGTCAAGCGCTTCGATCTCGCTTTGCATGGCGTCTAGGTCGCCGTGGCCTTGTGAGTATTCATCAATCAGGTGGCGCACGCGGGCCAGGCCCACGCTGACCGCCTCAAAAACACTGTCTTGCGCTTGCAAGTCAGGCTCTTGGGCAACGTAGGCGATGCGGGTGTTGCTTTGCACCTGCAAAACGCCATCGTCGGGCTTTTCCAGACCGGCCAAAATCTTGAGCAGAGAGGACTTGCCGGTGCCGTTGCGCCCGATCAAGCCCACGCGCTCTTGCGTTTCGAGTGAAAAACCTGCGTTGTCTAGCAGGGGTACATGCCCAAATGCGAGTTGGGCTTCCAGTAAAGTAATCAGCGCCATGTGGCGGCGATTATCCCCTGTCGACCTGCGCCAAGCGATCGAGCACAAATTTCCCGGTGTAGAGCAGCAGCAATGCGCCCAGCAACTCGCCGGTAAAGTGCATACCCATGCTTTGCAGCACATCGTTAGTGCGGCCGCAGTAGGCCAGCCACGCCTGTTGCATGAGCGCGCTGATAGCGCAGAAAACCAGCGTCAGGCGCAGCAGGCATGCGGCTGTCAAGCCTTCCAGGTTTTCATCCAGCGCGCCGTAGCGCATATACAAGGACCGCGCAACCAAAGGTGCCAGCCCTGAAATAACCGCTACACCAAGCGCCAGCGCCGGATCTTCCCCATACACCTGGCCCCAGCCCATGAGTATGGCGCCCAACACCAGACCCAAAGAGCCCCACTCTACGAACAGCAAAATACTCAGAATGCGCAGTCCGCTGGGCAGAAAAACCCAGGGTTCGCTGGCTGACATGTCCAGCGCGTTGTACGCGTAGCTGTTGATGGAAAAAAGGGCCACGTAGGCCAAAGCCGTCGTCAGGACGACCAAAATCGTTTTTTGAATCTGCATTGTTGAACCACTCCCAAAGGATGCGCCTGCATTTTTGTGTGCAGGAAACGCGCGGAAGTGGATCTAAACAGGCGACTGCTGTCGCCCCCGGATCACGCCATCTGCGCCTTTTCCATGCACTGACCTAATTGCGCAAAGTACTGGTGCGTCGCTTTCGTGGGCACTACATACTTCACCCGGTTGTCTTGGCCATCCAAGTCCAGGTCGATCATTCCCTTCTTACGCAACATCTTGAGACGACGGTGCGCAGTGGTGGTCGAAATCTCAGGCAGCATCACCATCGCTTCGAGTACCGTGATCGTCTTGCCTTCGTGCCATGCGGCCGCAAAGACATTGAGCATCCGCGACTCAACAGCGTCGAGTTGCGGAAAACTGGGCAAGCTGCGAACAGCCTGAACCAGGTTCAGATACTTGGTATACATCTGCGAAAAATTCGCTGCTTTTGTTTTTGACATGATCGACTCCAACGGCTGAAATATGGTATTTTTTTTGCAGGCTTTCGGTTCAACATCCGAAATCCGCACATATTTTCACTAAAAAAAACAAATTTGTCTATCTTTTCAAGAAATTTATTTAAATTTGCTATTTCGTTGTGAAGGCTTAATTTTCATCAAAAATAAAATATTTGTCAAATTTATTATTTGCTGCTCGGGAAACTGAACATAGTGCCCTCGCGCACGCCTGCTGAAGGCCAGCGCTGGGTAATCGTTTTACGTTTGGTATAAAACCGTGCGGCATCCGGGCCGTAGGCGTGTAAATCGCCAAACAGCGAGCGCTTCCAGCCACCAAAGGAGTGGTAGGCGACCGGCACCGGCAGGGGCACATTGACGCCGACCATGCCGACCTGGATGTTGTCCGTGAAATAGCGCGCCGCCTCGCCATCGCGCGTGAAGATGCAGGTGCCGTTGCCGTATTCGTGGGCATCGATCAAATCCATGGCTTCTTGTAAGGTCTTTACGCGCACCACGCCGAGTACGGGGCCAAAGATTTCTTCCTGGTAAATCACCATGCCGGGTTTGACGTTGTCAAACAGGCAGGGGCCTAAAAAGTAGCCCTGCGCATGGCCGGGCACATTCACGCCACGGCCGTCGACAATCAAGCTGGCGCCTTCGGCTACGCCTTGGTCCACATAGGCTTTGACTTTGTCAAAGTGCGGCTTGGTTACCAGCGGGCCCATGTCCACATCCGCCTCGGTGCCTGGGCCCACTTTCATCTTGGCGATCTCGACCTTCAGGCCGGCAATCACTGCGTCTGCCGTGGCGTCACCAACCGCCACCACCAGCGGAATGGCCATGCAGCGCTCGCCGCAGGAACCGTAGGCCGCGCCCATCAGCGCGCTGACCGCATTGGCCACGTCGGCATCGGGCATGACCACCGCATGGTTTTTTGCCCCGCCCAAAGCCTGCACCCGCTTGCCGTGGGCGCAGCCGGTGGAATAGATGTACTGCGCAATCGGCGTGCTACCGACAAAGCTGATGGCTTTGATGCGCGGGTCGGTGAGCAAGGTGTCTACGGCCTCTTTGTCGCCGTTGACCACATTGAGCACGCCCGGTGGCAGCCCCGCCTCCAGGGCCAGTTGCGCCACCAACAAAGTGCTGCTGGGATCGCGCTCGGATGGCTTGAGCACAAAGGTGTTGCCGCAGACCACGGCCATTGGCCACATCCACAAGGGCACCATCACCGGGAAGTTGAAGGGCGTAATGCCCGCGGTGACGCCCAGGGCCTGGAACTCGCTCCAGGAATCAATTGCCGGGCCGACGTTTTTGCTGTGCTCGCCTTTGAGCAGTTCGGGGGCGTAGCTGGCGTATTCGACGTTTTCAATACCGCGCTGCAACTCGCCCATGGCATCGGCCAGCACTTTGCCGTGCTCGGCAGTGACCAAGGCGCAAATTTCAGAGGCATGCTCTTCGAGCAAGACCTTGAGCTTGCTCATCACGCGAGCGCGTTTGAGCGGGGGCGTGTTGCGCCACTCGGGGAATGCGGCCTGCGCGTTGGCGATAGCTTGCTCCACCGTGAGCTTGTCGGCCAGTTGCAAGCGCTTTTCGACCGCGCCCGTGGCGGGGTTGAACACGTCGGCAAAGCGGGTGCCGCCTGGGGTGAGTTGGCCACCGATGAGGTGACCGATGGTGGGAAGTGTGGACATGGTGGATCTGCTCAAAGTAAAAAAATAGGACGCACAACAAAACACGCTTGGGGCACCCGATGGCGCCCGCAAGCGTGTGGGAAGGGATACGCTTAGTCGGTCGCGTTCATAGCCTCGCCCAAGGCGTTGATCAGGCTGTCGATCTCCGACTTTTCAGAAATAAAAGGCGGCGCCAACTGGATGGTGTCGCCGCCGTAGCGTACATAAAAACCTTTTTCCAGGCATTTCATGGCGATTTCGTAGGGCCGCTTGGCCGGCTCGCCCGGTACTGGGGCGATGGTAAAGCCCGCAGCCAGTCCGGCGTTGCGGATGTCGGTCACATGCTTGGCGCCTTTGAGGCTGTGCACGGCTTGCTCAAAGTAGGGCGCCAGGGCAGATACGCGCTCGATCATGTTTTCGCTGACCAGCACATCGAGCGCGGCAATGCCCGCGGCGCAAGCCACCGGGTGCGCGGAGTAGGTGTAACCGTGCGGAAACTCCAGCATGTACTCCGGACCACCGGCGCCCATGAAGGTGTCGTAAATCTCTTTCTTGGCCACCACCGCGCCCAGCGGCTGCGCGCCGTTGGTCACTTGCTTAGCGATGTTCATGATGTCAGGCGTCACGCCAAAAGCGGCCGCGCCGGTGTAAGCGCCCATGCGGCCAAAGCCGGTGATGACCTCATCAAAAATCAACAAAATATGGTTGGCCGTGCAAATCTCGCGCAGGCGCTGCAAATAGCCTACCGGCGGCACCACCACGCCGCCCGAGCCCGACATCGGCTCGACGATGACCGCTGCGATATTGGAGGCATCGTGCAGCGCGATCAGGCGCAGCAACTCATCGGCCAACTCGACGCCATGGGCCGGCTGGCCGCGTGAGAACACATTGCTGGGCAACTGCGTGTGGGGCAGGTGGTCGGCCTCAATGCCCTGGCCAAACATCTTTCGGTTGGGTCCAATCCCGCCCACCGAGATACCGGCAAAATTGACGCCGTGGTAGCCTTTTTCGCGGCCGATCAGGCGGGTTTTGGTGCCCTGGCCTTTGGCACGCCAGTAGGCGCGCGCCATCTTGAGCGAGGTGTCCGCGCACTCCGAGCCCGAACCGGCAAAAAACACCCGGTCCAAGCCCTCGGGCATCAGCTGGGTGATCTTGTTAGCCAGCTCAAAAGACAGTGGGTGGCCGTACTGAAAGGCGGGCGAATATTCCATGGTGCCGATCTGGCGGCTCACCGCTTCGGTGATTTCGGGGCGGCTGTGGCCCAGGCCGCAGCACCACAGGCCCGAGAGGCCATCAAAAATTTGGCGTCCGTCCTGGTCGGTGTAGTACGCGCCTTTGGCGCTGACCATCATGCGCGGATTGGCTTTGAAGTTGCGGTTGCCGGTGTAGGGCATCCAGTGCGCGTCCATCCAGGCGGCATCGCGCGGATAGGGCGAGGTGCTGGTCACCACGGTGCTGTGGGGGGCGGTGTCATGGGGTTTCATAGCGGTCTCCTAGGGGCGGGGGGCAAGGTGGACAGCGCTGCGCCGCAGCGTCTGTGGCCATTGTGAACTTCTCTGTTACTCTTATAAATATCTAATTATCGCTATTTAGTTGCCTATTTATGAAAGTAATTCCCCCTGCAGCCGCCCCGCAAGCGTCCGCGCGCAGCCCGGTGCTGGGCCAGCTCAGCGACATGGATTTGCGGCTTTTGCGGGTTTTTCGGGTCGTGGCCGACTGCGGCGGCATGGCGGCGGCCGAGTTGGAGCTCAATATCGGCAGCTCCACCATCAGCCGGCATATCAAGGATTTGGAGACTCGTCTGGGCCTGATCTTGTGCCGGCGCGGGCGCGCCGGCTTTGCGCTGACCGCCGAGGGGCAAAAGATCTATGCCCAAAGCACCCACTTGCTGGCCGCGACCGACGCGTTTCGCAGCAGCGTGGACGAGATTCACCAGCGCATGGGCGGCCAGTTGCAGGTGGCCGTGTTTGACAAAACCGCCAGCAATCCGCAGGCCCATGTGGCCCAGGCCATCGCTCGCTTTACCGACCGGGCAGCCGATGTGGCGCTGCACTTGCATGTGGCCACGCTCAACGGCATAGAGCGCGGCGTGCTGGACGGGCAGTTTCACCTGGGCATCATCCCGGGCCACCGCACCTCGGACACGCTGCACTACGAGCACCTGTTTGACGAGCGCATGCACTTGTACTGCAGCGCCAGCCACCCGCTGTTTGCCGACGCGCCGACCGGCGTGTCCGAGGCGCAGGTGCGCGCCTGGCCGTTTGCCGGCCTGGGCTACCACTCGCCCAATTTGCAGGTCAGCCAGCGCCTGCGCCTGGTGCGCAGCGCCACCGGGTATGACCAAGAATCGATTGCCACCTTGATTTTGTCGGGCCGTTTTTTGGGCTTTTTACCCGACCACTACGCCAGCAGCTTTGTGCATCAGGGCCAGATGCGGGCGGTGGTGTCCGAGGTGTTTTCCTACGATTGCGCGTTCTTTGCCATTACCCGGCGTTCACCGCAAGCCGCGCGGGCCACGCGGGCGTTTTTGCAGTGCCTTCAAGAGGCCCACGGCCGCGCCAGTGCCCAGGGCGCTTAACGGACATCGGCGGCGCTAGGCCAAGAATGGAAAATCGGCGATCGGCCGCTCCCCATCGAGGCAGGCGGCCAGCGCTTTGCCCGAGCCGGCGCCGTGGGTCCAGCCCAGGGTGCCGTGCCCGGCATTGACCCACAAACCGCGCAGCGCGGTTTGCCCGATATAGGGAATATTGGTCGGCGTGGCCGGGCGCAGACCCGCCCAAAACTGTGGATTGCGGCCTTCTTCGGGCAGGCGCGTGTCGCACATGCCGGGCCAGATGGCCTCGACCCGGCGCGCCAGCATGTGGCAGCGCGCTCGGGCCACCGGGTTGTCCAGGCCAACATCAAAGTCGCCCACCTCGATGGTGCCGGCCACCCGAATCTGGTCGCCCAGGCGGGTGACGGCGATTTTCTTGGCATCGTCGATCAGCGACACATCAGGCGCGGCCTCGGGTCGCAGGATGGGGAAGGTGGCGCTGTAGCCCTTGCCCGGGTAAATCGGCAAATACAGGCCCACCGAGCGCAAAAGCGGCGCCGTAAAGGAGCCCCCGGCCAGCACCACGGCGTCGGCACGCAACAGCGTGGAAGCTGCCTGCGGCGTGCCCGCTTGGCGCACAGGCACCAGCCGCACGCCCTGCACCTGGGCGCTCTGGTGCACCAGCGACTGCACCGATTGCCCGAACAAAAACTCCACGCCCCGCGCCGCACAGGCCCGCGCCAAACCCTGGGTAAACACGCGGGCGTCGCCCGTCTCGTCGCTGGCGGTGAAGGTAGCGCCCACGATGCGTTGCCCATAGCCCGCCAGCGAGGGCTCCAGGCGCAAGAGTTGCGCGGTATCGATCACCTCGCGCTGCACGCCAAACTGCTGCATCAACTGGGCCAGCGCGGCGGCGCTGTCCAGCGCAGCCTGGTCGGAAAAGATGTGCGCAATCCCGCGCTCTAGCCGGTGGTAGGCGATGCCCGTCTCGGCTACCAAGGCCTTGAAAGCGCTGTGGCTGTACTTGCCCAGGGCCACGATATGGCCCACGTTGCGGTGAAAGTCCGCGTCATTGCACTGGGCCAAAAACTGTAGCGTCCAGCGGTACTGCTGCCAGCCCGCGCCCAGCGGCCACTGCGGCCGAAACAAGAGCGGCGCTTCCTTGCTGAACATCCAGCGCAAGGCCTTCAGAGGCGCCTGCCGATTGGCCCAGGGCTCGCAGTGGCTGACCGAAATTTGCCCAGCATTGCCAAAGCTGGTCTCCAGCGCAGCATCCATCTGACGCTCGATGACAGTGACCTGGTGGCCGCGCTCAGCCAAATACCAGGCGCTGGTGGTGCCGATGATGCCGGCCCCTACAACAACAATATGCATAGTGCGTCCTTGCGCGTGGCGCTTGCAATTTAGCCGGACCTTTCACGGTTTGAACTCCAAAGTAGCAAACCATGCGCAAAGTCTGGCAAAGCACCGCAGCGGCTAAAATTCAGGCATGCCCTCCAGCCACCTACCCAAAATCTCGTTCAAAGTACAGATGCTACAGGCGCGCGAGGAGGCCATCATCCAGACCGCCAGCCGCCTGCTTGCGCAAAAAGGTTTTGAAGCCATGACGGTGGACGAGGTGGCCGCCAGCGTAGGCATCGCCAAGGCCAGTTTGTACAAGCACTTTCCCAGCAAAGAAGACTTGGCCGCCGCTGCCATGGTCAAAGTCATGCAACGCGCACAGGCTTTTTTGAAAGCCCTGCCCGAACAAAGTGCTATCGCGCAACTGCGCGCCGTCGCGCGCTGGACCATGGAGCTGCAACTGCAGGGTGAAATGCCCACACTCCCCAGCCAAAACTCCACGTTGCGGGCCAAGCTGATGGCCAACGCCAGCTATATGGACGGCCTGATCGAGGTCAGCGACTGCCTGGGCGCCTGGATCGAAGAGGCGCAGGCCGCCGGCCACATCCACCAAGGCCTGCCGCCGATTGCGATTTTGTACACCGTGTACGCCCGCGCCTGCGACCCGGTGCTGGAGTTTTTAAAGCTGGGCGGGCAGCACGATGACGCCCAAATCATCGACATGGTCATGACGACCTGCTTTGACGGCCTGGCCGCGCGCTAAAGGCAAACGCCTAAATCTCAACCAAGGCCTGCGCCTGGAAGTGGGCTTGCTCGTTTTTGTGTGCATAGCCCAAGGGGTTGGCCACCACGCGGCAACCGCGGTGCACATAGTCGTGCGGCGTGTGCAAGTGGCCATGCAACCAGAGCTGCGCGTGATCCAGCAAATCGTCCAGGGCATTGCAAAAACCGGCCGTGCCAGGCACGCGGCCATAGCGCGGATCGGCGCTGTGCAAACTGGGGGCAAAGTGCGTCACCACCACCGTGCTTCCTGCAAACGGCGTGGCCAGCGCCTGGCGCAACCAGGCCTGGCTTTGCAGGCCCAACACGCGCACGGACTCGGCCAAGAAGGGCGCGCCGTCCAGCGTAGTGCCGGTTTTCTGCAAGTAAAAATCGGCGGCGCGAAAAGCTTTTTCACGCGCTTTCAGCTGCGCACCCATGTGGCGCGGGTCGCAGTCGGCATCGGGCAGGCCTGCGTGCGGGCCCAGAGCGTCAAAGTCCGACCACAAAGTGCTGCCCAGCATGCGCAGCGGGCGGCCCCGAACATCGGTCCAGGGCAGCTGCAAAACCTCGCCGTCCAGCCACTGGATGCCTAAGCGCGCACAACTGGCACGCAAGCGCGCGTGCGCCGCATGGAAGTCCAAACCGTCGTACTCGTGGTTGCCGGGGATGAAGTACACCGGCACAGGCCAAGCCTGCAGCGGCGAGAAGCGCGCCAAGCCAAAGTCCGCGTCTTGCAGGCGCGAACCCTTTTGGTAGGAGCCTATGTCCCCGGCCAGCACCAGCGCGTCGGCGCCAGGGGCGTAGCTTGGCGTCCAGTGCGGCTGGCCTTCCAGGTGCAGGTCGGACAAGAGCTGCAGCTTCATGGTGCGGGCGGGGCGCTTGTTTGCGGTACCGATGCGGCCACCGACTGCACCTGCTGGCGCAGCCACTGGTGCGCGCCATCGCCGTCCATGCGCTGGTGCCACAGCGCATCGACCTGGATGGGCGGCACCTGAAACGGCAACTCGCGCACGGCCAATTGCGCCTCAAACCCGGTAAAGGCCACAAAGTGGCGCGGCAACACGGTCAGTAAGTCGGAATCGGCGACCACTTTGCCGGTGGTGAAAAACTGGTTCACCGTCAGCACCACGCGCCGGCTGCGGTTCAAAGGGGCCAGCGCCTCGTCGATCAGACCGTAGGCGCGGCCGGAAAAACTCACCAGCACATGCAGCGCGGCGCAAAAATCATCCAGCCCCAGGGGCGCTTGCGCCAGCGGATGGTTTTTACGCATCACACAGACGTAGTCGCTGGCAAACAGGCGCTGGTGGGAAAAAGCCACAGGCAGGCCGCTTTGGCGGCGCAGCGCCAAGTCTGCCAGCACCCCGGGGAAATGGCCGACCGCTAAATCCACCTGGCCGTCATCGAGCAGCGGGCGCGGGTCGCGGGTCGTCAGCGGCACGGTGCGCAAGGACACGCCCGGTGCCTGCGCCATGACGCGCTGCACCAGGCCCAGCATCAGCTCGGTGGCGGTGGCGTCGGCCATGGTCAGCACCAGGCTGCAGACGGTTTGCGCAGGTACAAAAGCGCGGGGGCGCAAGGCCGACTGCAGCCGGTCCAGGGCGGCTCGCACCTCTGGCCATAAAGCCAGCGCCTTGGCCGTGGGCACCAGCGTGCGGCCTTGGCGCACCAGCACCTCGTCGCCCAGCGCGTCGCGCAGACGGCGCATGGCATTGCTCACGGCCGGCTGCGTCAGGGCCAGGATGGGCGCGGCCCGCGTCAGGCTGCGCTCTGCCATGACAACGTCAAACACCTTGAGCAGGTTCAGGTCAAAGTTGCGCAGCTGGACGGGAGGAAGACTCATGTATTGATTTTATGAATATAAATCATCATAAATATAAAGTTGACGCACACTAGTAGAAACCCTAGTATCAAACCATACACCACTGTTCTGTGATTCATTTTTCATTTTTTAGGAGCGCAGCATGTCTTATCTTATGCATTACAACGCCAGCCACGATCTCTCTGGCGCACCTGCCAGCGCTCAGCTAGGCACCACCGTGCCGGCCGAAGCATCCAAAACCTTGGCGGGCGTCTTGTCGGCCTCGGTTTTAGCCGCTTTGCTGGTGGTGGCCGACCAATTGATCGACAGCTGGGCCGATGGCCATTTGCTCTTGGCTTGGGTGCTTTTGTGGTCGGCCGTGTTTACTGTTTTGGCGCTATTGACCCAGCCTTTGCGGCGCATGAGCACGGCCGCTGCGCTTTGGCTGCTCGGTCATATGCAAGCGGCCGCCCAGGCGCGCCGCGAAGCGGCCTTGTGGGAACACGCCTGCCAGGACCCGCGCGTCATGGAGGAGCTGCGCGCCGCCTTCGCCCGGGCGGGCTGAACACAACGCCTGCCGCCATTGCATATCGACCGGCAAGGCGGTCTGGCCCCAGTTTTTTTCAGTGCTTTACCAAAATACATGGGCGCTGACTTCAGGCCGCAGTAGAGTGAGGACTGATTCACTTTGATTTCCTACCCATGCCAATGACTTTTTCGAACCTTTCTCGCGCGCTTGCCGCCCTCATGATGGTCTTAGCCTGCACGCTGGCCTTGGCTTTGCCCACGCCCAAAGACATCAATGCGGCCGTTGAGGCGGGCGATTTCAAACGGGCCGAGACCCTGCTGCGCGAGGTGCTGGCCGAGAAACCCAATAGCGCCAAGGCGCACTACCAGCTAGGTGAGGTCCTGGCCCGCGAAACGCGTTACGACGAGGCCTTGGCCCAACTCAAACAAGCCCGCGCCATCGACCCGGCGCTCAAATTCGCCTCCAGCCCCGAAAAATTCCAGCAGGTGCTGGATAAAGTTGACGCGGCGGCTGCCTCTGGCAAAGCCGTCACACCGACACCGGCCAGCCCCGCCGCGACCAGCGCGGCCCCTGAGCGGCGCGAAAGCGGCTTTCCCACCGGCTATGTGGTGGGCGGCATTTTGCTCATCGTGTTGGTGGTGGTGCTGATTCGGCGCAGCAACGCGGCCACACGTGCGTCCCAAGACATGTACGTCGGCGCAACGCCCTACGGCGCGGGCAACCCCATGGCCGCCCAGCCCGGCTACGGCCGCTACGGCCCTGGCGGCAACATGACGCCCCAGCCTGGCTACGGCGCGCCGCAGGGCTCGGGTATGGGGGGCTCGGGTATGGGGGGCGCAGTCATTGGCGGCGTGGCCGGCCTGGCTGCGGGCTACGCCCTGAGCAAAGCGCTAGATGGCGGCCACGAAAGCAACGCAGCAACCAGCCGCAATGACGGTAACGGCAGTGGCTACGTCCCCATGGACAACCCCGCACCGGACCTGGGCAGCTTTGACAGCGGCTCAGGCGGTGGCTGGGACAACGCGGGCGACAGCGACAGCGGCGGCGATTCAGGCGGCGGCTGGTAAACGTCCGCGCCAAACCACGCAGCGGGGGCCGCCCAGGCACGCCGCAGCCCACCTCGCAGCAGTCCGGTGTGCGCGGCGAAATGTCAGGCGCAAGCGGGCCGCTTCAGTTAAGCTTGCAGCGGCATTGGCCACGCAACGCAACCCCCAGGAGCACGCCGCTATGAGCACCGCAGACACATCCGGATTCGGCAAATTCGTGCCCGGTTTTGACTTTTTGCAAAATCTGGCAAAGGCGGCAGGCAGCAACCCCGGCGCAGCCGCTGGCATACCCAATTTGTCCCAGTGGCTGGTGCCCAGCCTCAAAGTCGAGGACCTGGAAAAGCGCATCGAAGAGCTCAAGCATGTGCAGTTTTGGCTTGACCAAAACGCCCGCGCACTGAGCGCCACCATCCAGGCCCTGGAAGTGCAAAAAATGACCATGGAGACGCTCAAGGGCATGAACTTCAGCATGGGCATGCCCGGCGCCGCCAGCGCGGCCCCCGCCACACCGGCGCCCGAGCCACCAGCGGCCAAGCCCGAGCCCGCCACAGTGATAGACCCGGTCGCCTTGTGGGGCTCGCTGACGCAGCAATTCCAGACCATTGCGGCCAACGCGCTCAAAGACGTGGCCAAGCACAGCGCGCCGCCGGTCAAAAAAGCGCCCGTACGCAGCAAAGCGGCTACCAAAGCCAAGCCCGCCACCAAAACGGCTGCGCGCACGCGGCGCAAAGCCAGCTAAGCGTTAAGCGCTGCCGCACCTCACCGCGCATGACGGTTTTTTCCTACGC
>Ga0214919_10008229_pt1 | contig 13806 bp, 10 predicted proteins | sample LL1503_MetaG_FD_177994 | JGI IMG/M metagenome (GOLD analysis project Ga0214919, IMG submission 177994) | Freshwater microbial communities from Lake Lanier, Atlanta, Georgia, United States - LL-1503 | ecosystem: Environmental > Aquatic > Freshwater > Lake | place: USA: Georgia | collected...
GCTCGGCTCGGCTCTGCCGCCCAGCAACGCGCCGCGCAGGTTTTCTCCGCCGAAGTCATCGTGGAGCGCTATCTGAAATTTTATTACCAAGTCTGCGCCGAAGCCTCGCGCAGATGGAGGTGAGAGGGGGCACCGTTGTTGATTACTATCAACCCGGTGTTCGTCCTCAGTTCTCGCCCTTGGCGAAACAGAGGCGAAACCGAGGTTAGAGGTCAGAGGTTAGAGGTCAGAGGGTCGATCCGGATCTCCGTTTCCCAATTTCTTCTTTCTAAAGTTTCATATTTTCCTCCCCCTTTCGCGTCGTTTCGCGTTTTTCGCGGGCCAAAATGTATTGGTCGATTTTGCGCCTTCTGCGCCTTTTGTGGCTGATTCGAAATCAGCGGCTCGCTCCGAACTTAATCTTAAACTTAAAACTTAAACTGGCGCGCCGCGCCACGCCGCGCCATTGCGTGATTAATCATTTCTCGAATTTATGCGGGGCATAAGCGTAGTCTGGGATTGAACCGCTGGTTGACGCTCAACTACCTTCGCGTTCGTTCGGCTCATTATTTCGTCTCGTGCAAATTACCCCTGCTCATCCTCACGCTGCTCGGCGTTGCTCGCCCGCTCCGCTCACTCCCGATGTGGAGTCTTTCTACCATTTGCCGCACGGCGAACACACGGGCCAAGCTTGTCAGGGCACCGCTTGTTTTGCCGCGAAACATTTAAATCCCGCGCGCTGGGCCGAGGCCGCCGCGCAGAATCCGCGCGTCTACTGCCTGGGCGAATGCTTCGCCGCTCCCGCCAAGGGCCAAACCCGTCCGCGTCCGCCGGTTAAAGTTTTTTCGCCGCATGGGATCGTCCTCGGTCGGATCGCGGCTGGGGGCGCGCGCTCCTTGGCGGCTGCCCAAAAAATGGGCGGCTACGCGGCCTTGGCCCAAGCCTTAACCCAATCCCCCGAACAACTCCTGGCCGCCGTCGAGACTTCCGGACTGCGCGGGCGGGGTGGCGCGGGTTTTCCCACCGGTCGTAAATGGCGCGCCGTCGCCGCCCAGCCGTCCGGGACCAAATACGTGGTGGCCAACGCCGATGAGGGCGATGCCGGCGCCTACATCGATCGCTACATCATGGAGGATGATCCGCACGCGCTCATCGAGGGCATGATCCTCGCCGCTTATGCGGTCGGCGCGACGCAGGGTTATATTTATGTGCGCATCGAATATCCGCAGGCCGTCAGCGTCTTGCAGGCGGCCCTCCTCGAGGCCCGCGCGGCGGGCTGGCTCGGTGCGCGCATCGGCGGAAAAGATTTTACCTTTAACCTCGAGGTCTACGTCGGCCACGGGAGCTATGTCTGCGGCGAGGAAACTTCCCTCCTGCGTTCCATCGAGGGCCAGCGTCCCGAGGTCATGGCGCGTCCGCCTTATCCGACCGAGCGCGGCCTTTTCGGCCGACCGACGTTGCTCAATAATGTTGAGACCCTCGTCAGCGTGCCGTGGATCGTGACACACGGTGGCGCCGCCTACGCCGCCTTGGGGTTTTCCAAGAGCCGGGGCACGAAGGCGCTCTCGCTCAATTCACTTTTTAATTGTCCGGGGCTCTATGAAGTCGAATTCGGTGTCACCATCCGCCACATCGTCGAGGTCATCGGTGGCGGCTTGCGCCGGGGCGGTAAGCTCAAGGGCGTTATTATCGGCGGTCCCATCATCGGTCTGATCCCGCCGCACTTGCTCGATACCCCGCTGGGTTTTGAGGAACTCGCCGCCATCGGCGCCGGCGTCGGTCACGGGGGCGTGGTGGCGTTTGATGAACACACCTCGATCCCGGCGTTGGTGGAACATGTTTTCTCCTTCGGGGCTTATGAGTCGTGTGGCAAATGCACCCCGTGCCGCAGCGGCAGCGGCCGCGTCGAAGCTATTTTCACCGCCGCCATTGCGGGCACCGCGTCCCGCGCGGATCTCCAAGAATGTCGCGACCTCGTCACCGCGCTCAAACTCACCAGCCTCTGCGGTCACGGCACCGGTCTAGCGCGTTTTGCCGAATCGATCCTGCGTTATTACCCGACAGAAATTGAGCCATGCTTCAAGTAACCATCAACGGGCAGTCGCATCAGTTCGCCGAGGGTCTCACGATCAATGAGGCCTTGCACCAGATCGGCCGCGAAGTGCCGACGCTGTGTCACGACGATCGCCTCGAACCCTACGGCTCGTGCCGACTCTGCGCCGTGGAAGTGACGGGGATGCCCGGCTTGGCCACCGCTTGTAACACGACGCTGCGCGAGGGCATGGAGATCCAGACGCATTCGCCCGCCGTCGAGGGCGTGCGCCGCACACTCTTGGGGCTGCTGGCCAAGGATTATCCAGCGGAGGCCGTGGCGGCTTATCCGGAAAAACAATTTCACCGTTATCTCCGCACCTACGGCGTCACCGCCGGGGGCTCGCGGAATTCTCCCGCCCCCGCGGTGCCGTTCATGCAGGATGCATCGCATCCGTACATCAACGTCGACATGTCGCAGTGCGTGACCTGTTACCGCTGCGTCCGCATTTGCGAGGAAGTGCAGGGGCAATTTGTTTGGAAGGCGTGGAATCGCGGCGACACCACGCGCATCTTACCCGTGCGCGGCGAGACCCTGCTCGACGGCGGTTGCGTGAGCTGCGGCGCGTGTGTGGATACCTGTCCCTCCGGCGCCTTGGAGGATATCACGGTGCTTATGCGCGGCACGCCGACGCAGTGGACAAAGTCGATCTGTTCGTACTGCGGTACGGGTTGCGAGATGAACGTCGGCACGCGCGACGGCAAGATCACCACCATCCGGCCCTCCCTTGAGGGCCCGAGCAATCACGGCCACGCCTGCGTCAAGGGCCGCTATGCTTTCGACTACGTCTACGCGCAAGATCGCGTGACTTCCCCCATGATTCGGCGCGATGGCCAGTGGCAGCGCGTGAGTTGGACGGAGGTGAATGAATTTATCGCGACGCGGTTGCGCGCGACCGCCGCGGCGCATGGGGCCGACAGCATTGGCCTGCTCAGTTCCGCCCGCGGGACGAACGAAGAGAATTACGTCGCGCAGAAATTCGCCCGCTTGGTGTTGGGCACGAACAATATTGATTGCTGCGCGCGCGTTTGCCACTCGCCCACGGCGGCGGCGATGAAGATGACGCTCGGCACGGGCGCGGCGACGAACTCCCTCGATGAGATCGCGCTGGCGAAGACGATTCTCGTGTGCGGCGCTAACCCCACGGACGGTCATCCCGTCACCGGTGCACGCATCAAGCAAGCGGCCCTCCACGGCGCTCATCTCATCATCGTGGATCCCCGCGAGATCGAGCTCTGCGAATTCGCTACGCTCCATCTACAGCTGCACGCGGGCACGAACGTCGTGTTATTTAATGCCATCGGTGCAGCCATCATCGACGAAGGTTTGGCTGATGAGGAATTTATCCGGACGCGGCTCACCGAATACTCGGAGTACGTTGATTTCATTCGCGACTTTATGCCGGAGAAGGTCGCGGAAATTTGCGGCGTGCCGGCGGAAAAGATTCGTGCGGCGGCCCGTTTGTACGCGACCGCGACGCCCTCGTTGAGTGTGCACGGCCTCGGCATGACCGAGCACATCCAAGGCACCGAAGGCATTATCGCGCTGGTCAATCTCGCGCTGCTCACCGGCAATATTGGCAAACCAGGCACGGGGATTAACCCCCTGCGCGGGCAGAACAATGTCCAAGGCGCGCCCCACATGGGTTGCGAGCCCAAGTTGCTGGCGGGCTACGTGCCGATCGAAGAAGCGCGGCAGAAATTTGAAACCGCCTGGCATCAACCGATCCCGACGCACCCCGGGCTCAACATGATCGACATGATGGACGCGGCGACGGCCGGAAAGTTAAAGGTGCTGTGGTCGATCGGCTACGATATCTTGATGACGAATCCCAATATGCATGCGACGCGCCACGCGCTCGAGCAGTTGGATCTCGTGATCGTGCAGGATCTTTTCATGAACGAAACGGCGAAGGAATTTGCCGATGTATTTTTGCCCGCGGCGTCGTCGTTTGAAAAAGACGGGACCTTTATGAATGGTGAGCGCCGCCTGCAACGCGTGCGCCGCGCAGCGTTGCCGCAAGGTGAGGCCCGCTCGGATTGGGAAATTATCTGCGCCATCGCGCACACCATGGGCCGCGGCGAGCAATTTGGCTATCGCTCCGCCGAAGAAATTTGGGACGAAGTGCGTTCCCTCTGGCCGGACGGCGCGGGGATTAGTTACGCGCGCATGGATGCGCTCGGGGGCTTGCAATGGCCGTGTGTCGATGAAACGGACCCAGGCTTAGCGATTCTCCATGCGGAGCATTTCACCCACGGCCCCACCACGGCCCTGCGGCGCATCGAGTATGTGGCCCCGCCGGTTCTCACGACCCCCGACTATCCCTTCCTGCTTACCACCGGACGGAATTTATACCAATACAATGCGGCCACACAAACCGCCCGCACGCCGAATGATCGCCTGCACCCGACGGATTATCTGCAACTCTCACCGATCGATGGGGCCCGCCTCGGACTGACTGACGGCGAAACGATCCGCTTGGTCAGTACGCAAGGCTCCGCGGAAGTGCCGGTCCAACTCAGCACGCACGTGAAACCGGGCGAAGTTTACACCACGTTCCATTCCACGCGGGTGCTCCTGAATCACATCACGACGGCCCACCGCGACCGCTACACGAAGACCCCTGAATATAAAATCACCGCCGTCCGCATCGAGCGGCTGGAAGTTAAGGTTTAAGTTTTAAGGGGGTAAGGTTTAAGGTCGGATCGACCAAGGCATTTTCAACCGCGAAGGGCGCGAAGTGACGCGAAGGTTCCGAGCTTAAAACTTAGAACTTAAACCTTAAAACTATTCCGCCTCTAGCCTTTCGCCTCTAGCCTCAAGCCTTAAGGCCGCCACAAAAGGCGCAGAAGGCGCAAAATCGACCAATTCATTTTGGCCCGCGAAAAACGCGAAGGGTTCGGACTTAAACCTTAAAACCTAAACCTTAAAACTTTCGCCTCTGTTTCGCCAAGGGCGAGAACTGAGGACGAACACCGGGTTGATAGCAGTCAACAACGGCGCCACCTCTGACCCTAACCTCTGACCCCTAACCTCTGACCTCTGACCTCAAGCTGATAGCAGTCAACAACGGTGCTGCGTCTCACCTCTGACCTATTACCTCTTACCTCTGACCCAAGCCCTCGGTCTTCACCGCTCACGTCGAATAATAGCATTTGCCGAGATTTAATCATTTCTGTCTGCTGAGCTTATCCCTCAGTTAAACTGGAAGGAGCTTAAGCCTACCGCCTAATGCCAAAGAAATCACACCCGAGAAGCCTGCTGGAAATCGAATCTGCCGCCAGCGCCGTGATTACGCCCAGTCAGCCGGCGACCAGCGCGGCGCAGCAGACAGGGTTTATTTTCCCCCAAATGATCTGGCAGCGGCTTAAGGATTTTTCCGGCGCCGGGGGCGACGCTACTTATCTCATGTCGCGGTGGTTGCTGCTGCGCGCCGTGGGCCTGGTCTATGTCATCATATTTCTCGGCGTCATTCAGGACCAGATGGCTTTAGCGGGGCCCCAAGGCATCGTGCCGCTGGCCGACTACCTCAAACATGTCGCCGACAGCCATACCGGACCGGTCGCGGCATTTTTCGCCGCCCCGAGTCTTTTTTGGCTCAGCAGCAGCGAAACGATGATGCGCGGCCTGTCTTTTTTGGGCCTGGGGGCCGCGGTAGCGGTCGTGCTTAATTTATGGCCTCGCGCCGCATTATTCACTTGTTGGCTGACGTTTACTTCTTTTGTCACGACCTGGCATGTTTTCTCCGGCGCCCAACTGGACAATTTGATGCTCGAGTCAGCGTTGCTGATTATCCCTTTTTGTCCGGGCGGCTTTCGACCCCGCCTCGGAGAAAAATCCCCTCCGGGCTCTCTGGTTATTTTCATGACGCGCTGGCTCCTGTTTCGCGTCATGTTCGAATCCGGACTCATTAAATTAATCGCGGGCGATTCTCATTGGCGCGATTTCACCGCCATGGAGTTGATGTATGAGACCAGTCCGTTCCCGACGGCGCTTGGTTTTCTCGATCATCAACTGCCCCACGCTTATCATGTCCTGGAGATCTTGTTTACTTTTTTTGCCGAACTCATCGCGCCAATCTTAGCGGTCGTGGGTGGGCGGCGCGGCCGTTGGATCGCTTTGGGAACTTGGACAATTTTCCAAGCTGGCATCCAGCTAACGGGTAATTTTGGCTGGCTCAATACGGCGGCCATCGGCTTGGGCCTTTTGCTGCTCGACGATCAGATGATCACCGGCGCTGCCGCGAAATTCAGGCTTTCGTTTTTTTGTCGCTGGCTCAGTCCACGGCCGGCGGAACTGACCAACCCACCGCGCTCAGCTCCGCGCTGGTCGCGCGGCCTTCTGGGTGTGGGGCTGGGGGTCCACTTTATTTTTTCGCTACTCATGATGGCCAGGATTTGCCGCCTGCCGCTGAGCGAATCATCTCCCCTCCTCCGCGAATCAGTGAATGCCGTGAGTGTTTTTGGCAGCGTCAATGCCTATACACTTTACGCCCAATTTGATCCGGTGCGTTACCAGGTAGAGTTTCTCGGCTCGAATGATGGTGGGCAGACGTGGCGCCCTTATGAGTATCGCTACATGCCCCAGAACGAAAAAGAGATCACGCCGTTCATTGCCCCTTGGTTTGCTCGCTTCGATGCTAGCCTACAAATCGCGGTTTATAAGGGAAACAAAGATCGGACGATTCACGTCGTCGCGACGCATTTGCTCGCCGCGAATTCTTTGGTTACCGGTCAGTTTCGGCGCAACCCCTTTCCGGATAAGCCGCCCACGCTGATTCGCATGCAGGGTTATCGTTTGCGCTTTACGGACGCGGCCACCTTCAAAAAAACAGGGCGTTATTGGACTAAAGAATTAGCTGGTGAATATTTGCCGCCGCTGCGCTTAGACCAGCGCGGCCAGATCCTCCCGTTCGATCTAGCGACGGGGGATCGCGAGTTGCAGCGCGGCAATCATACCCAAGCGATGGCGCTTTTTGCGCAACTCTACCAAGAGGGCTCGACGACCGCCGGCTTTCGCTTGGTTAATGTCCTCATGCGGCGCGCGGGTTCCGAGCGCGATCGCGCTCAAGCTTTTACCGTTTTAAATCAACTCGCCCAGAGCGGCGAGGTGATCGCTGAGCATAATATTGGTGTCGGTTACGAATATGGCATCGGCGTCACCACTGATCTGGCCCAAGCAGAATCCTGGTATCGAACTGCAGCGAACCACGGCTATACCCCCGCCTACTTTAGCCTGGGCGCACTCCTCGCTAATAAAAAACCCACGGCCAGCGGCGATATTGAAGCACTGGCCGCGTTACTCAAAGTTGCCACTCTGCTCAGCGGCGAAGATGCGATCACCGATTATATTCACCAGCAACAGCCAGCGCTGGTGCGGAAACTCAAAGATCGCATGTCCCCCGCCGCGATTCGCGCGGCCCAAAAACGATCAGCGCTTTAGGGCGAGGCGCGTCGGCGACGCGCCAGTTTAAGTTTAAGATTAAGATTGGGGAGAAGGCCGGAAAAGATGAAACTTTAGAAAGGAGAAAATCGGGAAACGGAGTCTCGGATCGGCCAAGGCATTCATAACCACGAAGGGCGCGAAGTGACGCGAAGGTTCGGACTTAAGCTTAAACTTAAAACTTAAACTGGCGCGCGCCCCGCGCGCTACTCGCTTGACCTGCTCTTTACTGCGTCTTTATAAAGTCGATATGACGACGCTATCTCCAACCAAAGCACGGGCGAACCTCACTCATTGGCTCAAACGCGCCTCGGCGGGTGAAGACATCGGCATCATGTGCGGGGATAAAGTGATCGCCCTGCGCCCAGTGCGGGTATTCGCCGAGGACTCCGACTACGCGAAGCGTGAATATGGCGTCACCGTCGGCGAGTTGAAGACTTTCGTTAAACGAGCGGATGCAGAACTGAAACAAGATCGCCGGGCCGGGCGCGTCACCAAATACAAGGGTGATATCCGTGCCGCCATTAGAGATTGAAATTTCCTCGCGCTTTAAAGGAGAGGCGCGGTCGCTTTCCCCCGCGCAACTCGATCAGCTTGAGTTAGCGCTCCACGCTCTACCCGAGGCCTGGGGGCAACCCCACCGGCACAGCAGTCTGGGCATCCGCCGACTGCAGCAAAAACACTTTGAATGCCGCGTCGGCCGAGACCTGCGGGTAGTGTTTGTCCTAAATAATAGCACGGCCACCTTGCGCATGGTCGGGACTCACGACGCCGTCAGACGATTTCTCAGAAACCTATAAAGGCGCGGGCTTAGGTTTAAGTTTTAAGGGGTAAGGTTTAAGTTCGGATCGACCAAGACATTTTGGCCCGCGAAAAACACGAAACGACGCGAAAATTCCGAGCTTAAAACTTAGAACTTAAACCTTATAACTATTCCGCCTCTGACCTTTCGCCTCTGCGCCGCCTCTGTTTGCGCCTTTTGCGCTTTTTGTGGCCGCTTCGAAATCAGCAGCCCGGCTCGAGCTTAAACTTAAAACTTTCGCCTCTGTTTCGCCAAGGGCGAGAACTGAGGACGAACACCGGGTTGATAGTAATCAACAACGGTGCCGACCTCTCACCTCTGACCCCTAACCTCTGACCTCAAGCTGATAGTAATCAACAACGGTCCCGCCTCAACTAGCGCCGCGCCAGCGGCGCGGGCTTAGGTGGTTTTTAGAAAATCGGTGGCGAGGCCCGCCGTATTTCCTGATTCAAGTTCTCGGGTTGCGGCGGCGAGCTTCCGGCGGGCTTTGTCGAGGGCGTATTTGCCGAGCACGAGCCGGAGTGGTGGATTTTCTGTAGCCACTGCGTTGATGATGGCGTCCGCCGCCCGCGCCGGATCGCCGGGTTGGCGGCCGTTCAGGGTTTCAATCAAACGCCTAAATTTTCCGCTCGATAAATCATAGTCGGAAATACTGCCCGGGGCGCGCTCGAGTGACCGAGCGACGAAATTCGTGCGGAAGGGGCCGGGTTGCACGATCGTCACTTTCAAACCTAACGGGCGGACTTCCGCCGCGAGTGATTCGGACAGGCCCTCCAGCGCCCATTTGGTCGCCCCGTAAACCGAAAAGCCGGGATAATTTTCTATGGCGGCCGCCGCACTGATAGTGACGAAATGCCCGCGCCGCTGCGCCCGCATGATGGGCAGCGCGGCCCGGATCACTCGTAAGGCACCGAAAAAATTTGTCTCAAAGTTCCGAGCGATTTGCCCCTCGTCATATTCCTCCAGCGCCCCGATCAGGCCATAGCCCGCGTTGTTCACCACCACATCTAACCGGCCAAATAGCGCCGCAGCCTGCGCGACCACGGGCGCGGCTTGGGCGGCGTCCGCGACGTCGAGCGCCAGCGCGCGGGATCGGCTGGGATCAGCGGCGACCAGATCGGTCAGCGTGGCCGGATCGCGGGCCGTCGCGATGAGCCGATGGCCATGAGCTAGCACGCGCTCAGCGAGCGCGCGGCCGAGACCGCTGGAGCAACCCGTAATTAGCCAAACCGGAGTGTCATTAATATCATTCATAAAGCCGTGGAAGTGAGGGGAAAAATGGCCACCTCGACTGGCCGCGCGGCCAGCACGGAGGCGGGTTCATCGACCAAATTAAAACCAGCCAGCCGAGCGGGCTCGACCGACCAGCGCGCTCCCCGCGGCACGTAGCAGCGATAGGGATCATGGTGCACGCGCCCCTGATAAAGCCGGCCCGCTGGGTCGGCCGCGAAAAGCAGATAACGTTCCAACAAGAAAAACTCGAGCGAGCCGGGTATCGCCGGCGCCGCTTCCGCCCCCGGCGTCCACGCAAAGTTACTCGGTTGGGCGCCCGCCACCTGGCGCTGGCACTCAAACTGAATCCAGCCGTCGTGCGCCGATCTCGCCATGCGCGCCGACTGATATGGCAGATGGAAAAAGCGCCGCGCGATCGCTACCGCGAGAGGCTGATTACAATCGAGTGAGTAGAACCACACGCCCGGCTGCCCCTGCGCATCATAGACGTAGGTGCGCACGTTGAGCTCGTGAAACCACGATAACCAAGGCAGCGGAGGCAGCCACGCCGGACGAACGCGCTCCATCGAAAAAGGCACGATGCCGATATACGCCGCCCCAGCAAAAGTGTCGACGTAAAGCCCCGGGGGCAGCGTCGCTTGGATCAACTGCGGATCGACGGTCCAGTGTGCGAAAAGCAAGTGATTCCAACGCTGTCGACCGATCACGGCACCAGCCGGCCGCCGGCGCAGGTTGCCGCGCTGCGCCAGAGTCGGCGGACTAGGAGCGAAGGCCGGCAAGATCGAGGGGGGATAAGCCAAATTCATGCCGCAAGATTATCGCCTACCCTTTTACGCTTTTCCCCGTTTCGGAATTTGCCCGCGTTGCCTGAGAGATTTTCAGGATCATCACGCCGGGGAGATTGGTTCGGGACCATGGGAGGAGGGCGCAGCGCGTGGGGTGCTAGGGAGTCGGGCCAAACGCCGCGATGGTAGGCGCGGAGATGGGCTCGGCCTCCATGCGGCCGCTCGCATCCTGCCGAACGTGCACGGTGCTCATGCGACCCAGCGCCACCTGAGTCCATTTACCGGCCCGATCTTTGTGGAAGCTGAATTCGTAGGTGAGGCTGGTGGTCCCGAGTTCGATCAGAGTGGCCGTGATGCGCACCAGATCGCCGCAGCGCAGAGGCCGTTGGAAACTGCAGGAGGCCTCACGGCGGGGCCAGCCGAACCGGATCCCGGCGGGATTAGTGCTCATCATCGGTAGGCCGAGGGAGCGAAACCACTCATGCTCGCAGACCTCCATCCAACGGTAGAAATTCGAGAAATGCATGATCCCGGCGGCATCAGTTTCGTGAAATTCAACCCGACGAGTAATAGCGAAGGTTTGGCTGGGCATAGGACAGCATGAAGCAAAGCGAGAACTTGTCAAAGTGCGCGCCGGTCGCGGAGCAGATCGCTGCCAATTTTAAGATTTAAGCCCGGATCGAGCCGCGAACTTCAAACCGCCACAAAAGGCACAGAAAGCGCAAAATCGATCCAAGCAGGGAGGAAAAGATGAAATTTCTGAAAGGAGAAAATTGGGAAACGAAGATCCGGATCGACCCTCTGACCCCTAACCTCTAACCTCTAACCCCTGACCCCTAACCTCTCATTCGCCTCTGTTTCGCCAAGGGCGAGAACTGAGGACGAACACCGGGTTGATAGCAGTCAACAACGGTGCCGCTGGAAATCGTTCGGAAAAACGTTTATTACTCGGTAGCAAGTACTCTCAAAACAGAGATATCAGTCTTTTTACCCTCAATCTGAACCGATCGTTTCACAATTTGAAAAGTGATTTTCGCTTGGGAGGTATAAGATCCGCCACCATTTTCATTAAAGATCGCTCGTGTATTCTCGCTCGTTTGCTCGACAATTCTGTATCGAGTATAGCCCCGTTGATCTGACGGCGTATAAACAATCCATTCAACACCGCCTAAATCCTTTTCCTTCGTAACCCGCGAGTAGTCGAACTGATCATTATTTTTGTAAACTGCTTCGAGGTTGATCTCAGTCGCCACCGGAGAAATTGTGTCTGAGTCCCAACAAAGGATCAACTTGAAGACCAGTGGATGAATCAGAGTTGGCAACCTCGACTCTTCAGACTTCTGGGATGAATTGATGGCAAGAAAAGCTGATCCGCATAACAGTATGGCGACGATAGCGGAAAGTCGCATCTTTGTGAACTTGACCATTTACGATAGCTAAAGTCGCAACGAGTAAAAATCAACAGTCTATCAATTCCTTCCGCCACCGAAGAGTTGCCGAAGGAAAGCGGCGGATATTGCACAGAGGCGGCACCGAGGCAAAAGGTCAGAGGTTAGGGGTTAGAGGCGGGATAGTTTTAAGGTTTAAGCTCGGAATTTTCGCGTCACTTCGCGTTTTTCGCGGTTCAAAATGTTTGGTCGATTAGATCGGATCTTAAACTTAAACTCTAAACTTAAACTGGCTTCAAACCAAGCAACCCTCTTCTTTTGCTGACCACCTTATGACTCTCCACTCCGACCACGCTTTGCGCATCGTCATCGCTGCCGCCGAAACCTACAATGGCGTCGTCGCCGAAATGCCGCTGGAAGAACGCGGGCCGCCGGCGCCAGCCCGCATCACCCTCACGGCCAAGGCGGCGGGTGCTACGTGGTCGCATGACGGCGCGCAACTTCTCGAACTGCTCGTCGTCCGAGGCCAGCTGCGAGTCAATGGGGAGGACTTAGGCGCGCTGTCTTATGTGCGACTAAAGCCGGGTGCCCCGACCTCGTTCCAGACCACGGAAGGGTGCGTGCTTTATATGAACGCACGAGTGCCCACGGAACCGGAAAAAAATTCCTTCGCCCTTCGCGGCGAAGCATTAGCCTGGCGGCAAGGAATGGTGCCCGGTCTCACGGTTACCTCGTTGCACCAAGGCCTCACGAAACACACCGCCTTGGTCCGCTGGGCCCCCGCTACGCATTTCAATCCGCATACCCATGTCGGCGGCGAAGAGATCTTGGTCCTCGAGGGCGTCTTCCGCGATGAACATGGCAGTTACCCGCCGGGCACCTGGATCCGTAGCCCGCACCTGAGCAACCACCGCCCGTTCACCGGCCCCGAGGGTGCTACCATTCTCGTCAAGGTCGGTCATCTTGATGTACCAGAAAACGCCGCGTGACCCGGCGCCCGGCTGATAGTTTAAGTGTAAAGTTGAAGTTTAAGTCAGCAGATCCCCGTTCCGTACACCCCTAATCTTCAACTTAAACTTCCAACTTCAACTGGCGCACCACGCGCCCTAGTTTCCCAATTTCCTACTTTCCCAAGTTTCATCTTTTCCTCCCCTGCTTCGCGTCACTTCGCGCCCTTCGCGGTTAAAAATGTTTGGTCGATTAGATCGGATCTTAAACTTAAACTCTAAACTTAAACTGGCGCGCGCAATCTAGCTCGCCTCTGACTCGGTGACAGGTATGGTACGCGTCGTTAGCCCTTACAGCTACAAGAATACCGCAACGCGGGTTCGCCCCTGGCGGTTGAAACAGAGTCCAACGAAAGCTGAGGCTGGGTGCGGTTTAGACTCAGGCGAAGCCGGGACGACGTCCTCTGGCCCAGTGACCTTAGGTTAAGCCGGCCGAATCTGCGGTTCGCGGCACCGGCCGAAGGGAAATCAGTTAAGTTACTGAGCGCTGAGCCGTTATTCTTCACAGCCTAACTATGCGCCCTAAGATTCTCATCGTGGATGATTCGAAGACGGTTCGTCTGATCGTGCGCCAAGCCTTCAAATCGTATGATTGCGAAATTTTTGAAGCTAGCACGGGAGTTGAGGGCTGGACGGCGGCCGCGCAAATTTTACCAGACCTTATCTTGCTCGATGTAACGATGCCCGTGATGAACGGCCCGGCATTGTTGCTAAAACTGCAGGCGCACCCCGACCTCGCCGCGATTCCTGTCATTATGCTGATCGTCGCCCGCGACCCCCACACCGTCCGCCAGCCCGGGATTCATGATAACCTCAGCAAACCTTTCCAGCCCGCCGACCTCCTCGAAAAATGTCGCCGCCTAATCAAGCTCCAGCCACTCGTGCCCGTCGGATAACCTGCCCATGATTTCCACCGCCCCTTTCCTCCCTACGATCGATGATGTCTGCCTCGCGGCGCTGCGCTTGCCGTGCTCGCCGGCGCTGCTGCCGCGTTTATCTGACGCGCTGCAAAATGAAGCGAGTTCCACCGGCGATATTAGTGATATCATTCAAATCGATCCCGCCCTCGCGAGTGCCA
>Ga0214919_10008230_pt1 | contig 13806 bp, 14 predicted proteins | sample LL1503_MetaG_FD_177994 | JGI IMG/M metagenome (GOLD analysis project Ga0214919, IMG submission 177994) | Freshwater microbial communities from Lake Lanier, Atlanta, Georgia, United States - LL-1503 | ecosystem: Environmental > Aquatic > Freshwater > Lake | place: USA: Georgia | collected...
GAAGCCCGCCGCCTGAGCGTCCTGCCCGCAAGGCAACAGAAGCCCCCGCGGCGCAAGTCCGGGGGCTTTTTCTTTTGCAAAACAAAAGGTTAATTATTTCTACGGGATCGCGGATGGTAAAATCCCCCGATGACCCCGCAAGCCGCATCGAGTGAGCCCCCCGTGAGCGCGCTGCGCGCCCTGATCGCCCTGCCTCCCTCGCGCGGCCTGCTCGCCCTGCTGACCCTAGCGTTCGTCCTGCCGGGCCTGTTTGCGCACGAGCCCTGGAAGTCGTTCGACGCGATCGGTGTCGAAATCATCCACCAGATGCAGTTGTCGGGGGACTGGCTGGTGCCCCGCATAGCCGGGGAACCCTGGCTGGAAGATCCACCGCTGTTTCACTGGCTGGCGCTGATGCTGGCCAAGCCGGCCGCGCTCCTGATGCCCTTCCATGACGCGGTACGCGTCGCCAGCGGCCTCGCTGTCCTGGCAGCCTGCGCATTCCTGCATGCCGCCGCTCGCGCCCCGGCACAGGACGAGGACACGGGAACGGTGAGCGCCGCATCCGTGCTGCTGCTGATCGGCACGATCGGCCTGATGGTGCACGCCCACGAGGCCATTCCCGAGCTTGCCACCCTTGCCGCGTGCAGCGCCGCCTTCGGCGCCCTGTCCCGCACCAAAGGCAGCCCGCTGCTCAACGGCACGGCGTTTGGCGCGGCACTCGGGGTGGCCTTTCTCTCCACCGGATTTGCCACGCCCACTGCCTTGCTCGCGGCGGCCCTGATCTCCCATGTTGCCAGCAGCGGGCCGCCCACACCGGGTCGCGCGAAGTTCCTCACCGCCGGCGCGATTGTCGGAGTCGCCATCGCGGCGAGTTGGCCCTTGGCGCTGCGCGCGCATTCCGCGGCGCTCTATGCCGATTGGCTGACGATTGCCACCACGCCGCGCGGCGCCTTTGGCGGCAACCTGAGCTACTTCTTCGGGATCTCGGCCTGGTTTCTCTGGCCACTGTGGCCCCTGGCGCTCTGGACGCTCTGGGCGCGGCGCAAGGTCCTGCGCGCCCCGCGGCTGTTCACCCCCCTGGTCGCATTCGCGCTGCTGTTCCTGGGTGTCGCCTGGTTCGGCCCGAAGCAGGACATCAACCTGCTGGCCACGCTGCCCCCGCTGGTCCTGTTTGCGGCCCATGGCCTGCCCACCCTGCGCCGGGGGGCGGCCGCGGCGCTCGACTGGTTTGGCGTGATGACCTTCGGCGTCTTCGCCTTCATCATCTGGGTCGGCTACCTGGCCATGATGACCGGCTGGCCCCCCAAGATCGCCAACAACTTCGCCAAGCTCGCGCCGGGCTTCACGCCGCAATTCTCCTGGCTGCCGTTTGCCGCGGCGCTCGCGCTGACGGTCCTGTGGCTGCTGCTTGTATTGCGGCTGCCCCCGGCGCCGTCGCGCAGCGCCACGCGCTGGGCGGCCGGCGTGGCGTTGCTCTGGGGCACGTTTGCGACGCTGTGGATGCCCTGGGCCGACCATCTCAAGACCTACCGGTCCGTGGCGGTGCAATTGAAGGCGAAACTGCCCGGGGGCAAGGAGTGCGTGGCCGGGCGCAACCTCGGCGTGCCGCAGCGCGCGGCGCTCAGCTACCATGCGGGCCTGCGCATCCGTGGCGCCGAGGCCGAAACGAAGTGTCGCTACCTTTTAATCCAGGGCAGTCCGAAACACGAGCAGGATGCCCCGGGAGCAGGCTGGACCCGGATTGCCGAATTCGGTCGCGCTGGCGATAAGGCAGAGCGCTACCGCCTGTACCGGAAAGCTCCATGAGCACCCTCACCCAGACCACTGCCTGGCGCGCGCTCCAGACCCATGCCAGCGCCATGCGCTCAACCACCCTCGCGCGCCTGCTCGCCGAGGATCCCGGCCGGGCCGGCCGCTGCATCACGCGTGGCGCGGGAATTAAACTGGATTGGTCCCGCCAGAAAGTGACAGCGGAGACGCTCGTGCTGCTGGCCCGCCTCGCCGAACAGCAGGACTGGTCCGGCTGGCGTGATCGCATGCTGGCCGGCGAAGTCGTCAACACCACGGAGAACCGTCCGGCCTTGCACGTCGCGCTGCGCCGCGGCCTAGCCGCCCCCGCCGAGGTCCAGGACGCCCTTCGCTCTGCATCAGGAATGGCGACGCGCTTGCGCGCCGGGCAATGGAAGGGCGCCACCGGCAAGACCATCGGCCACATCGTCCACGTGGGCATCGGCGGTTCCGATCTCGGTCCGCGCATGGCGCTCGACGCGCTCGACGAATACCGTACCACGTCGCTCGCCTTCGACTGCGTGGCGAACATCGACCCCTCGGAACTCGGCCGGGTCCTGGCGCGATGTGATGCCGAACGGACCCTGTTCGTCCTCGCCTCAAAGAGCTTCACCACTCAGGAGACGCTCGCCAATGGCACTGAGGCGAAGAACTGGCTCCGCACAAACCTGCCCGCCGGCGCCGACCTCGGAACCCACTTCATCGCCGCCACTGCGAACGTGCCGGCAGCGCAAGCCTTCGGCGTGCCGGCGGTAAACATCCTGCCGACCTGGGATTGGGTCGGCGGGCGCTATTCGATCTGGTCCTGCGTCGGGATCACGCTGATGCTGGCCATCGGCCCCGAGCAGTTCTCCGAATTCCTCGCCGGCGCCGCCGAGGCCGACGCGCACTTCGCCTCCGCCCCGGTGGAAGAAAACATCCCGGCTCTGATGGCGCTCTTCGGCATCTGGCATATCAATTTCAACGGCTGCCAGACCCATGCAGTGCTGCCCTATGCCCAACCACTCGCACAGGTCCCCGCCTACCTGCAGCAGCTGGAAATGGAATCCAACGGCAAGTCGGTCAATCGCGCCGGCGAACCCATCGACTATGCAACCGCACCAGTCCTCTGGGGCGCGGCCGGAACCGTGGGCCAGCATTCCTTTCACCAGCTGCTCCACCAGGGCACGGTGCCGGTACCGACGGATTTCATCGTCGCGGGCGAGGGGCGCTACGACCCGGTCCGCCACCGGATGCTGTTGGCCAACGCTGACGCGCAGGCCGAAGTCCTCGCGCTGGGCCGCACCGACGCTGCGCTCGAACCCTACCGGCGCTATGCGGGCGACCGGTCTTCGTCGATGTTGCGGCTCGAGCGCCTCGACCCCCGCAACCTCGGGCGCCTGATCGCGCTCTACGAGCACAAGGTGTTCGTGCAGGGCGTGGTCTGGGACATCGACAGCTTCGACCAATGGGGTGTCGAATACGGCAAGACCATGGCGTCGCAGATCCTGGCACGACTCGACGGCGACGAGCCGCATTGAACTCACGGAGGAACACGCATGGACCACGAAACATTCAACCTCGGCATCCGGAAATTCCTGAAGACGGTCGGGGTCAATTCGCAGCGTGAAATCGAGCAGGCCGTGGGCAAGGCACTCGAATCCGGCCGCCTGAAGGGCGATGAAGCCCTGACGGCCCGCATGGTCCTGGAGATCCCGGAACTCGGGCTGAAGGTGCCGTTCGAGGGCGAGATCAAGCTAAAATAGTTCGTAGCCAGAGCAACGCGTTGGAACGCGCGCCGCGCGACGTTCAACGCCAAAGAGGAGGCAATCGTGAACAAGCCCCGTGAATTCGACCAGAGCGTGGTCGCGGAACTGCAGGCGCTGCTGGGCGACCGGCTGACCACATCCATGGGCATCCGCGAGCACCACGGAAAGGACGAGTCCTACTTCCCGATCGCCCCGCCTGATGCGGTGGTCTTCCCGCACTCCACGGAGGAAGTGCGCGACGTCGTCAACATCTGCCGCCGGCACGGCGTGCCGATGATCCCTTACGGCGTAGGCACTTCGCTCGAAGGCCACACCCTTGCGGTCGAGGGCGGCGTCTGCATCGACCTGTCGCAGATGAACAAGGTGCTCGCAGTGCACGAAGAAGACCTCGACGCGGTCGTCCAGGCCGGGGTGACCCGCAAGGCGCTGAACGAGCACATCCGCCACACCGGCCTCTTCTTCCCGGTCGACCCGGGTGCCGACGCGACGCTGGGCGGCATGGCGGCCACGCGAGCTTCGGGCACGAACGCAGTGCGTTACGGGACGATGCGCGAGAACGTACTTGCCCTGACCGTGGTACTCGCCGACGGCCGCATCATCCGCACCTCCAGCCGGGCGAAGAAATCGGCCGCGGGCTACGACCTGACCCGCCTCTTCGTCGGCTCCGAGGGCACCCTCGGCATCATCACCGAGGTCACCGTCAAGCTCTACGCCGTGCAGGAGGCCATGTCGGCCGCAGTGTGTGCGTTCGATTCGATCGACGGTTGCACCAAGACCGTGATCCAGGTGATCCAGGCCGGCGTCCCCATAGCACGCTCGGAGATCGTCTGCGAGAACTCGATTACCGCGATCAACAAGTACAGCAAGACCAACTACCGCGTGGCCCCGACGCTGTTCTTCGAATTCCACGGCACGGCCGCCTCGGTGGTCGAGCAGGCCGAGATGGTGCAGGAAATCGCCAAGGAAAACGGCGGCATGGACTTCATCTGGGCGACCAAGCCCGAGGACCGCACCAAGCTGTGGGAAGCGCGCCACACCGCCTACTTTGCCTGCCTGCAGTTGCGGCCCGGCTCGCGCTCGGTGTCCACGGATGTCTGCGTGCCGATCTCGCGCCTCGCCGAGTGCGTGGCCGAGTCGATGGAGGACGTGAAAAGCTATGTTGCCCCGGTGCCGCTGATGGGCCATGTGGGCGATGGAAACTTCCACCTGATGTTCCTGGTAGACCCGAACAATCCGGCCGAACTGGAGCAGGCCAAGGCGTTCAACAAGCGCCTGGTCAGGCGTGCCATCGAGATGGAAGGCACCTGTACCGGCGAGCATGGCATCGGCCTTGGCAAGCAGGAGTCGCTCGTCGAGGAGCACGGCGAGGCGATCGAGATCATGCGCGACATCAAGCGCCTCTTCGACCCGGACAACCTGATGAATCCGGGCAAGCTGATCCCGATGAACTGAGGGCAACCCGATGAGCGCTGAAAAGAAACTCAAGGAACTCGGCATCACCCTGCCGGCGGTGTCGTCCCCGTCGGCCAATTACGTCAATGCGGTGCAGACCGGGAACCTGCTGTTCCTCGCGGGCAAGGGACCGCTTGCAGTGGATGGCAAGCGCCCGTCGGGCAAGCTCGGCCGGGACTTCACCATCGAGCAGGGCTACCAGCACGCGCGCACCACCGGCCTCGACCTGATCGCGGTGATCAAAGCCGAACTCGGCAGCCTCGATCGCGTGAAGCGCATCGTGAAGGTTCTCGGCATGGTCAACTGCGTGCCGGAGTTCACCGACCCGCCCAAGGTGATCAACGGCGCCTCGGACCTTTTCGTCGAGATATTCGGCGAGCGCGGCCGCCACGCGCGCTCGGCGGTCGGCATGAATTCGCTCCCCATGGGCATCCCGGTCGAGATCGAGATGATCGTGGAAGTCGGCCCGGCAAAGGCGCGCAAGGTTGCGGCGAAAAAGCCTGCCGCGGCGCGCAAGGGCGCCAGGAAGACGGCCGGCGGCAAGGGTCGCCGCTAGGCAGAGATTCTATTTTTAGTATTGATACTGCCCGGAGAGCGGCTCCTGGAGCCGTTCTAGTAAAATAAATTCAGGACTTTCAGATCGTCATCACCGTCCGGCGGTAGTACTTCAGCTCCTCGATCGACTCGAGGATGTCGGCCAGGGCCTCGTGCTTGTTGTGCTTCACCATGCCCTTGGCCACTTCAGGCTTCCAGCGCCGCACCAGTTCCTTGAGCGTGCTCACGTCCAGGTTGCGGTAATGGAAGTAGGCCTCGAGCTTGGGCATCCAGCGTGCCATGAAGCGCCGGTCCTGGCCGATCGAGTTGCCGCACATCGGCGAGATGCCCGAGGGCACGTGCTCCTTCATGAAAGCCAGCACCTGCGCCTCCACTGCTGCCTCATCGAGCGTTGACGCCTTCACCTTGTCGATCAGGCCCGACTTGGCGTGCGTCGACTTGTTCCACCCGTCCATGCCGTCCAGCACCGCGTCGGGCTGGTGCACCACCAGGACCGGCCCCTCGGCCACGATGTTGAGCTGCGAGTCGGTCACGACCAGCGCGATCTCGATGATGCGATCCGTATCCGGCAGGAGGCCGGTCATTTCCATGTCCAGCCACACGAGGTTGTTCTGATCCTGCGCCATCCTCACCTCCCTCTACCTTTCTGGCATCACGATTACACGGTATTCTCTCACGCTCATGGAATCCTTCACCCCCAACGAATTCACCGTCGCGTTCCTCGTCGCGCTGGCGCTCGCGACCGCGACCCGGCTCTGGCTGGCGCTGCGCCAGGTCGGTCACGTGCACCGGCACCGAGACAGCGTGCCGGAGAGCTTTGCCTCCACCATCACCCTGCCGGCACACCAGAAAGCGGCTGACTACAGCATCGCGAAGACCCGGCTCGGCATTGCCGATGTCGCCCTTGGCGTAGCGGTGCTGCTGCTGCTTACGCTGGGCGGGGGGCTTGAGGGACTCTCCGGCCTCTGGGCGCGCTCGCTCGACCCCGCCGGGTACTGGCACGGCGTGGCGCTGGCAATGAGCCTCGTCCTCCTCCTGTCGATCATCGACCTGCCGCTGACGCTTTACCGGACGTTCGTGGTCGAAGCGAAGTTCGGGTTCAACCGGATGACGCTCAGACTGTTCCTCGTCGACCTCGCCAAGCAGGCCGTTCTCGGGGCGGCGCTCGGCGTACCTCTCCTGCTTCTGGTGCTGTGGCTGATGGCACGGATGGGGGAGATGTGGTGGCTCTACGTCTGGCTGGCCTGGATGGGGTTCAACCTGCTCATCCTGATGCTCTACCCGACGTTCATCGCACCGATCTTCAATCGTTTCACGCCGCTTTCAGATCCCTCCCTCGCCGAGCGCATCGGGCAGCTGCTCTCACGCTGCGGCTTCAAGGCGCAGGGCCTCTACGTGATGGACGGGTCCAAGCGATCGTCCCATGGCAACGCCTATTTCACGGGATTCGGCGCCGCCAAGCGCATCGTGCTGTTCGACACGCTGCTCACGCGCCTCGCGCCCGCCGAAGTCGAAGCGGTGCTCGCGCACGAACTGGGGCACTTCAAGCGCCACCACGTATGGAAGCGGGTCGCCATCCTGTTCACGATGAGCCTCGGGATGCTGTGGGTGCTGGGTCGCCTGATCGGCGAGGCCTGGTTCTACGCAGGCCTCAACGTCCACTCGCAGGGCACGGCGATGGGGCTTGTGCTCTTTTTCCTCGTGGTGCCGGTATTCACGTTCTTCCTGCAGCCGCTCACCAGCCTCTACTCCAGGAAGCACGAGTTCGAGGCCGATGCCTACGCCGCGCTGCACGCAAACCCGGGCGACCTCGTGCACGCACTGGTGAAGCTCTACCAGGACAACGCGGCGACGCTCACGCCGGACCCGCTGCATTCGGCTTTCTACGATTCGCATCCGCCCGCAGCTACGCGCATTGCACGCCTGCAGCAGGCCGCTCCCGCATGAGCGCCGAGGACCTGGCGAAGCGAAGGTGCGTGCCCTGTGAGGGCGGGGTGTCGCCCTACAGCGACGACGAAGCGCGCACGATGCTGAAATCCCTGAAGGGGTGGATCATCGAGAACAACACCCTCATCAAGCTCTATCCGTTCACGAACTATTACCAGACCATGGCCTTCGTGAACGCGCTGGCGTGGATATCCCATCGCGAAGACCACCATCCCGACCTGCAGGTGGGATACAACAAGTGCCGGGTGGAGTACATCACCCACGCCATCGGCGGCCTCTCTGAAAACGACTTCATCTGCGCGGCCAAATGCGACGCGCTCTACAAGCTTTGACCCCCTGCGGCAGGACGGCGTGAGCGAAGCGTTGCTCCACGCCACCGTAGTGGCAGGGTACGGCCGCGAATGCCTCGCCCGGATCGATGATGGCGAGCTGCTGCGCTGCCAGGTGCGCGGGCGCCAAATGCAGCCGGTTTGCGGGGACCGCGTCGAGGTGGCGCGCAGTTCTGCCGACCAGGGCGTGATCGAAGTGGTCGCCCCACGCGCCACCGAGTTCGCCCGCGCAGTCCACTACCGCCGCAAGGTGCTCGCGGCAAATTTCACCCAAGTGGTCATCCTGGTGGCCTGCGAACCCTCGTTCTCCGACGAACTGATCTGCCGGATGCTCGTGGTGGCCGAGCAGGCCGGCCTGCCCTCGATCATCGTGCTGAACAAGTTCGACCTCGTCGAGCAACGTGAGCGTGCCCTGGCCGTGCTCGCCCCGTTCCGGGGCCTGGGCTACACGCTGGTCGAGATTGCCGGACGGGTCGACGTGGAGCCGCTGCGCCCCTACCTGCAGGGGTTCCGCAGCCTGCTCACCGGACAGTCGGGCATGGGGAAATCGACCCTGGTAAAGGCACTGGTGCCCGATGCGGAAGTAAAGATTCGCGAGATTTCCGCCTTCCTCGATGCAGGCAAGCAGACGACCACCAGCTCCCGCCTCTACCCGGTATCACCCGGGACGGAGATCATCGATTCGCCCGGCCTGGCCGAGTTCGGCCTGGCCGGCATGGACTACCTGAACATCGCCGCGGGATTCCGTGAATTCACCCCCTTCCGGGGCGAGTGCCGGTTCCAGAACTGCCGCCACCTGAACGAGCCGGGCTGCGCCATCCGGCAGGCAGCGGAAACCGGTGCAATCCACGCGAGGCGCCTCGCGATCTACCAGCGCATCGTGCTGTCCGAAGAGTCGGCCGGCCCTCGGCGATGAAGCGTGTATTCGCCTCGCTGAGCTTGCCTGACTCTGGCACTGCGGCTGCGGGGAGATCCAGGAGGCGCAGTTCACCCAGTGCTGGAACTGCGGGCACGAACCGCGCCCCTAGAAGACCCGCGCGACGCTGAGCACCGCAAGGACGAACACCCAGACGACGAGCGAGCGCCACAGCAAGCCGACCGTGCTGTCCAGGAAAGTGGCGTCCGCGCTCTCCCCCTGCCCCAGTTCCGTACGCGGCTCGACCGTCCCATCGGGATAGGCGAGCGGCATGCCCAACCGAACGCCCAGCGCCCCGGCGCCCGCTGCAAGCACGATGCCGATGCGCGGGTCGGCCCAGGTCATGGCCTGCGTGCGCCAGCAGTAGATGGCATCTTCGAAGTCGCCAACCACGGCAAATACTATTGCGGTCAACCGTACCGCGGGCCACTCCATCCACTGGTGGACTCGCACCGCGAAGGCCCCAAATGCTCCCTGCCCTTGCCATCGGCGCGCGAGGAATCCGGCCAGGCGATAGAGGATCGCGCCGCTGGGCCCCGGCATCACCATGAACCAGAAGAGCACCGCGAACACGTGCCTGTGCGAGGCGACAAGCGCTTCCTCGACGGCGAGGCGCACGACTTCCTCCTTGGTGCGATGCCCCGCGGCCTCGCCGCGCCACTTGCCTATGAGTTCCCGTGCAAGATCCAGGTCGTCTGCCTTCATCGCAAGCTGGATGCCGGTGAACGAGTGGCTGAACTGCCGGAACCCGAGCGTGACATAGAGCGCAATGACATTCAGTGCGAGCGCGAGGAACGGGTGGGCCCACAGCAACGCGTAATGGAGCACAAGCGATCCGAGCGCGAGGGGTGCCGCAGCCACACCCCATGCAATCCGCCCGTGGCGCGACTCGCCCGCATTGAAGGTGCCTTCGAGCCAGTTGGCCCATCGCGCAAGCAATGCGTGGTAGGTCTTGCGCTCGACGAGGGGCCGCCATTGCTCCAGCAGGAGTGCGACGACGATGGCGATGACGCTCATGGAGATGCGGGGTTCGAGTGGCCGGGATCAGGCAATGCGCAAGATAGCATAGTGCCCCGGCGCCCAAGGCGACCCGGCCCTAGCCTGCCGACAGGTAGCGGTGCAGGTTAACGAGCATGCCGGCGGTCGCCCCCCAGATATACCGTTCGCGATAGGGAATGGCGAAATAGGCCCGCTGCTGGCCTTCATGCTCGCGCGTGTGGCGCTGGTGGTTGCGTTCGTCGAGCAGGAAGGCGAGCGGTACCTCGAACACTTCAGCCACCTCGTTGGCGTCCGGCTTGAGGTCGAACGGCGGCTGCACTATCCCAACCACCGGGGTAATCCGGTAGCCCGTGCGTGTGTGGTATTCGGAAAGGCGCCCCAGCAACTCCACACGCCCTGGTGGCAACCCTACCTCCTCCCAGGTTTCACGCAACGCCGTTCCCTCGGGGCCCTCGTCGTCCGCCTCGGTGCGCCCGCCGGGAAAGCTGATCTGCCCGGAATGGCTCTTGAGGTGCGCGGTGCGTTGGGTGAAAAGCACGGTCGGCTGGTCCTGCCGCGCCACGATCGGCACCAGCACCGATGCCTCGCGCAGGCCTTCCGCAGCCGGACGCGCATCCTGGTCGCCGTAAAGCGTGCCTTCAGGAGACCGCGCCTGGCTGAAATACTGCCTCAGCCAAGTCAGGTCCGGGTTGGAAAAATCAACGGCCATGCAATCCCTTCAGTGACACGAAAAACGAAAACGCCGTGACCTTTGGCGGCCACGGCGTCGCGGACTGCGGCAATGCCTTACTTGATCGCCTGCAGCTTGTCGTACACGTCCTTGCCCCAGGGCAGCGCGCTGCCGTCGGGTTGCTTGCCGTCCTTGTAGTACTTCTGCACCGCTGCGATAAACGGCTTGCGGTCGACGCGCACCACGGTCTTGCCGCGCTTCTCGAACTCGCCGACGAGCTTCTTCTCGCTGTCGATGATCTCGCCCGTCGCGCGTCCCGCCGCCTCGCGGAACACGTCCGAGAAGGCCTTCTTGTCCGCGTCCGACAGCTTCGCCCACAGCGGCCCGCCCACAATGGTCAGGAGCGCGTCGGTGATGTGCGCGGTGAGGTTGATGTGCGACTGCACCTCGTAGAACTTCTTCGCGTCGATCGTCGGCAACGGGTTTTCCTGGGCATCGACAGTCTTGTTCTGCAGGGCGAGGTACACCTCGGCAAACGCGATCGGCGTCGGGTTCGCGCCCACGGCACGTGGAAACAGCGTGTACAAGGGGGCGTCCGGCACGCGGATCTTCAGGCCCTTCATGTCTTCCGGCTTGTTCAGGGCCTTGTTCGAGGTGGTCTGGCGGTCGCCGTAGTACGTGATCGCAACGACCTTGTTGCCGCTGGTGCCTTTCGCGTAGCCATCGGCAAGTTCGTCGAACAGCTTCGAGGTGGAGAACTTCTTCCAGTGGTCGAAGTCACGGAACACGAAAGGCGCCCCGCCGATCGAGATCGGGCCGTAGCTTCGCCCCGCGAACAGCTGGCCTGTGTAAATGATGTCCACCGTCCCCAAGGTCAGCCCCTGGTTGATGTCCGTCTCCTTGCCGAGCGACGAGGCCGGGAACACTTCCATCGCGTAACGGTTCGACGTCCGCTTCGCGATCTCGCCGGCCGCCCATACTGCAGCGGTGTGATAAGGCTCGCTGGTTTCATACACGTGCGCAAACTTGAGCTTTTGCTGCGCATACACCCCGCCTGCCGCGAACAGCGCGGCAAGGCCGGCCACTACCATCAGTCTGCTTTTCATGGGTCCTCCTCCTAGTAAATCCGTTTATCTTCTCCTGCGCCGATTCTACTGCGTCGGCTGTCAGGGGTTCAGGGCTCGAGGATGATCGAGCCCGTGGTCTTGCGGCCTTCGAGGTCGCGGTGCGCCTGGGCGGCATCGGCGAGCTTGTACGTGCCGGTAACCTCGATCTTCACCTTGCCCGAAGAAACAACGTCGAACAGCGACTTGGCCACGGCGTCGAGGTCGGCGCGGGACGCCGTGTAGTGCAGAAGGGTCGGGCGCGTGAGGTACAGCGAACCCTTGGCCGCCAGGATGCCGATGGCCACTGGCGCGACCGCGCCCGAGGCATTGCCGAAGGACACCATCATCCCGCGCGGCTGCAGGCAGTCCAGCGACCCCTCCCAGGTGCTCTTGCCGACCGAGTCGTAGACCACCGGCACGCCCTTGCCGGCGGTGATCTCCTTGACCCGCTGCGTGAAGTTTTCGGTCGAGTAGTTGATCACGTGGGCGCAGCCGGCTTTTTTCGCCAGCGCGGTCTTCTCGTCGGAGCCGGCCGTGCCGATCACGGTCACGCCCATGGAGGTGAGCCACTGGCAGGCGATGAGGCCCACGCCACCCGCGGCGGCGTGCCACAGCACCGTGTCGCCCGCCTTCACCTTGTAGGTGCTGTGGATCAGGTACTGGACCGTCATGCCCTTGAGCATCATCGAGGCGGCCTGCTGGTCGGTAATCCCCGCCGGGATCGTGACCAGCCGGTCGGCTGCGTACAGGCGCGTCTCCGCATAGGAACCGATCGGGTTGCCGGTATAGGCAACGCGGTCGCCCACCTTCAGGCCGGTGACGCCGGGCCCCAGCGCCTCGACCACGCCTGCGCCTTCCGAGCCCAGGCCCGAGGGCATGGGCATGGGATAGAGGCCGGAACGGTGGTAGGTATCGATGAAATTCACGCCGATCGCGGTGTGGCGGATGCGCACCTGGCCGGCCGCCGGCTCGCCGACTGCCACCTCCTCCAGTTGCATGACTTCGGGACCGCCCGTCTTGTGGAACCTGATTGCCTTCGACATCGTCTTCTCCGTGGATTGCCTTGATTGGAACGTTACTGGAACAGCGTCAACACGCCGGTATAACCATACAGCCGATCGTGGGAAATTTCCCCGTTGCAGAAGAATCCTACCAGCGGAACATCGCCAATGGCATCGCGGATCTGCTCCAGCTCGGCCCCGCGCCGCCCGAACAGGTGCTCGCCGCGTCCGATGCACGAGAAATAAAGCGCTCCGCGAGGCGCCGGCGCCTCCCGCTTGAGGTCGGTGAGGATGCGCGCCAGGTCTTCACGCGCAGTCTGCGCATCGCGCTTGCAAAACAGCAGGGTGGAACCGGTTTCGGGCAGGTCGCCGACCGCGATCAGCTTGTTCTTCGGATCGATGCCAAGGAGGTTGCGCACCACATAGTCCCCGGTATCCGATCCACGGACAGGGAAACCCACGTGCATGACCTCGGCCGCGCGCCGCAGGTCACGGCCGAGAAGTTCACCCACTGCATCCCTGAAGACATCCAGTGCAGGGCGTCCGTCGAGGGAGACGATGATGTTGTCCTCGCATTCTGTGACCACGTGCCGCGCGGGCAGCGGCGTACAGCCCTGGGTGTGGCGCGTCGCCACCACTACGTCGGACGCAAGCACGACACCCGACAAGCCACCGCTCAGCACGTCGTTGGCAACCTGGGCGGTCCCGCCGCTGGCGCTCGACAGCCCGCCGACGAGATACCCGCTGCCGACCCGCCCCGCCATGTCCCCGATCAGGTCGGGCATGTCCGGCGTCTGTGGATCGCCGTGGACCACGCCGAACTGCGCGGCCATCGCCCCTTTCGGCGTCCGGCCGCCGGGCTGGGGTGCGCGACGCTTGCCGGAAAAGACCCCGTAACTCTCGGCCGCAATATCGGCGACCATCACCACAAGTGCCGGCTCGTCGAGGTACTCCGTGCCGGTGGCGATGACACCGATTCCGACGCTTCCCACCCAGTCCTGCACCCCGGTCAGTTCCCGCAGCGTCTCCAGAATCTCTGCGGCATGCGGCATCAGCGGTTCGGTGAAGTACATGAACCCGAGTCCGCCCCCCGGCGCGCCAAGCGCCTGCGCGCAGCGCGCGACGCATTCCTGCCAGTCGGCGCCGTTCGAATGCGCGTAGCGATAGCCCCTTTTCATTTTCCCCCTTTGCGCCCCTTGCCCTCGGTCGGCTTGGGATCCGCGGGCTCCGAGCCGGTCACCGCACCCTGCATCATCGCCCAGGGCCAGAGCATTGGATTGGCCAGCGGATTGCCCGCGTCAGGCGACTCCCCG
>Ga0214919_10008233_pt1 | contig 13802 bp, 11 predicted proteins | sample LL1503_MetaG_FD_177994 | JGI IMG/M metagenome (GOLD analysis project Ga0214919, IMG submission 177994) | Freshwater microbial communities from Lake Lanier, Atlanta, Georgia, United States - LL-1503 | ecosystem: Environmental > Aquatic > Freshwater > Lake | place: USA: Georgia | collected...
ATGTAGCGCGGGTCGTGGTAGCCGGCAAAGGAAAAACTGTGAAAAGACTGCAGCCAGCCGTGGTCGGCCTGACCGCGTTCGATTGATCTTCGCAATGCCAACATCCTAAGCTCCCGTTAATGATGCACCCGCTGGATGCGAAACCCGCACCGGCACCACGCCACCGTTTTGATGGCAGCATTCGACCTTATTTTGAACGAGATGCATCATAGCCACCTCCTATGCGTCGCTGACTTCCCCGCTGCGCTGGCATGACCGGCCGGAATGGCTGCGGCGTCAGGCGTGTATAAGCGAAGTTCAAATAACCACCGGAGGCAACACCATGACCAAGCCCAGGCACATCGCCGTCATCGGAGCGGGAATCGCCGGAATCGCCTGCGCCCGCACCTTGGTGCAAGCCGGGCACCGCACCAGCGTATTCGAAAAAAGCGCCGGCCTCGGCGGTCGCATGGCGACGCGTTCGAGCCCCTTCGGTGGCTTCGACCACGGGGCGCAGTATTTCACCGTGCGCGATCCGCGCTTTGGCCTGGCCTTACAGACCGCGCCCGCCGTATGCAAGCCCTGGAGTGCGAGCACGGTGCGCGTGCTGGATGACCACGGTGGCATCGCTGCAGCCGGTCTGCCAGCGCGCGAAGCGCATTGGGTGCCGACGCCGGGAATGGCCGCACTGGCCGCACACTGGGCGCAGCCACTGCGAGACGCAGGCAGTCTAGAAGGTGAAACCCGCGTCACCCGTATTGAGCGGACATCGCGCGGCGCCGGACGCTGGCAGCTGCATACCGTTGGCCCCGAGACTACCGACGGCCATCGTCGCCAGGTCTTCCGCGGCTTTGACGAAGTGCTGCTCGCCATACCCGCCTGGCAGGCCCGCGAATTGCTCCAGAACTCGGAACTGGCAGACGATATGGCGATCGAGATCGACAAGGTACAGGTCGCGCCGTGCTGGGCGTTGATGCTCGCTTTTCCGCAGGCGATGCAGCCGGGCCTCAACACGCTGGGACCGCAGTGGAACGCCGCGCGCAGCACCCACCACCGCATCGCATGGCTGGCGCGCGAATCGTCCAAGCCCGGGCGTGACCCGATTGAGCGCTGGACCGTCCACGCCAGCGCGGCCTGGTCGCGCGAGCATTTTGACGACCAGCCCGACCGGGTACAGGCCAAGCTGCGCAAGGCATTTTCGGAGGTCACCGGAATCCGCGCCGAGCCGGCGCATGCGCAGGTGCACCGCTGGGCTTACGCGCAGACGGTACAGCCACTGGGCCGCTCCCACCTGTGGGATCCGAGCCAAGGCATCGGCGCCTGCGGCGACTGGTGCGTTGGCCACCGGGTCGAAGACGCCTTCGTTTCCGGGCTGGAACTGGCGCTGGCAGTCGCCTAGCGACCAGGGGAACTTGCGGTGGGTGGGGCGCATTTCACCTATGTGGGCCGCTTTGCGCCTTCGCCTACCGGGGCGCTGCATGCCGGCTCCCTGGTGGCGGCACTCGCCAGCTGGCTTGATGCCCGGGCCTGGAACGATGGCCGCGGCGGCCGATGGCTGGTGCGCATCGAAGACCTGGACTCGCAACGCTGCGTTGCGGGTGCCGCCGAGCGGATCCTGCGCCAGCTGCAGGACTGCCATCTTCAACCGGACCAGCCGCCGGTCTATCAGTCGCAACGCACCCACCTGTACCAGCGCGCGCTCACGCAGTTGGTCGACGTGGCGATGGCCTACCCCTGTGCCTGCTCGCGCAAAGACATTGAAGCCGCCATTGCCCGCCAAGCGGGGCAGCGTGAACGCCATGGCGAACTGGTCTACCCCGGAACCTGCAGCGCCGGACTGCGCGGACGCCCTGCCCGCGCCTGGCGTTTTCGCAGCGCGCCCGCACAGGGCGGGGCCGCGGATCCGACCCGCGCGGGCGTGACGTGGCGGGACAGGCGGCTGGGGCTGCAGCAGCAGGATGTTGCCGACGCCGTCGGCGACTTTGTCATCCGCCGCAGCGACGCGGTCTTCGCCTACCAGCTCGCGGTAGTGGTCGACGACGATGCGCAGCAGGTCAGCCATGTGGTGCGCGGCGAGGACCTGGCCGACAACACGCCGCGCCAGTTGCTGCTACAGCAGGCTTTGGGAATGGCCAGTCCGCGCTATTTGCACAGCCCGCTGGTGCGCGCCGCCAGCGGCGAAAAACTGTCCAAGCAGCATGGCGCTGTGCCACTCGACACCGCCGACCCGATGGCCGCGCTCAACGCGGCAGCCGACGTGCTGGGGCTCGGACCCCAGTCGGGCCAGGTGGCGCAGGCTCTGCATGGATGGGTTCAGGCTTGGCGCCATCTCTACAATCCGGTGGTGTGAACGCCGACGCCATGCACCCCGCCCCTTCAAGCCCAGATCCAGCCAAGCACGGCCCTTCGCAAGAGTCCCACCACCGGGCGATTCGCAGCTTCGTGCGCCGCACCGGTAGGACGACCGCAGGCCAGGCGCGCGCGGTTGACGAGCTCGGTCCGCGCTTCGTCATACCCTTCCAGCCTTCTGTTTCGGCGCTAGCCGCCATCTATCCACAGCTTGGCGGGCCGGCATCGCTCAGCGGCGGGTCGCAAGCTGCGCAGCGGGCACTGGTGCTGGAAATCGGCTTTGGCATGGGCGACGCGACCGCCCATATTGCCCGCCTGATGCCCGAAACCGACTTCCTGTGCTGCGAAGTGCACCCACCCGGCGTCGGCGCGCTACTCAAACAGATCGGCGAACTCGGCCTGGACAATATCCGCATCATCGCGCACGACGCGGTCGAAGTGATGGACACGATGCTGCCGGCTTGGGACGCGTCGGCTCCGACCCGCGGCTTGGACGCCATCCACCTGTTCTTCCCGGATCCGTGGCACAAGAAGCGGCACAACAAGCGCCGCCTGGTCCAGGGTCCTTTGGTGAACCGCCTGGCCGCGCGCCTCAAGCCCGGTGGTTTCCTGCACTGTGCCACCGACTGGCAACCCTACGCCGAGCAGATGCGCCAGGTGCTGGGCGACGATCCGCTGTTGGAGAACCGGTCTGCGCTCACAGCCCCCGAACTCGGCGGCTACGCACCCAAGCCGCATTACCGGCCGCTGACAAAGTTCGAGCGGCGCGGGCTGGGGCTGGGGCACGGCGTATGGGACCTGGTGTTCCACCGCCGCTGACCCCCGACCCGGGGTTCGCCACGGCCATGCATCGGCGCAGCGCCTGTGCGGTGCTGCCGACGCGTGACGGCGTCGGGCCGAGTTGCGTGTCGCTTCCTCCAGGCCCATGGCAGACCATGACCGACTTTCTGGTGCAGCGCTTTCCTGCCCAGCCACGATCGCAGTGGCTGCAGCGCATGCACGACGGTGAAGTGGTCGACGCGCATGGCGTGCCCGTCACCGAACACCGGCCCTATGAAAGCCAGCTGCGCGTCTACTACTACCGAAGCCTGACGGCCGAAACACGAATTCCCTTCGACGAGCTGCTGCTGTTTCAGGACGCGCATCTGGTCGTGGCCGACAAGCCGCACTTCCTGCCGGTCGTTCCCTCGGGCGGCTATTTGCAGGAGACGCTGCTGGTGCGGCTCAAGCGCCGCCTGGGAATCGACAGCCTAGTGCCGGTACACCGAATCGACCGCGACACCGCCGGACTGGTGATGTTTTCGGTGCAGCCCGGTAGCCGGGACGCCTATAGCGCGCTGTTTCGCGATCGCCAGGTGCGAAAGACCTACGAGGCGATGGCACCATGGCGCGCCGACCTGCCACTGCCCCGCACGCATGCAAGCCGGATCGTCGCGTCGGCGCACTTCATGCAGCAACGCGAAGTTCCCGGTCCCCCGAACACGCTGACACAGCTCCGACTGCTGGCGACCGACGGGGTTCGTGGGCACTACGAGCTGCTTCCGGTCACCGGCCACCGGCACCAGTTGCGGGTACACATGGCAGCACTGGGAATCCCGATCGTCAACGACGGGCTATACCCGCTGCTCACGCCGCAGTGCGCGCCCGACTTTGACAAACCCCTGCAGCTGCTCGCCCGGGCCATCGCGTTCATCGACCCGCTGAGCGGAAAACCGATGCGCTTTGAGAGCCAGCGGGCGCTGGGCCCGATGCCTGATCCGGCACCGGAGTCGCCCTCGGTCCGTTGAGCGCTGCAGCCGGCCCTCAGCGGGCGTGCGCCAGGCCGCTGACCATTGTCACCAAGCCAATTCCGGCCAGCAACCAGCTTATCTGCGCGGCGGTCTGGCGCGCGCTCAGCCGGGTCTGCAACTGCGGTATCAGGTCGGCCAGCGCCACATAGACAAAACTGCTGCTGGCGGCAACCAGGAAGAACGGCAGGTAGTCCTGCAACTGCTCGACCAGCCAGAAGCCAGCCACGCCGCCAATCGCAGTGACCGCACCCGCCATCGACACCTTCAGCAACGCAGCGCGTCGGTTGCTCGCGCCCGCACGCAGCACGATCAGGTCGCCCATATGGTGCGGAACCTCGTGCGCCAGCACGGCCAACGAGGCAATCACGCCAAGCCGGGTATCGGCGATGAAGGCCGAAGCGATCAGCATACCGTCGCCGAAGCAATGCACGCTGTCGCCGGCAAGAATGGCCCAGTTGCCGGCAACCGGAACCAGGCCATGCCCATGCCCATGCCCATGCCCATGCGCCTCGCCGGCCGCATGCCGGTGCCCTGCGTGCGTGCCATGTTCATGGCGCGCCGGCGCGCCAGACGCGCCTGCGTGCGGGTCCGCAACGGCGCCTGCGTGGTGGTGCTCGTGGCCATGATGCCAGAGCTCCGCTTTGTCGAGCAGAAAGAAAAACACCAGCCCGACCAGCAATGCGATAAACAGGTCGTGCGCGCTGACCTGGCTCTCAAAGGCCTCGGGCAGCAAGTGCATGAAGGCGGTCGCCAGTAGCGCCCCCGCAGCCAGACTCAGCATATGCTGGGTGTAGCGCGCCAGCGCGCCAAAGCTTAGCAGCGCGGCAATCCAGACGCTGCCGATTCCGGCGGCCAGCGTACCCATCAGTATCCAAAACAGCGTCATGGCGGTCGTTCCAGTTTCAGCGGATGCAAACAGAGGCGGCGCGATCAATGCGCCTTGTCCCAGTTCGGCCCGACGCCGATCTCGGCGAGCAGCGGCACCCTGAGTTCGGCCACCGAGGCCATCAGGCGCGGTATTTCGATGCGCAGCCAATCGACCTCGGCCAGCGGCACTTCGAATACCAGTTCGTCGTGCACCTGCATGATCATCTTGGTCGCACGCCGTTCAAGGTCGAGCACCTGCTGCACCTTGACCATGCTGAGCTTGATCAGGTCGGCCGCAGTGCCCTGCATCGGCGCATTGATCGCCTGGCGCTCGGCGCTGCTGCGCCGGGGACCGTTGGGCGAGCGGATTTCGGGCAGGTACAGCCGGCGGCCGAAGACGGTTTCCACAAAGCCCTGCGCACGCGCGGCTTCGCGGGTGTCGTCCATGTAGCGCTTGACACCGGGGTAGCGCTGAAAGTAGCGTTCGATATAGTTTTTCGCCGCCGTGTTGTCGATCGCCAGGCTGCGCGCCAGACCGTAGGCACTCATGCCATAAATCAGGCCGAAGTTGATCACCTTGGCATAGCGGCGCTGCTCGACGCTGACCTGCTCCGGCGCGACGCTGAAGACTTCAGAAGCCGTCGCCCGGTGCACGTCCATTCCCTGCGTGAAGGCGCGTAGCAAGGCCTCATCGCCACTGATATGGGCCATGATGCGCAGCTCGATCTGGCTGTAGTCGGCGCTTGCGATCAGGCTGCCGGCGGGCGCGACAAAAGCCTCGCGAACCCGTCTGCCCTCGGGGGTTCGGATTGGTATGTTCTGCAGATTCGGCTCGTTGCTGCTCAATCGTCCGGTTACTGCGACCGCCTGCGCGTAATGGGTGTGGACGCGGCCCGTCCTGGGGTGCGCGAGCTGCGCGAGCTTGTCGGTATAGGTGCCTTTGAGTTTGGCCAGTCCTCGGTGTTCCAGTATCTTGGCCGGCAGCGGAAAGTCCTCGGCCAGTTTCTCGAGCACCTCCTCGTCGGTGCTTGGTGCGCCAGTGGCGGTCTTTTTGACCACTGGCAGCCCGAGCTTTCCGAAAAATATTTCCCCGATCTGCTTCGGACTTCCGAGATTGAAGGGCTGGCCGGCGAGCGCGTGCGCCTGGGCCTCGAGCTGCAGGATCCGCTGGCCCAGCTCATGGCTCTGAGCAGCCAGCGTCGCCGCGTCGATCAGCACCCCGTTGCGCTCGATGCGGTACAGCGCCTCGCTGCTATCGATCTCCAGCTGGTAGATGAAACCCAACTTTTCGCTGGCCTGCAGACGCGGCCACAGCGCCAGGTGCACGTCGAGCGTCTGTTCCGAGTCCTCGCAGGCGTATTCGGCAGCCCGGGCTATGTCGACTTGGTCGAAGCAAATCTGATTGACGCCCTTGCCGCACAGGTCCTCGAAGCGAATGCCACCGCGCCCGAGGTGGCGTTCGGCCAGGCTGGTGAGCCCGTGCGGCTTGTGGACCTCCAGCACATAGCTTTGCAGCATGGTGTCGTGCCCATAGCCCTGCACCTCGATGCCGTGATTGGCAAATACATGGCGGTCGTACTTCACATGCTGGCCGAGCTTCTTGCGCGTCGCATCCTGCAGCCAGGGCCTGAGCCGGGCCAGCACCTGCTCGCGCGGCAACTGCTCCGGGGCTCCGGGATAGCGGTGCGCCAGCGGGATATAGGCTGCCTCGCCGGGCGCGACGCTAAAGCTCAAGCCGACAATTTCGGCGCGCATTTCATCCAGCGATGTGGTTTCGGTATCGAGGGCGACCAACTCGGCGGCCTCTATCTTGTGCAGCCAGACGTTGAACTGGTCCCAGTCGAGTACGGTGGCGTACTGCAGCACGCCCGCGCGCGACTGCGCAGCTGTTTCGGCGGGCTGCGCGTCAGCGAGCGGGTCGAACAGACCCGGTGTCGTGTCCTTGCTTCGGGTCCTGGTCGGGACGCCGCCCGCGTTGCCGTCTGCCAGCGCGCGCGCCAGTCCCTTGAATCCGTATCGCTCGTAGAACGCCTGCAGGCCGACCCGGTCGGGGTTCCCGACCGCGATTGCGTCGAGGCGGGGAAGGCCATCAACCCAGCCATCGAGGTCGCAGTCTGTCTTCACGGTCAACAGTGCGCGCGCGGTCGGCAACCAGTCCAGCGCCTTGCGCAGGTTCTCGCCCGCGACGCCCTTGATGGCGTTCGCGCTGGAGACGACACCCTGCAGCGACCCGTACTCCTGTAGCCACTTGGCGGCGGTCTTGGGGCCCACCTTCTCGACGCCCGGAACGTTGTCGACCACGTCGCCTACCAGCGTCTGGAAGTCGACCATCAGCCGGGCCGGGACACCAAATTCGGCCTCGACACCGGCCAGGTCGCGCCGGCGGCCGTTCATCGTGTCGATGATGGTGATGTGGCTGTTCACCAACTGCGCCAGGTCCTTGTCGCCGCTTGACACGATCACCTCGACGCCTTGCGCGGCGGCGGTGACAGCCAGGGTACCGATGACGTCGTCGGCCTCGACGCCGGGCACGTCAAGCACCTTCCAGCCCAGCAGTCGTACCAGCTCGTGGATCGGCGCAATCTGCGCGCGCAAGTCATCGGGCATGGGCGAGCGCTGCGCCTTGTACTGGGGATAAATCGCATCGCGAAAAGTCGGTCCGCTGGCGTCAAAGACACAGGCGGCGTAGTCGGCACGCACCTCCTTGCGCAGGCTCTGCATCATGTTGACCATGCCACGAATGGCGCCCGTGGCAGGGCTCGTCGGGTCCTCGGGTACGGCGCGCAAGTCCGGCATGGCGTGAAACGCGCGGTACAGATAGCTCGATCCGTCCACCAGCAGCAAGGTGGTGGCGGGCGCTTGCCCGGGTCCGTTGGCTGGGGTTTGGGTCGGTGCTTGGGTGTCGCTCATCCTCGCATTTTGCCTGCGACCACAGAGCACGCCGAGGTTCTACAATCACGCCATGCCCCAAGCACCGATTTTCACCAGGCCGTTGGCCCTCCTGGCACTCTCGCTGTGCCTGGCTGCGGCGGGCCCTGTGCGCGCGCAGACCGCGCCCACCGTGGGCACCGGCGACTCAGCGCGCATCGAGTTGCTGGTCGAGAGGATCCATGTCGAGGACGCGTCGTCGCGCATCGACGAACTGCGCGTCGGCGGGGAGACGCGCAAGATCACCGTCTCACCCAAGGGGGGAATGCCGGCTTACGATATTGTCCCGTTCAGCGCCAGTCGCAGCGCGGCGACCGCGGACGGCGGCGGCGCGTCGCTCGGAAACCGGGTCTGGAAGATTCTGTCCTTCTGATCGCCGGGGCCCCGATTCATGGCGGTATATACCGAGGTCTCATTTGACCAAGCCAGCGAGTTGCTGGACAGACTCTCGCTGGGGCGACTGCAGGACCTGCAGGGCTGCAGCGGAGGGATCGAGAACACCAACTACTTTGCCATCACCGACCGTGGGGCCTATGTGCTCACGCTGTTTGAGCGCCTGAGCGCGCAGCAGCTGCCTTTCTATCTCGCGCTGATGAAGCACCTGGCCAAGCGCGGCATACCGGTGCCGGATCCGGCACCAGACGCCAGCGGCGCCTACCTGCACGCGCTCAATGGCAAGCCGGCGACCGTCGTCAACCGGCTGCGCGGCGCCAGCGCCCTGTCGCCCAGCGGCGCCCAGTGCGCCGAGGTGGGCGAGATGCTCGCGCGCATGCACCTGGCCGGCGCAGACTTCGAGCTGATCCAGCCCAACCCGCGCGGGCTGCACTGGTGGAACGACACCGCGCCAGTGGTGATGCCCTACCTGCAGCCCGATCAGGCGGAGCTGCTGCGCAGCGAGTTGGCGTACCAGAACCACACCGCCGCCAGCGCGTGCGCTGCGGCACTCCCGCACGGCCCGGTACACGCCGACCTGTTTCGCGACAACGTGCTGTTCGAAGCGTCGCCGCAGTCCGACGCACAGGTCCCCGCCGAGAAGCTCAGCGGATTTTTCGACTTCTATTTCGCTGGCATCGACAGTTGGCTGTTCGACATCGCGGTGTGCCTGAACGACTGGTGCGTCGATCTACAGACCGGCGAGGCCGATGCGGCGCGCAGCCACAAGATGCTGGCGGCCTACGGCGGCGTGCGGACCCTCACGGGGGCTGAGCGCGCGCTGCTGCCAGCGATGGTGCGCGCGGCGGCGCTGCGTTTCTGGATTTCGCGCTTGTGGGACTTCCACCTGCCGCGCGAGGCGTCGGTGCTCAAGGCGCACGACCCCGGCCACTTCGAGCGGGTGCTGCGCCAGCGCGTGGCCCGGCCGACGGCCATCGCGGCGGTATCCGAATGAAGCTCAGCGTCGTACCCGCGCGCGCGGCACTGGCGTGGGTGAAGCTCGGTGTGAAGACGTTTTTCCGTCAGCCGCTGGCACTGTCGGGGCTTTTCTTCATGTTTCTGGCCGCGATGTCGCTGGCGGGTATGGTTCCGGTGATCGGCATGGCGATAGCGCTGGCGCTGCTGCCCGGTTGCAGCCTGGGCCTGATGGTCGCGAGCAAGGAGGCTAGTTCAGGCAAGTTCCCGATGCCGTGGGTATTTCTGAGCGCTTTCAGGGCCGGGCGCAAGCAGCTGCGCGCGATGCTGGTGCTGGGGCTTTTGTACGCGACCGGCTTCGCGGTGGTGATGGGCGTCACCGCGTTGTTCGACGACGGCAACTTTGCCGGTCGATACCTGGCAGGCGAAATGCCGACGATGGAAATGGCGCAGGATCCAGCAACGCAGACGGCCATGCTGGCGTTCCTGGCGCTGCAAATACCGCTGTCGCTGATGTTCTGGCACGCCCCCGCGCTGGTCTACTGGCACCAGGTCGAACCGGCCAAAAGCGTGTTTTTCAGCCTGATCGCGTGCGTTCGCAACTTCTGGGCCTTTGCGTTTTTTGGCGTGCTGTGGATGGCGCTGCTGCTGTGCGCCATCCTGGTGGTGTCGCTCGTCGGTCTGCTCAGCGCCAGCCCGCAAATCGCCGGGCTGGTCCTGATGCCAGTCTCCATGCTGGCGGCGGCGATGTTTTTCACCTCGACCTATTTCAGCTTTCGCGACTGCTTCGAGGCGCAGACGCCCGACGGCGCCGCACCGCAGGACGGCTCAGGGGAGCAGCGTGAGCTTGGCCACTGACAGCGCCAGCCACTTAAGGCCATGGCGCGGAAAATTGATCTGCGCGCGTGCGTCGTCGCCGGCGCCTTCCAGACTCAGCACCGTTCCCTCGCCGAATTTGGCATGAAACACCTTGATCCCGGCGCGCAGACCGTGGCCGGGCACCTCTTTTCGGGCGATCGCAGGCTCAGTCTGCCGCGCCGGGCCTGAACCCGCAGCACCAACCGGTCGCGCCCACGCTGTGTGGGCACTCGTAGCGCCGGCGGGGAAGGTGCCGAATCCGGTTTTCTTGGGCGTAATCCACTTCAGCGCCGACTCGGGCAACTCATCAAAGAAGCGGCTGCGCACGTTGTAGCGCGTCTGGCCATGCAGCATGCGGGTCTGCGAGTGGCTGAGGTACAGACGCTGGCGTGCGCGGGTGATCGCGACATACATCAGACGGCGCTCCTCCTCGAGCCCGTCGCGGTCGCTCATCGCGTTTTCATGCGGGAACAAGCCCTCCTCCATGCCGGTGATGAAGACACAGTCAAACTCCAGCCCCTTGCTCGAATGCACCGTCATCAGCTGTATGGCGTCCTGCCCCGCCTGCGCCTGGTTGTCGCCGGACTCGAGCGCTGCGTGGGTCAGAAATGCAGCCAGCGGCGACAGCGTCTCTCCGGTCTCGGCGTCGGGCGGAAAACCGAGCTCGTCGACCGGCAGCGCAACCGCGTCACGGCCAAAGCCCTCCTGCGTGACAAAACTCTCGGCGGCATTGACAAGCTCTTCCAGATTTTCTATGCGGTCCGCCCCTTCACGGTCGGCCTTGTAATGCGCGATGAGTCCGCTTTCGTCGAGGACCAACTCGACGATTTCGCGCAGCGAGTAACCCTGCGTCTGCTGTCGCAAGCGCTGGATTTTGGCGGTGAAGGCGCCCATGTTCGCGCCGGCCTTGCCCGATACGGCGCCGACCGCATCGTGCAGCGAGCCACCGGCAGCGCGCGCCACGTCCTGCACCTGTTCCAGGCTGCGCGCGCCGATGCCGCGCGGTGGAAAATTCACCACGCGCAGGAAACTGGTGTCGTCGGCCGGGTTTTCCAGCAGGCGCAAATAGGCCAGCGCATGTTTGATTTCGGCGCGCTCGAAAAAGCGCAGGCCGCCGTAGACGCGGTAGGGAACGCCGGCGTTGAACAACGCCGTCTCGATGACGCGGCTTTGGGCGTTGCTGCGATAGAGCACCGCCATTTCCTTGCGCCCGATTCCGTCGCGCGCCAGCTGGCGCATTTCCTCGACCATCCACTGCGCCTCGGCAAAATCACTGGGCGACTCGCAGATCCGAACGGGCTCGCCCGGCCCCTGGTCGGTGCGCAGGTTCTTGCCCAGCCGCTTGGCGTTGTGGCTGATCAGCGCGTTGGCGCTGTCGAGGATGTTGCTGTAACTGCGGTAGTTCTGCTCGAGCTTGATCTGATGGCGAACGCCGAACTCGCGGACGAAGTCCGCCATATTGCCGACCCGCGCACCGCGAAAGGCGTAGATGCTCTGGTCGTCGTCGCCGACTGCCAGTACGCTGCCTGTTGGATGGAAGTCGGCGTCGGCACCGACCGTGGCGGCGGCCCCGCCGCCGGCGAGCATCTTGATCCAGGCGTACTGCAGCTTGTTGGTGTCCTGGAATTCGTCGATCAGGATGTGGCGAAAGCGCCTTTGGTAATGCTCGCGGATCGGAGCGTTGTCACGCAGCACCTCGTAGCTGCGCAGCATCAGCTCTGCGAAGTCAACCACGCCCTCGCGCTGGCACTGTTCCTCATAGAGCTGGTAAATCTCGACCTTCTTGCGGGTATCGTCGTCGCGCAGCGTGACCATCTGCGGCCGCATCCCCTCCTCCTTGCAGCCGGCGATGAACCACTGGGTCTGCTTGGCCGGAAAGCGCTCGTCGTCGATAGCAAACTGCTTCATCAGCCGCTTGATCGCCGACAGCTGGTCCTGTGTGTCGAGGATCTGGAAACCCTGCGGCAAATTAGCCATGCGATAGTGCGCGCGCAAAAATCGGTTGCACAGCCCGTGGAAGGTGCCGATCCACATGCCGCGCGCATTCACCGGCAGCATCGCTGTCAGGCGCGTCATCATCTCCTTGGCAGCCTTGTTGGTGAAAGTCACTGCCATCACGCCGCCGGGCGAAACCTGGCCCGATTGCAGCAGCCAGGCGATGCGGGTCGTCAGCACGCGGGTCTTGCCCGATCCCGCGCCCGCGAGGATGAGCGCGTGCTCGCAAGGCAGCGTGACCGCGGCGCGCTGCTCCGGGTTGAGCTGCGCGAGCAGCGCGTCGGGCGGGTTGGATTCTGGAAACATCGGCTGATTGTAGGAAGCGGCAACCGGCTTCGCTGCTAAACTCGAGCACCGGACCCCTGCTAGGGAATCCGGTTTTTTTTGGACTCCCGTCAGGCGCATGATGGAAATATTCGACTACGACAACATCCTACTGCTGCCGCGCAAATGCCGCGTACAAAGCCGATCCGAGTGCGACGCAAGCACCGAACTCGGCGGCCGTCGCTTTCGCATACCGGTGGTTCCCGCGAACATGAAGACCGTCGTCGACGAAGCGACCTGCGTCTGGCTGGCGCAGCAGGGCTATTTCTATGTCATGCACCGCTTCGATCTGGACAACCTGCGCTTCGTTCAGGACATGACGGCGCGGGGCCTGTATGCGTCGGTGTCGCTGGGTGTCAAACCAGCCGACTACGATACGGTCGACGCGCTGGTGGCGCTGAAGATGAGCCCCGACTACATCACCATCGACATTGCGCACGGCCATGCCGACAGCGTCAAGAACATGATCGCTTGCCTGAAGCAAAAGCTGCCGAAGTGCTTTGTCATCGCCGGTAACGTGGGCACACCCGAGGCGATCATCGACCTGGAAAACTGGGGCGCCGACGCGACCAAGGTCGGCATCGGCCCGGGCAAGGTTTGCATCACCAAGCTCAAGACCGGCTTTGGCACCGGCGGCTGGCAGCTGTCAGCGCTGAAGTGGTGCGCGCGGGTCGCCACCAAGCCGATCATCGCCGACGGCGGCATACGCGAGCACGGCGACATCGCCAAGAGCATCCGCTTTGGCGCGACCATGGTGATGATCGGCTCCATGCTCGCCGGCCACGAAGAAAGCCCGGGCCAGACGGTAGAGGTCGACGGCCGGCTTTACAAGGAATACTACGGTTCGGCGAGCGACTTCAACAAAGGCGAGTACAAGCATGTGGAAGGCAAGCGCATCCTGGAGCCGATCAAGGGAAAGCTGGCCGACACCCTGCGCGAAATGGAGCAGGACATCCAGAGTTCGATCAGCTATTCGGGCGGAACCAAGCTAATGGACATCCGCAAAGTGAACTATGTCACGCTCGGCGGCGACAACGCCGGCGCTACAGGGGCCAATATTATCGGCTGATTTCAAATGTAGTTCCATGTAGCATGGAACTACCTGGACGTTTCAAAACGCATTGCAGACTATCTCTATCGGGTGGCCCGCTTTCATTTCGCGTACCGACTGTAGAAGCTCAGCCGCGAGGTCGCGTTTGGCTTCATAGGCAACCAGTTCAGCCTTCGTGAGGGGTTTAGCCCCCTGCGCACGCTCGCTTGAAAGCTAGCATTTAGAACCGTGAACCCGGCTGACTCAGAAACTCTACTTCCTCTTGCGTGGAAGTACGCCCCAAGATTTCATTTCTGTGTGGATACCGACCAAAG
>Ga0214919_10008234_pt1 | contig 13802 bp, 12 predicted proteins | sample LL1503_MetaG_FD_177994 | JGI IMG/M metagenome (GOLD analysis project Ga0214919, IMG submission 177994) | Freshwater microbial communities from Lake Lanier, Atlanta, Georgia, United States - LL-1503 | ecosystem: Environmental > Aquatic > Freshwater > Lake | place: USA: Georgia | collected...
CGCCTGGGTCGACACTGAAAGCAATATTGGCGCGTACGCCAAGAGCAAGGCGTTGGCCGAGCAAGCGGCGTGGGACGTGGTGACCGGAACTTCAACTCAACTCGTCAGCATCAATCCGGGATTTATCCTCGGTCCGTCACTCGGCGCACCCGGTGACGGCCAAAGTGTTGCGATGATTCGCGATCTCATTGGCGGAAAAATGCCGATGATTCCCGACGTCGCAATGGGAATGGTCGACGTACGCGACGTCGCCCGACTTCACGTGGCGGCCCTCATAGCCCCCAACGCCGCGAATCAGCGGTTAATCGCCGCTACGGCTGAGCCGGTGGCCATGAGCCACGTTGCCAGCGTTCTGCGCGCGGCAGGATTTTCTAAGGTCCCCACCCGCAAGGCGCCTAACGCCGCCATCAAGCTGATGAGTCTTTTTGACCGCGAGGCCAAAGGTATGGTTCCGCAGCTAGGCAAGCGCATCTCGTATCGCAACCAGGAAACCTACGATGTACTGGGATGGAAGCCGACGTCAATCGATACGTCTCTTGTAGAAATGGCGAACGCACTAGCGAAGTAGGAACCTATGGCATCACGACTCGAAGCTGATTCTGTTCACTGGCGATCGGTCTGTCCAATTGCATCCGGCTTAGACGTACTTGGTGACAAGTGGTCGCTGGTCATCGTTCGGGATCTCTTGGAGCATGAAAGCCGCACGTATTCGCAGTTCTGCGAGTCACCGGAGGGGATCTCCACCAACATCTTGGCTGCGCGACTTAAGTCGCTCACGGTCCTCGGGATTATCGAGCACGTCGACCTCGATCGACCGGCACGCAATAACGCCTATCGCCTCACGACGAGCGGGTTGGAACTTCGACCCATCCTGGAGGAGGTCGCCCGGTGGTCGCAAAAGAACCTCAGGGAACTCCACCCCGAGATCGTGACGATTCTCTGATTTCCCATTGCGACTGTACTTGCAATTGGCAAGTTAATCATTTAAGTTGCTAATTGCAAGTTAAATGATTAAAGGAGTCTCAATGACTGAAGTAGCTAAGCCGGCTTACGCCATGGTTCAAATCAACATGAAGAACCCGGAGGACTTCATGGCTCGATACGCGCAACACGTAATGCCAATCCTGGCGGCGTGGAACGTTGAAATGATCGCCGGAACAATGACCTCCGAGACTATTGAAGGTGAGTTCAAGGGCAACTGGGCCGCGATTTTGAAGTTCACCAGTCTTGAGGCGGCACACGAGTGGTACAACTCGGCCGACTACGAACCGTTCAAGCAACTACGTCTCGAGGAGTTGACCGACTTCACGAGCCTTGTTTTTCTTGAAGGTAACTAGTTCGACATCGAACAAGAAAAATGCCCCGCGCCAAAGGCGCGGGGCATTTTTTACGAGGTGAACTACTTCGCGGGCTTGGGTTCCTTGGGCAGGCCCAGGGCGCGCTCGGAGATGATGTTGCGCTGAATCTCAGCGGTACCACCCCAGATGGTCTCAGAACGCGAGAAGAAGAAGCCGGCCTGGAGGTCCGATACGGGGTAGTCCGCACGGCCTCGACCTTGACCGGGCATCGAGCTGTCGCCGCCGCCCTTACCGGTGAGAATCTGGGCGTCCATGCCGAGCACGTCGAGCGCGAGCTCCATCGTGTCGCGGTGGTACTCGGACCAGAACATCTTGTTGCAAGCACCGTTGAGGGCTGAGTTGTGGGTGCCGTTCAGGGCGTCGGTCAGAGAGCGGTAGCCATTGACTTCCATGATCTTGACCTTCTGCCAGGCCTTCACGAGGCCGTCGCGGATGATCTTGTCTTCGTTCTTGCCGTTCTTCTGAGCGGCCTTGACGATGAGTTCCCACTCCTTCAAGAAGCGACGGTAACCAGTGGTGGAACTCGAGCCACGCTCGAAGCCCAAGGTCGTCATAGCGACCTTCCAACCGTTGTTCACGCCACCGACAACACTGTCCTTCTTGCAACGGGCGTTGGTGAAGAAGACTTCGTTGAACTCGGCCGAACCGTCGACCTGAATGATGGGACGGACTTCGACACCTTCCTGGTTCATGGGAACGAGGAGGTAGGAGATACCGGCGTGTTGTGGTGCGTCCTTGTCAGTGCGGCAGAGCAAAAAGACATAGTCGGCGTGCTGGGCCAGAGTCGTCCAGACCTTCTGGCCGTTGATGACCCACTCGTCACCGTCGAGGATGGCCTCGGTCTTCAGGCTGGCGAGGTCGGAACCGGAGTTGGGTTCACTGAAGCCCTGGCACCATGAAATCTTGCCCTCGAGAATGCCGGGGATGAATTCCTGCTTCTGCTCTTCGGTGCCCCACTGAAGAATGGTGGGTCCGACGAGCGTGTCACCGAAGAAGTCGGCGCGAAGAGGTGACTGAGCGCGAGCGAACTCTTCGTTCAACACGACCTGCTCCATCAGATTGAGACCCTTGCCGCCGTACTCCACGGGCCAACCGGCACAGATCCAACCACCGGCGAACAGCTTCTCTGTCCACGTGGCGTTGAACTCGGTGCGCTCGGCATCGGTCATTTTGAATCCGTCGTCAAACCAGCCCTTGGGCAGGTTGGCTTCAAGCCACGTACGGATCTCGGCGCGGAACGCCTCGGCTTCTGGGGTGTATGTCAAATCCATGATGGCAATCGTAGCGAGCCGGAAGGCCCCTCAAATCAGCCTCTTGTGCCCCGGGGGGTCAAGGTGAGAGAATAGGAAACCCCCATTCGTTAGTGAGTTCAGTGCCCCGTTCGCCCCTGCAAGCCATAAAAGAGACCCGAGCCTCAGCGGCTCGGACTAGGGCTATCACGGTGCCCCCTCGCGTGGCCCCCGCTCCGGCTCAGCCCGGCAAGGCCCGCATCGCTTTTCTGGTCTATCGGGGTAACCCCACCTGCGGTGGTCAGGGTGTTTACACCCGGCACCTCAGCCGTGAACTCGTAGCCCTCGGCTACAGCGTCGAAGTCTTCGCCGGACAGCCCTGGCCCGAACTAGACGAGGGCGTTGGTTTCACCCCCGTGCCCGGTCTCGACCTCTACCGCAACCCCGACCCCTTCCGCGTGCCGATGCTCCGCGAACTGAAGACCTGGGCCGACTGGACCGAGTTCTTGATCATGTGCTCGGCCGGCTTCGGGGAGCCCCTGGCCTTCTCTCGCCGGATTCGACCCATTCTCAACGCCCGTCGCTCGGAGTTCGACCTCATCCACGACAACCAGTGCCTCGGCACGGGAATCTTGCAGTTGAGCGAGAAGGACGGCTGGCCCATGCTCCAGACGTTGCACCACCCCATCACGGTCGATCGCCGTATTGCACTCGACCACACCGAGACGATTCGCCAAAATATGTCGCAGCGTCGCTGGTTTGGCTTTCTGCGCATGCAGGTCCGCGTCGCTCGCGCCATGCCCCACGTGCTCACCGTTTCGGGTAACTCCAAGGTCGACATCAACGCGCAGATGCAGGTCCCACTCGAGCGCATGACGATCGTGCCCGTCGGCGTTGACCACAACGTCTTTCGCCCCTACAGCGACGTCACGAAGAAGAAGGGTCGCCTGATGGTGACGTCATCTTCGGATGTTCCGATGAAGGGTCTAGTCCCCCTGCTCGAGGCCGTGGCCAAGCTGCGCGCCGAACGTGAAATCGAACTTGTCGTTATTGGCAAGCCTCGTCCCGGTGGTCGTGTGGCTACGGCCATGGACCGTCTGGGTCTCACCGACATCGTGAAAACCATCTCGGGTGTGAGTGACGAAGAGTTGGCCCGTCTCTACGGCGAAGCCGAAGTGGCCGTCGTGCCGAGTCTCTACGAAGGTTTCTCGCTGCCCGCAATCGAAGCCATGAGCTGTGGCGTGCCCGTCGTGGCCACCACCGGTGGCGCCCTGCCTGAAGTCGTTGGTGTTAGTGGCGAAACCGGCATCTTGGTCGAACCGAATAACCCCGACGCTCTGGTGGCGGCAATTCGAGATCTCTTAGATAACCCCGCTGAGCAGAAGCGCTTGGGCGACGCGGGACGTGAGCGCGTGATTAAGCGCTTCACCTGGGAAGTAACGGCACGCGGAACGGCAGCGTGTTATGACGCAATTTTGACGGGACAGCCGCTCCCAGAATCGATGACGTTCGAATAATGCTTACCGCCAATTACGACAAGCTCGGCCTCAAACCCGGCGACAAGATCTTGGACCTCGGCTGCGGCTTTGGTCGTCACGCCTTCGAAGCGGCCCGTCGCGGCGCCCACGTGGTGGCCCTGGACGCCGGTGAAGATGAAGTCAACGGCGTGCTGAACACGTTCGCCGCCATGGTCGACGCGGGGGAACTCCCCGCCGACACGACCAAGGTCGGCGTGGTTCAAGGCGACGCCCTGAACCTTCCGTTCCCTAATGGCACGTTCGACCGCGTTATCTGCTCCGAAGTGCTCGAGCACATTCCTAACGACGTGGGCGCAATGGCCGAGCTGACTCGCGTCTTACGTCCCGGTGGCACGATGGCCATCACGATTCCACGCTGGGGACCCGAACTTATTAACTGGGCGCTCTCTGATGAGTACCACATGACCCCCGGCGGTCACGTTCGTATCTACCGTCGCTCAGTGGTGCAGGGCCGTTTGGAAAAGACTGGCCTCAAGGTCACCGGTCACCACTACGCCCACGGACTACACAGCCCCTACTGGTGGCTTAAGTGCCTAGTCGGTACGAAGAACGACACCAACTGGGCCGTCAAGCTCTACCACCGACTCTTGGTGTGGGACATCATGAAGGGCCCAGCCTTAACGCGCAACCTGGAGAAGGTCTTGTCCCCACTCATGGGCAAGTCACTCATCATCTACTTACGTAAGCCCGAGGCCGCCTAGTGCCCGTCTCGATCTCCACCATGCCGGGCATCCCTGATGTCCTAAGCGCCGCGGAGATTGAGGCGACCTCGCGCCACCTCGCTGATCTGCAGTTGCCCGACGGCCAGATTCCCTGGTTCCCCGGTGGCCACTGTGACGCCTGGAACCACGTCGAAGCCGCCATGGCCCTAACGGTGACTAACCGTGTGGCCGAGGCGCAGCGGGCCTACCAGTGGTTGGCCGATATCCAACTCGGTGACGGCAGCTGGTTTAACTACTACGTCGGTAGTGCGGTTAAGGACTCTCGACTAGACACCAACGTCTGCGCCTACATCGCGGCCGGCCTCTACCACTACGTCCTCGTTACCGACGACGACGAGTTCGCTCGCAAACTGTTTCCCGCCGTGGAGCAGGCCCTGGAGTTCGTGCTGCGTTGGCAACTGCCCGACGGCACCATTCGCTGGAGCTTGGACTCGACGGGCCGAGCCGAGGGCTACGCCCTACTCACGGGCTCCTCGTCAATCTTTCACTCGCTGCGTTGTGGTGTCGCTCTGGCCGAACGACTCGGCATGATTCGTCCCTCATGGGAGCTAGCGGCCGGCCGACTCGGTCACGCCATTGCGCACCACCGCGGCGCCTTCGCCCCGAAGAATGAGTTCGCTATGGACTGGTACTACCCCGTACTGGCCGGTGCGCTCACTCACGACGCGGCCGTCAGTCGTTTGAACGACGGCTGGGAACGCCACATCATGGACGGCTACGGCGTGCGCTGTGTCTCGACCAACGACTGGGTTACGGCCGCTGAAACGGCCGAGTGCGTTATCGCGCTCGATGCCGTGGGTTGGAAAGAACGGGCGCTGGATCTCTTCTTCCTGACGCGCCGTCACCGTCGCGAAGACGGTTCCTACTTCACGGGTATTGCCTACCCCGAAACGGTCACCTTCCCCGATCAAGAGACGACGTCCTACACGGCCGGTGCGATCATCTTGGCGGCCGACGCGTTGTTGAACTACTCACCAGCGGCCGGACTCTTCCGCGAAGAAGTGTTGCCCGCCGTTGTGGACCTGGCCGAACCGGGATGCCCTCTGGGCCTCGGCGGGGAGTGCGCCTAGTTCGCAAGCAGAACGCGAAGGCTGCCCACGGCACGCACTTCGCTAAAGTGACCACTCTCGAGAGCGGCGCAGTAAATCTCATACGGGGGTCGACCACCGTCGGCGGGGTCGGGAAAGACGTCGTGAATAAGCAACGTGCCCCCGGAACGAACCTTGGGGGTCCAGGCGCGGTAGTCGGCCCAGGCCACGTCGTGGCCGTGGCCTCCGTCAATAAAGAGCAGATCCAACTCCACGGGAAAGTGGTTGGCCACCACGAGCGAGGGGCCCACGAGACCAATGACGGTGGCCTCCAACTTCGCGTCGGCAATCGTGCGCTGCCACTGGGGCAAGGTGTTGAGGCGACCATCGACGGCGTCGATCAACGTGGTGTCGTGGTGCTCCCAGCCCGACTGGTTCTCTTCCGAACCGTGGTGGTGGTCGAGGGAGTAGAAGACTGACGACGTGGCTTCGGCGGCGGCGCCGAGGTAGACGGCCGACTTCCCGCAGTAGGCACCGACTTCGAGCCAGGTTCCTGCGTGGTGACGGCGACCGGCTTCGAGGGCGGCGTCGGTGAGTGCTTGACCTTCGTCGAGCGGCATGAAACCCGTCACACCGGCCGCGAAGGTCAGTAGTTCTTCAAGTCGCGCCACTAGTGGTGTGCTTGGAAAATCTGGATGATGGTCCAGACACCCATCCCTAAGAACACGAATCCACCAATCTTGCGGATGGTGGCCAGGGGCAAGATGCGGACCAACGCCTTACCACCAAAGGCACCAAGAAACGCAATGAGAATCAAGGCCAGCGAAGATCCGATGAAGACGGCGAGCGCACCATCGACGACATCGTGGTACTTCACGGTCAAGTTGGCGGCCTGAATCTGAGTGAGGTCACCGAACTCGCCGATGAAAATGACACTGAAGGCCGTACCCATTTCGCGCCAGCGCTTGCCGGGGTGTTCTGCTTGAGCTTCCTTCTCACCCTCTTCCTCTTCTTCCTTCTCGGAGACAAAGAGGAGATAGAAGGCACCGACTAGGAACAGCGTGGCAATCACGATTTCCTTGGGCGTCTGTGGCAGCAGCGTCAAAAGACCACCGGCAGCCACGGCGATGGCCATGTGAATCGTGAACGCCACGGCACCACCAATAAAGACGTTCAGTGGCCGGGCGCGCGTACCCATGTAGATCATGGCAATCATGGTCTTATCGGGGAGTTCCAGAATGAACTGGAGAATGAAAACAATGAGTATGACCTTTAACACCTGAACTCCTATACCTGGGGGCGAATCTTCTTGGCGAAGTTAGCCCCAATCCGCATCCGTTCGAGGTACTGGACCAGAGTCCGTTGTCCCACGGCCAACGGGTGAGCCAAGTGGAAGGCTTCCACTTCATTGGCGAACTGCTCGTCGAGCGCAAACTTGGTTACGCCACTCGTGACTCGCACGTGCAGATTCGGGGCAAACTTCGTTTGGACGTCGCTCCAACGGCTCGTGAGGTAGCGCCAGACCGCCGGACCATTGGCTCGGGAGTTGACGAGAAGGCCCAAGAGAATCGGTCCATCCTGGTTGCGGAACTCGTCGAAGGCCCGACGAGCCGTTTCGAGGGCCTGAGCTTGCTCAGGAAAGTCGGCGAGTGACTGCAAGAAGCGTTGTTCTTCCTGGGGCCCCGCGGCATTCTCGTAGGCGTTAACGAAACGGTCGTAGTCACCGGGTCGATTGACGTTGGCCACGATGCGCAACAGCGCGCGGGCCGTGTCACCTTCGAGTTGGCCGGCGTCGAATCGACGAACGGCCTCGGCACGAACGGCCTCTTCTCGACCCAAGATTCCCAGCGTCGAAATCGTCACGGCGCGTAGCTGTGGCGTCAGGTCGCCTTCGCCCGCCACGCTGTCGTAGCCAAGTCGTGTGAGGTGCGGCTGGAAGAGTTCGCGCACAATCGCGGCGAGGGCGTCGCGTTGGGATTCGTCAATTACTCGGTTGACCCATTCGAGGGCCTCGGCCACCGTGATCCACGTGGTGGGATTGTTGTCGGACCCGAGGGAACGGGCAATAGTCAAAAAGTCCGAGAGGGTGATCGAACTCGAAAAGAGTCCGGCCCACGCGTCGGCGACGAGGACGACTCGCTCGAGGTCGTCGAGTTCCGACATGCGGCTCGAAAGAGCGGCCAACTCGGCACTGCCGTAGCGGGTGCGGTAGACGCCAGATCCTCCGGCGTTCACGACGACGTTGGCACCACTAATAGTTAATGGCTCGCTCTTGAGGAGGTGTGACGTTGGGGCACCCCCATCGAGTGAACGGGTCAGCACGGGGATGAACCAGTCCTTGCCAATGTTGGAAGAGGCAGACGCTGGTCCGTAAGCGAAGGGCTCCTGACGCAACGTGCCATTCTCCAGCGTCACCAGGGGGTGACCACCCTGCAAGATCCAGGTGTTCATGATGTCGCGGACCGGCTGATTCGACGCCTCTTCGAGTGCGTCCCACAGGTCAGTCGTGATGGTGTTGCCGTAGGCGTGCTTCTTCAAGTAGCGGCGAATTCCATCGCGGTAGACATCGGTACCGAGGTAGAGCTCCAGCATGCGCAGCACCGAACCACCCTTTTCGTAGGTGAGGAGGTCGAACATGCCCTGGGAGTCATCGGGGGAGACGACTTCGAATTCGATTGGTCGCGTGGAGTGGAGGCCATCCACTTGGAGGGCCATGTCGCGGAAGGTGCCAAAGCCGACCCAGACTTTCCATTCGGGACGGAAGGCGTCGAGGCAGGCGTTAGCCATGAACGTCGCAAAGGCCTCGTTGAGCCAGATGCCTTCCCACCACTCCATGGTGACGAGGTCACCAAACCACATGTGGGCTATTTCGTGGGCGACGACTTCGGCGACGCGTTCCACTTCTTGCTGCGAAGCAGTGGTGGGGTCAACGAGGAGGGCCGTTTCGCGATAGGTCACGCAACCCAAGTTCTCCATGGCGCCGAAGGCAAAGTCCGGGACGGCGATCATGTCGAGCTTGTCGCCGGGATAGGGGATGGCGAAGTAGTTCGAGAAGAACCGCAGCGCGAAGGCCCCGGCCTCTAGCGCGAAGGGGGCGAGGTGGGTCTTTCCGCGAGGGGTCACGATGCGCAGAGGTACACCGTCGACGTCGACGGTCTCGGACTCTTCGAACGGTCCCACCACGAAGGCAACCAGGTAGGTCGACATCTTCATCGTCGGTCCGAAGACCACCGTGGTCATGCCGTTGCCCTCGTCGGTGCTGCTCACGATGGGGGAGTTGGAGTAGGCCTTTAGGTCGCTCGGAATGTGCAGCGTGACGTTGTAGCTGGCCTTAAATACGGGCTCGTCCCAGCAGGGAAAGGCCCGGCGAGCGTCAGTGGATTCAAACTGCGTCGTGGCGATGGTCTGTGTTGCCCCATCGTTATCCACGTAGGTCGAACGGTAGAAGCCGTGGAGCTGGTCGTTCAAGATGCCCTGGAAGGCCACAATCAGCGTGGCCGCACCGACGGGGAGCGACGAATCCAACGTGACGGTCGCCGTCTCGAAGTGTTCGTCGAGGACCGGGGTACCCGCGTGATCCACGCCCGCACTGTCCGTGATTGTGACGTGGGAAAGCTCGAGTTCAATGGCGTTAAAGGCCACCACGTTGGTCGACTCGCGAACATCGAGTTCGATCTTGACTGATCCCGAGAAGGTGGCCGCCCCGAGGTCGGGGGTGATGTCAATGTGGTAGCGAACCGGCCAAATCGAAGCGGGCAGGCGGTACGGATTTTCGGTGCGTGAGGACATGGCCCAAGGCTAGCCCCCACACACCAAAACCGTTTTAGTTCAGGGACTTCAGCGTCTCCAGCAGAGTGCCACGTACGCGCTCACCGAAGAGGACACCACGCTCGAGGCGATCCAACATTTGAATCAAGGTGACGTGTCGACTCTGCAGCGGGTTGCTCTCGTGGAAGGCACGAACCTCACGCGCTAGTTCACCGTCCTTAAACAAGGTGACGACACCACCCAGCATCATGGCGTGCATGTCGGGAATGAAGTGCTCCGTTAGCTGACCCCAACGCTCGGTGATCCAACGCCACACGAATTCGCCAATACTGCGATTGGCCACCATGGCACCCATCAAGAAGGGTGCGTCCTGACTGCGGAACTCGGTGAGACACTTTTCGAGTGTCTCGAGCGCCACGGCTTCCGAGGGGATGCCGGCAAGTGCGAAGAGGTACCGCTGCTCGTCTTGAGGCGTAGTGGCACTCTTGCGACGCTCGTCCAAAATGGCCGATGTACCGGGACGGTGCTGATCGGCAGCAATCATCACGATGGCGCGAGCCAGGTCGCCCGACACTTCGTTGGCGTCAAAGCGGCGCAACGCCTCGGCGATGACATCACTGTCGTGACCGTAGATACCGAGCATCTCCACGACCATGCCGCGCAGTTCGCCGGCCTGCTCGCTCTCACCCGCGGTGGGGTTCCAGGTCAGACGCTGCAAGACGGGCTGGTAGAGGCGGCGAACAACGCCACCGAGTTCGGCCCGCTCTTCATCGTTAGCGATGCGGTCGATCATGCCAATGGCTTGGCCGATGACGCTCCACGTCGACGGCTCGTCTAAGTCGGTCAGTCCCGTCGCGAGAGTCAAGAGACCGTGCAACGTGGCACCACCCACCATGACGGCGGCCCAGGTGTCCGAGAACAAGACGGCGCGCTCGAGAACATCGAGCTCGGTCAAGTGGGCGGCGATGGCGGCCAGTTCCGTGTTGCCGTAGGCGGTGCGGTAGAAACCTGATCCACCGGCGTTAACTACGGCGACACCCGAGGTGGCCAATGGCGCACTGGAACTGGTGAGCAACTGCTTGTTGATCGTCGTGGAGCCAATTTCGCGGGAGAGGACGGGAACCTGCCAGAGCGAACCAATGGCCGACTTGTCTTGCGGCGGCAAGTAGGAGAAGGGGCTCTGTGAAATCGTGCCGTTTTCAACCTTCACGAGTGGGTGACCACCCTGCAAGATCCAGGTATCCATGATGGCGCCCACGGGCTGACCGGAGGACTCTTCGAGAGCCGACCACAGGTCCTTGGTGACGGTGTTGCCGTAGGCGTGCTTCTTCAGGTAGATACGAATACCGTCACGGAAGGTCTCTTCGCCGAGGTACTGCTCCAACATGCGCAAGACGGCGCAGCCCTTGATGTAGGTCAAGACGTCGAACATGCCACGGCAGTCGTTAGGGGAGATCACCTCATACTCAATGGCGCGCGTCGAGTGCAGACCGTCCACGTTGAAGGCCATGTCGCGAGCCGGGTTGAAGCCGACCCACTTCTGCCACTGGGGACGGAAGTGATCAGTGCAGATTGACTCCATGAACGTGGCGAAGGCCTCGTTGAGCCAGATGCCTTCCCACCACTCCATGGTGACGAGGTCACCGAACCACATGTGGGCGATTTCGTGGTTCACCACTTCGGCCACGCGCTCGATATCGCTGTGGGCACCCGTCTTAGGGTCAACCAACAGGGCCGTGTCGCGGAAAGTCACGAGGCCCAAGTTCTCCATGGCGCCGGCCGCGAAGTCGGGAATAGCGATGAGGTCGAGCTTGTCGCCGGGGTAAGGAATATCGAAGTAGTCGGAGAAGAACTCGATGGCGTGAATCGCCGTCTCCATGCCGATCTCGGTGAGGTGACCCTTACCGATGGGGTAGATGACGCGCATCGGGACGCCGCGAACGATTACTTCTTCGGTCGACTCGAACGGTCCCACCACGAAAGCGACCAAGTAGGTCGACATCTTCATGGTGCGATCAAAGACCACTTCGCGCTTGGCGTTACCGAGGTCGGTTTCGCGAATGACGGCCGAGTTGGAGTACGCAGCGAGATGACTAGGCACCACCAAGGTCACTTCGTAGGTGGCCTTAAAGGCCGGCTCGTCCCAGCAGGGGAAAGCCTTGCGGGCGTCGTGGGACTCGAACTGGGTGGTGGCGATGGTGTGGCTCACACCGTTGTTGTCGGTGTAGGTCGAACGGTAAAAACCGTGAAGCTGGTCGTTCAAGATTCCCGTGAAGGTGATCGTGGCTACGGCCGCACCGGTGGGGAGTGCGGCGTCGAAGGTGAAGGTCGCCGTTTCGTACTCTTCGTCAAACGAGGGTGCGCCCGAGACGTAAGTCTGGCCGGCAACCGTGACTGAGGCGCCCGACAGCTCGAGCTCCTTGGCATTAAGCGCGAAGGAGGTCACCGACTCATTGATGTCGAGGTCAATCTCGACGCGACCGTCGAAAGTGAACTTCTCAAGGTCGGGGGTCAAATGAATCTGGTAGTTCGAAGGAACGACCGTGCGCGGGAGGCGATAAGGGTTAGTTGACATGGCTTTCCTTCTTACAGTCGATTGATATTGATGTCGCCGGAGGTCGATCGGGCCGAAACGGCCACCACTCCCTCGGAACTGTTGGGGGCGACGCTGTCGAGTGGGATTGCGCTCGAAACATCGCCTGACAAAGAGTAGGCGTCCACATCGAGGGTGAGTCCTGACTGGACCCGCAACTCGATATCGCCGGAAATAGTCTTGAGCTCATACTCGCTGGTCCCCGTGGCGGCGATGGCCACGTCACCGCTGACGGTCTTGATCTTCCCGACACCCTGAACGGCACCGACAGTGACGTCTCCCGAAACGGCCTCGGCGTTAAGCGACTCGTAGGTGCCCAGCAAGTCAACGTCACCACTCACGACCGAGACTCTGGTCTGGCCGAACGTCCCGTTGAGGGAAACTTCGCCACTCGCACTCTTGACATCCAGTGTTGAGCCATTGGGAACGTGAATCCAAAAATCGACATCGTCGGAGCCGGCCTGGAAGAACTTGCCACGCCTCTTGCCGTAGCCCTTGGTCACTCCATCGCGCCAACGAACATTGAGGATGGAGTCCTCGAACGGGGTGGCCACTCGTAGTGTCCTCGTCGCTGCGTCGTACCCAACGACGCTTTCTTCTACGAGCCACTCAGTGTTTATGCCAAACGTCGTGACCTGAACGGTGGCCTCGGACCGATCGCTCGAAATCAGATGGACTTGGCCGCTGCGTGCCGCCACCGATACGGTGATTGGGCCGTCGAGCTCAATCGTCTCGGTGCGGCTGTGGTCTACGTGAACGGGCACGCCAAAGATTTTTAGGGTCGTCATGTTTTTCCTTTCTTACGCTCGGCCGGTTCCGCGAAGGCGGTTACCCGGACGAATCCCGCGCGATGCGGTCTTGGCGTGGAGGGTGTTAATGATCCACGTATTGGTCGACCAGCCGGACTGGGCGGCGGCTTGGTCAATAGATTGCTTCAACTCATCGGTAAGACGAAGTGCAATTCGAGCGTTCTTCTCGCCACTCGTTGATGGCTCACTCGCGACAGCGTCCTCTGTAAAACCCAGGCTGACATTGTCGCCCTGCATAACGAGGTGAATGGAACGCTCCGAGGTCTCGTTGCACTCGGCCACCAGCTCGGCGAATGCCTCAGTGAGTGCCGAACGCAATAGTGGCGTCGACGTCGCTATGAGGTGCTCGGTGGTCCGTTGTGTGGTGGCGTCGCCGAGCTGGGCGATGCCTCGGAGTTGGTCTCGAAACTGGTCAACCCAGGTAGATAGCAGCATGATGTCATTATGACATCATTTTGACATCAAAGTCAAGTCTCTACGAAATAGGGGAAAGTTCTAGGCTGACTCGGTGACTGATAACCGCGAACCCGTGTCAATTGGCCGTAAGCCCGCCCCCGAACGACTGGCGGTGACCGGCATAGGGAACGCCCTCCTGGACGTCATCATGCAGGACCACGAGAATGTGCACGCCGAACTTGGTCTGGCCAAGGGTGGGATGACTCTGGTCGAACTAGCTCAGGCCCACCAGATCTATAGCGCCATGAACTCCACGCTCGAAATGTCGGGTGGCTCCGCGGCCAACACCATCGCCGGCATC
>Ga0214919_10008235_pt1 | contig 13800 bp, 11 predicted proteins | sample LL1503_MetaG_FD_177994 | JGI IMG/M metagenome (GOLD analysis project Ga0214919, IMG submission 177994) | Freshwater microbial communities from Lake Lanier, Atlanta, Georgia, United States - LL-1503 | ecosystem: Environmental > Aquatic > Freshwater > Lake | place: USA: Georgia | collected...
CCTGAAGAGGAAATCACCAATTCTTCACAACCACAAGCAGGGCAACCCATTCGCACTTGCCAAGAATAAGAACATTTGTGGCAAATAAGTTCGCCTTTCTTTTTGTGATATGTCAAAAGGGAATCGCAAGCATCGCATTTAAACACCGCTTTGCAAGAAGAACACTCGTTTATTGGGGAAAATCCCCTTCTGTTTATGAAAATCAAAACTTGCTTCCCCGAATGAAAATAATCAATTATTTCATTTTTGATAGTATCCGACAAAAACTTCTTTGATTTCTCGTTCACAACGCGAACTTCTGGCATAAGAATATCGTTAAACCGTGCGTGAAGATTGAACAAAGAATACTTTCCAACTTGCGCATTATGAAACGATTCAACAGATGGCGTTGCTGAAAATAAAACGATTGGAATATTTTTATTCTTTGCAAGCAAAACGGCGGCGTCTCTGGCGTTATAAACGGGTGTTTCGTCCTGTTTAAAAGAACCGTCGTGTTCTTCATCAAGAATTATCATTTGAAGGTTTTTGTATGGCAAAAAAAGTGCAGACCTTGTTCCAACAATAACACTACAAGCACCATTTTTCACCTGCAAAAAGCGTTCTTTGCGAAGGGAATCTGAAATTGATGAATGCCAAACTGCAATTTTAACGCCAAATCGCTCTTCAATTCGCTGGGAAATTACCTTCACAAGACCAATTTCCGGCAATAAAACAACAATTTGTGCTTGGATATCGCTGGTAATCAACCGCTGAATTAAATGTAAATATACCTCCGTTTTGCCGGAGCCCGTCCTTCCATGAACTAAACTTGCGGTAAAGCCATCGGTTTTGATGCTATCGCAAACTTGTTTTTGCTGACTTGAAAGGCTTGGAAGTTTTGCCTTCGTAATTCCATCAATTTGAAAATTCTGCGTTGATTGTTCAACTTCAACCGTTTTTGTTGAAATAAGATTTCTTGTTTTGAAATAAGAAAGCCCTTTGAAAACTGATTCTTCAACTTCTCCTGCGTGCTTTAGTGTGTTGTAAATTTCTGCCCATTTAAGAGATCTACTCGCATTCAAACCAACGCCTTCGTTTAAAAAAACAAGGGACTTCCTAACTTCAAAGGAATCCTTCACTGAAAACGGAAATGAAAGTTTTAAAAACGATGCAATGGAGTATCCGTAATATTTTGAAAGTTGTTTTGCAAAATTAATTGCTTCTTCGTTAAAAACTTTCGGAAAAACAATTCGTGAAACAGAAGCAAGTTTGAATTCAGTTTTTTTTTGTTCGTAGAAATCCAACACAATTCCAATGCAGTCAAAACCACCAAAACGGCAGGCAATAACATCGCCAATGGAAACATCAAGTTGCGTTTGATATTCAAAAGTGCCATCGACCGGTAAAAAAGGAAGGAATTCAAGAAATTTCATCGGAAAGTTATCTGTGAATTGCTTAAAACACTTGGAAGTTTTTCACGAATTGGAAGTTTTTGTTAGTACTGCAAAATTTGTCAACAACTTCTTTTCCACCTGTAATGCAATGAATTTCAGGCTTTTCTTCGCATGTAAAAAGTGAAAGATTTGCGTGCAAAAACCCTTGCGAAAACCCTTGGTTTGTGTGAAAGATCTGGGAAAAATATGTAACACCTTCTTCCATTTTAATGTGAATAACTTCGTGAACAATTAAAATTCGCATCAAAAGTTTTTGCACAAGTTCAATGTTTTTTTTGCTTTCGTAAAGGGAAATGCTAACCTGGGAAATGTTTTGGGCAACATCAACGGTTGTTGTGTGAATGGTTTCAATGCTCATGCCTCGTGCTGAAAAAAGGTTGGTAAGCCTTTGAATTACACCAAATTCATTTTCAACGAAAATACACAAACCATGTTTTTCTAACATTTTAAGGGAAACTACTTTTTTTGTTCATAATACTATTTTTTTAATAATTCAAGAAAATTCCTTGACAACCAACCAAAATTGATATTTTTGTTAAAAGAACAACGAAAGTAAATAATGGAAAAGCTTCTTTTAATTCAAAAACTTGAAACTTTGGTGAAATATTATTCCCAAGCTCTTGTGGATATTGGTGAATTTCAAACATTTTCAAGAATTCCCGCCAAAATTGAGCTTGAAAAAATAAAAGAAGCTACAGCTCAAAAACCACTTCAGCAAAATCCTCCTCAACCACAACAAATATCACAACCAATAACTCAACAAATAACTCATTCAATGGCAAAAAAACCACAACAGGAAGTTTCTTCAGCAGTTCCAAAAAAAATTACTTCCACGGTTAAAAATTCCATTCCAAGTGTGAACCTTCATTCCTTCACAACACTTGATGATTTGAAAGAAGAAGTGGAAAAATCGTGCAATTGTGAATTGAAAAGTTACGCAACAAAAACTGTTTTTGGAGACGGCAACCCCCAAGCAAAAATTTTGGTAATTGGGGAAGCTCCCGGGCAAGAAGAAGACCTTGCGGGTGTGCCTTTTATTGGAAGATCAGGCGAACTTTTAATGAACGCGTTTAAATCAATTAATTTGGAGCGTCAAACAAACTTTTACATAACGAATAACATTTTTTGGCGTCCGCCGGGAAACCGAAAACCAACTGATGAAGAAATGGAAATTTGCAGACCATACCTTGCAAAAATTGTTGAAATCATCAATCCAACTGTGATAATTTGCGTTGGTTCGGTTGCGGCTCAAAATGTTTTAAAAACAGAGGAAATCATTTCAAATATGCGAAATAAAGTGTTTTTGGAATCCATGCCTTTGAAATATACCGGTAAAATTTTTGCGATATACCACCCGTCATACCTTCTTCGCAACCCTTCGAAAAAATACGATATGTACAAAGACCTCATGTTCATAAAAGAACAAATTGATAGCATTTTATGAAATTTTTAAGGTTTTTTGAAATAGCACTAAAACTTCTGTTATGTCTACCCTTCAAGAAATTTCCAATAATTCGAACCGCATTCCTGCCGTTTCATTTGGTGTTTTTTCCGCACTTGCTTGCAAAACCATACAACAAACGGCTTGCCTTTATTTTGGAATCTCTCGGTGGAATTTTCATAAAACTTGGACAATCTTTTGCTTTGAAATCGTTTTTATTCGAAAAATCAACACTTAAAACCCTTGCTTATTTACAAGACCAACTGCCCCCAATTCCCCTTGATGTTACAAAGCATTTGCAGGAAATTAACCCAAAGTTGCTGGCAGAATTGGATTTCGAAATTTGCAAAGAACCAATCGCTTCCGCCTCCATTGCACAGGTCTATCGTGCAAAGTTGAATGGTCACGATGTTGTTTTGAAAATTGTAAAACCGCAAATTCAACAAAAAATTGAACAAGATTTCGCAATAATTTTATTCCTTGGCAGAATTATCAACAAATTTTGTTCACCGGCGTTACAATTGGTAGAGGTTCTTGAAAGCATTCACGAAGGCATTTTGATGGAACTTGACCTTGAAAACGAAGCAAGAAATCTTCAGGAAATGAAGCGAAGCCTTGCCTTTGAAACGGCGGTTCATTTGCCAAGCGTGTATAAGGAATTTTCGAACAAAAATTGCCTTGTAATTTCATTTTGCGAGGGAATTTCCTTGAAGGAATTTATTCATAACGGGGCTAGAATCAACAAAAACACCGTTGCAAAAAATATTTTGGAAGCTTATTTAAAGCAAGTTTACGAAAATGGGATATTTCACGCTGATATGCACGCTGGGAACATTTTGGTCAAAAACGATGGCACAATTTCATTGATAGACTTTGGTCTTATTGCAAAAATTACGGAAAAAGACCGAAAAGCCGTTGCAACTTTAATTTTTGCATTCCTAAAAAATGACGCAAACCTTGCCATACAAACCCAGTTAGAAGCAGGATACATTCCCCAAAGTGTCTTTTATAATTACGAATATCGCCTTGAAATGAAGAAAATTGCACAAAATTTTTCCACGAATTTTAATATGTCAAATTTTGCAAACGACCTTTTCAAAATAATGCATAAATTCAATGTTTTCGTTCCAAAACACCTGCTTTTGCTTAACAAAACCATTCTTTATGTTGAAGATATTATTCAACAACTTGCCCCAACATTCAAAGCATTTGATATTATTGAACCGTGGATTAAAAAATGGTATTTTCGCGAGCAAATTCGAACAATTACGCGAAAAATTTCTAAACTTTGTGAATTCTAAAGTACTCAATTCCTTTTTGAGACATGGATTGCGTCAAACTTTGTGTGATTGTGTCACGCTCGTCAATGCTTGCATTTGGTTTAATTAACTCCATAAACGATTTTCGCGAATGCCCAACCATTATTGGTATTGGAAAATCGCAAAATTTTTCAATATTTTCAATTAAATAAAGGGATTGCTCCGCCGTCTTTCCAAAACCAATGCCAATATCAAAAACGAAGCGGTCGGATTTCACACCCAAAACTTCAAAATGTTGCAATTTTTTCTTGCCCCAATTTTTGATTTCCCGAATCACTTCATCACCATCACAGTTCAAAACATTGGTTTTCACGGGCGGAACCCCAAGATTGTGCATGAAAATAAACCTGATATTTCGCGGTGCATATTGAAAAATTTTCTCATCACGAAAACCCGTAACATCGTTTATATAACTCACGCCTTGTTGAATTGCGAATTTTTGTGTCTCAAAATGAAAGGAATCAATGCTTGTGTTGGAAAAATGCGAAATTTCTTGAATAATATTGTTAAGACGAAAAATCTCCTGCTCAAATCCTAGAATTGTTGCACTTGGACGAGTCGAATGCGAACCAATATCAACCGCATAAAAAGTTTTTGATAGTTCGCGTGCGTGAAAAATTGCTTTTTCGTGGGTTGAATATAAATTTCCGTCCGAAAATGAATCAGGCGTGAGATTTAATATACCAAATAATTTTGCCATTTTTAAAACAATTACATAAGGAGAAAGACTTGTGAGAAGGGTTAGGGCTGAAGATTGTGGCGTTGTTTAGTAGATAAATCTACGGTTGTATATTATGTAATCCAGCCACAGATTCCCCTACGGCTACCTTGTTACGACTTAACCCCAATCACTGATATTACCCTAGGATGCTGCCTCCTTGCGGTTAGCTCACATACTTGAGGTAAGAACAGCTTTCATGGCTTGACGGGCAGTGTGTACAAGGCCCGGGAACGTATTCACCGTGGCATTCTGATCCACGATTACTAGCGATTCCAACTTCACGAGGCTGAGTTGCAAGCCTCGATCCGAACTGAGAACGGTTTTGGTGATTAGCTCCACATTACTGTATTGCGACACATTGTACCGTCCATTGTAGCACGTGTGTAGCCCAGCCCATAAGGGCCATGATGACTTGACATCATCCTCTCCTTCCTCTACCTTTCGATAGCAGTCCCATTATAGTCCCCGACATGACTCGCTGGCAAATAATGGCAAGGGTTGCGCTCGTTAAGGGACTTAACCCAACATCTCACGACACGAGCTGACGACAGCCATGCAACACCTGTTCACGTCCAACTAAATGACGACCCACTTTCGTGAAGTCTCGACGTGTATGTCAAGGGCTGGTAAGGTTTTTCGGTTATCATCGAATTAAACCACATGCTCCACCGCTTGTACGGGCCCCCGTCAATTCCTTTGAGTTTTAATCTTGCGATCGTACTACCCAGGCGGAGTGCTTAACGCGTTAGCTTTACCCCAGAGAACAAGTCCCCAGAATTAGCACTCATCGTTTACAGCGTGGACTACCAGGGTATCTAATCCTGTTCGATCCCCACGCTTTCATATCTCAGCGTCAATAATGGCCCAAGTAAGCGCTTTCGCTTCCGGTCTTCCTCCTGATATCTACGGATTTTACCCCTACACCAAGAATTCCCTTACTCTCTACCATATTCTAGACTATCAGTTTTGAGAGCAGTTCCCGAGTTAGGCTCGGGGATTTCACTATCAACTTAACAATCAGCCTACATATTCTTTACGCCCAGTAATTCCGAGTAACGCTAGCATCCTTCGTATTACCGCGGCTGCTGGCACGAAGTTAGCCGATGCTTATTCATTAGGTACCGTCATTATCTTCCCTAATAAAAGGTGTTTACAACCCTAAGGCCTTCATCCACCACGCGGCGTTGCTGGATCAGACTTTCGTCCATTGTCCAATATTCCCCACTGCTGCCTCCCGTAGGAGTCTGGACCGTGTCTCAGTTCCAGTGTGGCCGATCGTCCTCTCAGACCGGCTACTGATCGTAGTCTTGGTAGGCCATTACCCCACCAACAAACTAATCAGACATAGGCTCATCAAATAGCGTCTTGCGACTTTCCCATAAATGGTATTATGCGGTATTAGCAGTCGTTTCCAACTGTTGTCCCCCACTATAAGGCAGATTCCTATGCATTACTCACCCGTTTGCCACTAAAAATATTACTATTTTTCGTTCGACTTGCATGTGTTAAGCACGCCGCCAGCGTTCACTCTGAGCCAGGATCAAACTCTCAAGTTTTGACGACTAGACCAGTCCAAAATAAATTTTGAACCGATTTAGTCTATTTTGTTTAAGAATTGCTTCTTAAACTGCTTCACTTTCTAAAGCCCTAGCCCTTCTTACAAGTATTACTCTTTTACGTAATTATTCTTTACAACAATAAAAAGGGCGTTTGCGTTAAACACAAAATGCATAAGTGTTTCAATAACATTAAAATAAATTGGGAATTCACATTCAACAAAACATTCCAAAATTAAAACACCACTTTTCCATATAACACTTAAAATGCAGGGAAATTTAAATGTCAAGTCTTTTTTCTTGATTTTTTAAAAAAATATTATTTAAGTGTTTTGAACTGAAAGTAACACCGTGAAAACATACATTGTATACTCTAAAAAGCAGAAAAAATTTATCAATTCATTTGATGATATTTCCGCGTTAGTCTTTGTGAAGTATGGCTTTAATTGGTTTTATTTTGCAGATGTTCTGAATGTTTTGTATTCAATTCGCAGAAAATTTTATATTATTTCAGCAATTTTAATTTTGTTATACTTAACAATGCCTGAAAATTTTATCTTGCAGTGTTATTTTACGCTGGTGTTTGGATTTCTTGCTTATATATTCGAAGGAACGCTTTTGAAGCGGAAGAAATATTGTGTTATTGCGACAATTGAAGCAAAAAATACGAAACAAGCACGCGAAATTTTCCTTAAAGACTATATTATAAAAAGTGATGACAACTTTCAGAAAAACATTTTTGTAAAAATCTGATGATGATCTATCAAAGATACATAATTAAACTTTATCTTGCGTCCTTTTTCAGAATGACGCTTTTTCTTTCTTCGGTGTTAATTGCCGTGCAAACACTCAATATTGCAGGCGATCTTGCCGACGAATCAATTGTTACAATACAGGATGTTGCCTCCGTTTCATTTCACATAATTCCATATATTCTATATTCAATCATGCCATTTGCTGTTGGCATTTCAACCGTCATTACAATAAACCAGTTGCTTTCAACTTCACAAATTGTAATTTTGAAAAACGCGGGAATTTCAAGCTTTAAGCTTTTCAAAACATTGAGTATTGTTGGAATTGCGATATTCTTTATTATGCTTTTGACATCTTTTTTTATTTTACCAAAAACAACGCAAATTCGAAATGAAATGCAGAATGCTATTATGAAATCAAAAATCAAAAATTTTATAATACCAAATGCAGTGAAAATGCTTGAAAATATTACAATTATAACATCACCGTACAATTCTCTTAAACATATTCCAATAACATTTATTCATCAGGAAATGGATAATGGAGATTTTGTCTTCGTTGGAAATATTCAAGAAACATGGTCGAACTCTAAAATGCTTGGAATTGATGCAAATAACGCGACAATTTTAACCACAAGCAAAAATTCAGAAGATTTAGTTAAATTCCAAAAACTTGAAACGCAAATCAACTTTTTTGCAAGCGAAGAAAAAGAAACTTATTTAAAACATTTGAACATTATAAATCTTGTTTATGAATATAACGCAACAAAAAATATTAATTGCATTAAAGAGTTTAACAAAAGAATTATACCCGCATTTTCAGTTTTATTAATAATGTGCACGCTTGTAAATTTAATGATAAAGCTCCATCGAAATAGATCCGGCTACAAAGTAACCCACATTGTTATGATGGCACTTTTGCTAATATACATCGTGTTCATTTCGGAAAACATCAATAATGCATTTCATTCAGCTTCAAATTTTTGGCTTGTTTACGCAAATACAGCCTTGACATTCGCATTTATTTATCTAATAAATAAAAAGGAATTTTTATACAAAAAACATGTTTGAATTTAATGTGCCTTTGACGCATTTTGTGGGTCTTGCAATTTTTCTTTTTTCAATTGGAGTTTTTGGACTTTTATACAACAGAAAGTCTATTATCAACATTTTAATCACAATTGAAATAATGCTTCTTGCGGTAAACTTAAACTTTGTGGCATTTTCTGCTTTCAGTGGAAATGCAATTGGGCAGCTTTTTGTAATTTTCATTTTAACAGTTGCTGCCGCTGAAATTGCGATTGGTCTTGCAATTTTGATTATCCATTACCGCCAAACCGGAAACATTACTATATCTTCAATGGAACAAATATCAGATTCCCAAACCCTTTCAAAAGAAGTTTAACACTGCAAAACAAATTCATTGACTTTTGAATATATTTTGAAAATCAAGATATTTTTACTATAGAAATATTTATTAGGAAGATGAAAATTACAATAGCAATTGACCTTATGGGCGGTGATAAAGCACCAAAATCGGTAATTGAAGGAATTAAAATTGCACTTGAAAACCATAAAGATGTTCATTTTATCTGCTTTGGTTCAAAAATTGCGATTAAAAAAGCGAAGAAAACTTTGAAGCATCGTTGTGAATTTTTTGAATCAACGGACGATATCTCTTCCGAAGATAAAGTTTCCATTGCTGTTAGAAAAAAGGAATCTTCGATGTCCCTTGCAATTAAGACGACTCAAGAAGGTAAATCACACGCAACGATATCCTCCGGCAATACGGGTGCTTTAATGAGTCTTTCCAAGCTTTACTATCGCACAATTGAAGAAATTACACGCCCTGCAATTTGCACGGTAATTCCAACAATGCAATCCGTTTCCGTTTTACTTGATATGGGTGCCAACACCGAATGTTCACCGCAAAACTTCCTTGAATTTGGAATTATGGGCTCTGCATTTTTGAAATCTGCTTTTAATATTGAAAACCCAACCGTTGGAATTTTGAATATTGGAACGGAGGAAAACAAAGGAACGGCACTTGTTCAAGAAGCTTATGCTTTGTTTCAAAATTCACCACTCTCCAAAAACTTCACGGGTTTCATTGAAGGCGACACCCTTCACCACGGAAAAACAAATGTAATAGTAACAGACGGCTTCACTGGCAACATTGTTTTAAAAGCAATGGAAGGTTCGGGAAAGACTATGAAATTTTTCCTAAAGAAATACTTAATGTCTTCAATATTAGGAAAAATCGCCGTTGCAATTGCATACCCTTGCTTCAAGAAAATTCACAAAAAAATTGATCCAAACAACTACAACGGGGCAATGTTTCTTGGGTTGAACGGAATTACGGTGAAAAGCCACGGCTCAAGTAACGCAAAGGGATTTGCCAATGCAATAAAAACAACTTGCAACTTGGTGGAATCTGGGATTAACGATCAACTTCGCAGCGAAATTTATGCAATTCATGAAGAGCATAATGCTGAATCAACACAAGCAAACGAAACAACTAACAATGCACAAAATGCAAAATAGTGAAGACTTCCAAAAACCACGCGGAACGCAGGATATTTTCTTTTCAAACTACGATAAATTCGAAACAATTGTAAATTGTGCTTCCACAGTTGGAAAATTGCATAACTTTAATACAATTCGTACACCAACATTTGAAAACACTTCACTTTTCGAGAGAAACATCGGCGAAACATCAGATGCCGTTTCAAAGGAACTTTACCGCTTTGAAGATATGGGTGGGCGAAATTTGGCACTGCGTCCTGAATTTACCGCGGGTGTTGTTCGTGCATTTTTGGAAAATTACGAATTACATTCGCATCCGGCACCACTTCGGTTGTTTTCATGGGGGCAAATTTTTCGCTACGACCGCCCAAAAAAGGGTAGATATCGTGAATTTCATCAAATAAATTTCGAATGTTTAAACGAAAGATCTGATATCATTGCCTTTGCGGTTGCAATTGAAATTTTCCAAAAACTTGGTGTTATTAGCAAAGTAAAGCTTTTGTTGAATTATCTTGGAGATGCAAAAGTGCCATATACTCTTGCCGTGAAGGAATATTTCACAAAACACTTTGAAAAACTTTCTGAAACAAGCAAGGTTAGACTTGAAAAAAACCCGCTTCGAATTTTAGATAGCAAGGAAAAACAGGATGTTTCCCTGCTTGCCGGTGTTCCAAAAATTTCAGATTTCCATTCAATTCAAGATAAACTTTCCCTTGAAAAAATCGTCAAATTCCTTTCAGGCGTTGAAAATCTTCAATTTGAAATTGATGAAAATCTTGTTCGCGGGCTTGACTATTACACTGGTGTAATTTTCGAATTTGTTGCACCAATTTCTGAAAACGGCGAAAATTTAGCAGTTCTTGGTGGCGGAAGATATGACGCACTTGTTTCGCAAATGGGCGGAAAACAAACAAACGCAATTGGTTTTGGTGGAGGAATTGAAAGGCTTTTGCTTTTACTAGATTCAACCCCCGAAAGCAAGCAAGTTTTCATTATAACAACGCACGAAGTTAGTGAAAATGGAGGTTTTAACGCCTTTAATTTGATTAATCGCCTGAAAAATGACCACACAGAAGCTTCATTTCAAGAAATTTGCGTTGAGAAAAACAAAATTGGGAAAACTCTTCAAAAGCTTTCATCAATACCAAATTCATTTGCAATCGTAATTGGCGAAAAGGAATTGCGTGTGCAAACAGCAATAATAAAAGATTTGGTAAAAAATCAGCAAGTTGCAACCGTTGTTCTGTAAATTTTTCATTGATTTTTAATATTTGCCCGTTTACTTAATATTCAACAAAAAACAGATATGCTTAAAACACAAAGTTCGTTTCTTAAAAAAAGATATCGTAAAGCATTGATTTTCCAATCTTGTTCAATGTTTGCGGCACTATTTTGCTTTTTCATTCTTGCAATTTTCCTTTTTTCAATTACAAAAAATGCAATTTTGCCCCTTCAAACCGTTGAAATTCATTACGATGCCGACCTTGAAAATTTTATAAAAAACAACACCAAGCACAATAAGCTGGAAAATTTCTTTCCAAAGTCAATTAAGTACGATAAAAGCTCACATTCTGAATTTTGGACTCCAACCAAATACGATTTCAAAAAATATGTACTAAAAGGAACGTCGGAACATCAAGAACTTATTTCCGACTACAAAAACATTATGGAATATGCAAAGCAAAATAACACAATAAAAACAGGTTTCAACTGGAGCTTTTTCACGAATAATAACTCCATTTACCCTGAAGTTGCAGGAATTAAAGGAGCAACAATTGGCTCACTTTATGTACTTTTAATTTTTTTAGTCCTAACAATTCCTGCGGGAATTTTGGTCGGTCTCTACATATCAGAATTTTTAAATCAAGGACTTGTGAAATCAATTTTGAAGATTAACATTCAAAATCTTGCATCAATTCCATCAATAATTTATGGCATAATTGTCTTGAATATTTTCGTAAATATTTTTGAATTTAGTAGAGCCTCCGCCCTTATTGGTGGAATTGCACTGGCACTTTTAATCCTTCCAATGATTATTATGATCACCTACAACGCCGCTTCAATGGTTCCACAAGGATACAAAGACTCCGCACTATCGCTAGGTTTAAGCAATGTTCAGGCAACATTTATCGTAACATTACCTCTTTCAATGCCACGAATTATAACAGGAATTTTACTTTCAGTTGCAAGGGCTGCGGGGGAAACTGCACCGTTAATTATTATTGGAATGGCATTTTTTTCAAGCTCAACACCGCATTCAATCATAAACGAGCCAACAACAACACTGCCGTTGCAAATTTTTCTCTGGACAAGCGACCCCCAAGAAGCCTTCATCGAATACGCATCAGCAGGAATTATGGTTTTTATCGTGTTTTTAACAATAATCAACTTTTTTGTCCATATAATTCGCAATAAACTGCAAAAAACCTAGACCTTATCTTGAAACTTTAGGTTTGAAATCTCATTTTTTGCATTTGTAAATATCTCACTCAAAGAAATTTGACCGCAATAGTTGGAAAAAATCTTTGTATTTCCCGAATTTTGCAAAATTAAATCGTGAACGGCGTAATTATGCAAAGGAATAGCATTTTTGTACTCAAAATGGTATGATTTCACAATTTTCACGCCAAAAAAGTCTGCAAACCATTCATCAACATGTTTTTTCGTGAAATTTTTGTAAAAAACGGAATATGATGTATATGTTTCACGAAATGCCGAAGAATTAAACAAAACTCCCAAAATTCCTTCATTGCTATTTGAAAGACACCCAACTCCTTCAAGTTCAATCTTGTTTTCCGTGAAAATTGTTGCAACGCAAAGGGTTTGATAGCGAATTTTTTCGCAAATTTTTCCAATATTTTCTGGCACTCCTTCAAGTTTTGGTACTAAATATGCCGGAATCGTGATGAAGCTGGACGAATTTTGATCAATTTTGGTAATTTGATGGTCAAAAACAATGTTTTCTCGTAAATATTCAACCAGTGCGTCAATAAGCGTCTGAAAACCGTCAACTGGACGAATTATTTGAACTTTTCCTTGATTTTTGCGTTTTTTGCCAAAAATTTTCTTTAAAATTGAATAAATTGCGCGTTTTTCGGTAAAATATATTGATTTTAACGCAGTTTCATGCAATTCTTCAACGTTACAAGCAAAAATGCCGTTCACGAGTGCCTGAATTTGAACATTTGCGGTGGTTTTTCCAAAATGATGCATAGCAAAATCACCCAAAGATTCATATTCCCGCTTCCTTTTCCTGAAAATACTCCATAAAATTTCAAAATATTGCCAGAAATTTGGTGAAATTTTATCAATTTTCCTATTTTTTAGCAAAAACCGCCCAATTTTTTCTGCTTTGAGGTAATCAACAGTAAGATAATCTAAAACATCCTTCAGCTCTAATGAAAGGCGTGTCAGGTGAGGTCCGTGGTGAATTAATCCAAATGGCGTTATTTGAGTTGCAACAACACCACCACACTTGTGCGAAGATTCATAAATTGTGAAATCAAAACCGGCACGCTTTGCAAAAAAACCAAGGGCAAGCCCCGAAATTCCACCACCAATTATGTTAATTTTCATCAAAGTTACAAGTTTCAAAGTTGTTTTTCGCATTCAAGCATAGTTTTTGAATTTCGCGAAATTGAACATGTGCTAAAACGCGATTCCAATCGTGGGATTGTAAATTTTCCTGCAATTTCCGTTGTATTTTTCACGGCGATCGGGTTTAAAATATGAGCAAATTCCGGTAAGGATACCCGCATTTTTTTTGTAATCATGCGAATGATTTCCTCATCATTCTTTGCTTCAGATGGCGATTCAACAGCTTTAACTGTTGTTTGCATTTTGCCTTCGTTGTTGATAAAAGTTGTAAATTTTTCAGTATAAGCTTCGCTTGGAAGAATGACATCTGCGAATTTAATTGCTTTATCCGCATGCGTTCCTTGGTAAATTATGAACGATTTACGAATTTTTTCAAGGTCAATGTCGTCACTTCCAAGAAGGAATGTTGTTGTGATTTCCTGTTTTTGAATTTTGTCGTAAATCTCTTCAATTCC
>Ga0214919_10008236_pt1 | contig 13799 bp, 12 predicted proteins | sample LL1503_MetaG_FD_177994 | JGI IMG/M metagenome (GOLD analysis project Ga0214919, IMG submission 177994) | Freshwater microbial communities from Lake Lanier, Atlanta, Georgia, United States - LL-1503 | ecosystem: Environmental > Aquatic > Freshwater > Lake | place: USA: Georgia | collected...
GCTGGATGTGGATTTTTTATTTTAACAATACCATCTTCATCAATAATGTCAGTTACATATAAACTACATCTTGCCATAAATGTACAATAATTCTTCAATACAAATTCCCTTTCAGTTACGGTTAATACTCCCATTGCTTCCTTTCGAAGTTCTGCTGCTGCTGCTGCTGCTGCTGCTGCTCCTTTTTTATCATCAACTGAAACAATACTATAATATTTTTTAAAAAGATCCTTTATTCCTTCTTTAAAATTCTTAAATGGGGTTAAATCTGGTGTAGATCTAATATTTATATTTTTAAAAATAGAATTACTTGCTTTTATTGTTTCTAACAAATTTGGTAATGGAGGCATTTGTCCCTGGGGAGCACCTATACCATTACCATTAATACATGTTATCCTGCCTGTACCAGTTAATATATTTTGAAATACGTCATATATTATATTTTTTTGAGTATTGTATCTCATTGAATTCTCCGCCGCATTTGTTTTAATATTACAGTTCGCAACTGCTTGCCAATATTGCTCATATATCTGCGAAATTTCTTGTAAGGGTGCTATTAGTGGATTTGCTGGATTTGCTGGATTTGCTGGATTTGCTGGATTTGCTGGTATTAATGTATATTGTTGAGTTATTGCTCCATCTAAAAGGGTATTTAATTGTGTAGTTAATCGTCTAGCACAATCAACTGATAATATAGGATCAGGTGCCCCACCTTTTTGGTTAAATATAGATCCTCCAATAACAGAATTTATTGCCATAACGGCATTGGTATTGGCACCATGATTAGTATTCCATGTGGCTGTTTGAGTCATATTTGTATTTATTCTTAAATTTTCTGCTGCTTCTTGGGTATCCAATTTGACACTAAAATCATTTATAATTGATTCCATAAAAGAACTATAAACAACATTTTCGACCTCTTTTGATTTAGTTTTAACAAAATCGGCCCATAATTCTGAAATTGTAAAATAAAATATTAGATTTGGATCTGTTCCTTGGGGGGTTGCTCCTTGTATTATGTTTTTTTTTGTATCAAATGTATTACCAGTATAAACATAATCAGTAAATATACTTTGTACCATTTCATACATGTATCTCGGTATACCATATTCAATTAATGAGTTTTCATTAATGTCAAATAACCAACTAATATCAAATATATTCAGGTCTTTATCTTTTATATAATTAATTACTGTAAAAGCCTGTTTTGTAGTGGATAAATCTGACGAGTTAGATCGTTTTATCGGTTTTCGTTGATTTATCAACAGCTGTTCCGCTTGCGCTTGTGCTTGCGGTTGTGCTTGCGGTTGTAGTTGTGAACTACGAATTAATTTAGTCGCAGCGGCGTCATTTTTTAACCCAAAAAAATCAATATAGTTTCCAAAAAAACTAGCATATGTAATTGAAAATACAGCCTCTGTAGTTTCTTTATTTTTTTTCCTATAAAAATCATTCTCCATTTCCACTTCAATTTGTTCATTATTTGATTTAATTAAATCTTTGATAAAATTTATCATAGATGAGATGATTTCTTGAGATCTAAAGCTATACATTGTGTTGAGCAGTAGAGATTTAATAATAGCTATTTTATTTGATTCATATATATCTAATATTTTTTCATATTCAGAATATAAAGAATTTCTTGATTTAGCATAATTACACAACTGATGAATTTTAGTTAATGTTGTGCTTCGGTCATTTTCATTATAATTTTGGTTCCGTTGAGATACAGGATTTATTTGTTTTTGGAGTTTCGTGTTATTGTTCATATATCCATATCTAACTTCTTGTTGTCGCGCTTCTGATCTATTCCACACAACCCCCCCAAATAACTCATTAGACTCGGTAACTTTATTCCCACCACCAATGACACCAATTGCCTGTACCATAGGATAATTAGGTTGCCATCTCCCCTTCTCCATTGGCGGGCCATAATCATGTATAATATCGTGACCCAAAATATTATTTAATATATATTTGATTGATCCTTTATTGAAATGCATAAAATTACGAGCGGCCATTTGTATGTTTAATATAACAAGACATATTTGTTTTTACTAAACTGATAATTAGACTTATAAAATAATTATATGGATCAAAAATATGCTGTAGTTTGACATTTATAAATGTCTTACCATACACCGTCACAAAAAATCACGGTATATTTTACTATATTCTTCAGTCACAAATATTTTTCCAAAAGTAAAAAGGGAAATGGATTTTGGACATTTATTCAGACATTTATAAATGTCCAAAAACGAAAACCCAAAAAAAGTTTTGAAAAAGACCCTTTTTTCAAGGGTTTCTTAGCATAATGCTCTAAAATTCATTTCATACATGAAAAATGTTGTGATGCTAAAATTTACACATTTTTTTAAGAAAATTCTCTATATTTTATTTCTTTTAACATATTATAACAATGTCTTTAGCAAATTTTTCCCAAATTTCCCTCAAGTATTCGTGTGATTGTTGCGAGATCTTTACCAATAACAAAAAAGATTATAATAATCATTTATTGACAGCGAAGCATAAAAAAAATATGTCCTTTAACAATATTTCCCCAAATGTTCCCGCTTTTTCCCAAACTTTAGAGCCGCAAATAGCTTCAATTGTATTCCAAACTACAAATACATACACCAATAATGATAACAAAAACAACCATATTTGCGAAAAATGTAATAAAATATATAAATCTAGAGTAGGATTATGGTATCATGGAAAAAAATGTGAAATAAAAATTGCCGAAAAAATACCAGAGTTAGATTCCGATTTAAAAACTGATTTATTAAAAAAAGACAACCTAATTGAATATCTCATAAAGGAAAACCAAGAATTTAAGAGTCTCATAATGGATCTAATCAAGAAGGATCATAATACAAATATTACAAATAATAATAATAATAGTAATAATATTAATAATATTAATAATTCATTCAACTTAAATCTGTTTCTGAATGAAAAGTGTAAAGATGCTATTAATATTAATGACTTTGTTGACAATGTTAAGATGCAGTTGTCAGATTTGGAGAATTTTGGCCACATGGGGTACGTCGAGGGAGTCTCTCAGATTCTAATAAAGAACCTAAATGATCTAGATACATATTCTAGACCGATTCATTGTAGCGATTTGAAACGAGAAGTGATGTATATTAAGAACAATGATCAATGGACAAAGGAAACTGATGATAAACCAGTGTTTAAAAATGCCATCAAACAAGTCGCAAATAAGAATATAAAACAGATCCAAACATGGAAGAATGAACATCCAGGATGTACTAATTCAGATTCAAGAAAGAATGATCAATATATCAATATTGTAATGAACTCCATGTCAGGGGGGTCAAATGAAGAACAACAAAATAATATCTCCCAAATAGTTAAAAATGTTTCAAAAGCGGTTGTAATTGACAAGAATATTGAAAAATAATCGAATTTTAACACATTTATTTCTCCTTACCATATATCGTCACAAGAAATCACTGTATATTTCACTATATTCTTCAGTCACAAATTTTTTCCCAAAAGTAAAAAGGGAAATGGAATTTGGACATTTATAAATGTCCAGATAAATGTCCAAAAACGGAAACCCAAAAAAAGTTTTGAAAAAGACCCTTTTTTCAGAGGTTTCTGAGCATAATGCTCTAAATTTCAGTTCATACATGAAAAATGTTGTGATGCTAATTTTTTCAAGTTTTTAGCGAAATATTTAGGCATTTTTTATGTCAATACATATTATACTGACAAATGACTGACAAATTAATGCCGGAAACTTCCAAAAAATTTTGTTGCGAAAAATGTGACTTTATATGCTCTAAACAAAGTAATTTAAACAAACATTTATTGACACGGAAACATAAAATACTGACAAATGTTGACGCTGTTGGTGCCAAAAATGCCAACATCACAACTAACCATGTTTGTAAATGCGGCAAGGAGTACAAACATCGTCAGAGTTTATGGGTACATAAAAATAAATGTAAGACCTATATTTTGAATTCAGAGTCTGAATCAGATTCAGAGTCAGACTCAGATGCTAACTCCGAGTCCGATTCCGAACCCAATACAAAGTCAATCATATTAAAAAAAGACAACCTAATCGAATATCTCATAAAGGAAAACCAAGAATTCAAGAGCCTCATAATGGATCTAATCAAGAAGGATCATAATACAAATATTACAAATAATAATAATAATAATAGTAATAATATAAATAATATTAATAATTCATTCAATTTAAATCTGTTTCTGAATGAAAAGTGTAAGGATGCCATAAATATCAGCGAATTTGTTGATAATGTCAAGATGCAGTTGTCAGATTTGGAGAATTTTGGTCACATGGGGTACGTCGAGGGTGTATCTAGGATTCTCATAAAGAACCTGAATGATCTAGATACATATTCTAGACCGATCCATTGTAGTGACTTTAAAAGAGAAATATTATATATAAAGGACGATGATAAATGGACGAAGGAAACCGACGACAAACTTGTTCTAAAAAATGCCATCAAACAAGTGGCAAATAAGAATATAAAACAGATACAAACTTGGAAGAATGAAAATCCAGGATGTACTAATTCCGATTCAAGAAAGAATGATCAATACATAAATATTGTAATGAACTCTATGTCAGGAGGAACCAGTGAAGAACAGCAAAATAATATTTCCCAAATAGTTAAAAATGTTTCAAAGGTTGTAGTAATTGACAAGAATACTGAAAAATAAAAATCATATTATTCAATGAATAATATAATTATGATCTAATTACTACCGAATCTAATACTATTCTAATATCAGTGTAAAATGAATACATCATTTAGCACGTCATTCCAGAAATAGAGGAATAGATCAACTTAACTATAACCTAGTGAGATACAATATCGGTTCATCCGCCAACAATTTGATCTTGTTTTTGTTCTCTAGCTTGTGGACTAGAAAATATATTTCCTCATCCGCCTCGTTTCAAAGTTCGTTTATAACTTCGTTTACTTCGTTTATAACTTCGTTTAGTTCGTTTATAACTTCGTTTACTTCGTTTATTACTTCGTTTAGTTCGCTGTGCCATTTATATACTAATATTAATATTAATAAAAAACAAAACAAAATAAATAATAATTCTACACTAAATGTAAACGGATCTTCTTCTTCATTTTCTCTTCATTATTGAAGACAAATAGTTTAAATTGTTGTTTCGAATAAGGCGCCAATTTGCCACAAATAACAATCGATGTAATTCGTAATTCAGGCAAATAGATGCTATATTTGTATAATTCGGCAGGCAATGATTTCTCATCAAAACAGTACCCATCATACATCTTATCCAATATATCAGGATCCGTGTAGCACAAATGAAGCAGATTACAGTCATTTTGAACGCGGCGAGTCATCTTCATCGTCGTATTAATATAATCGATATCCTTGATCCATGTATCATAGAATTCAAGAGCTGCCGGAGACAGCTTGTAAATCCCAGAACATTCTTGAAGCTTAATCATGTTAAGTATATCCACAAGGCGGCGAATTGGGGATGTGATATGGAGGTATGCGTCAAGGCCAAGAATATCGTGAGCAGTCGCGTTAGCAGCAGTAGCAGTCGCGTTAGCAGCAGTAGCAGTCGCGTTAGCAGCAGTAGCAGTCGCGTTAGCAGCAGTAGCAGTCGCGTTAGCAGCAGTAGCAGTCGTGTTAGCAGCAGCAGAAGTCGCGTTAGCAGCATTTAGATCAATATATGTACCGCTAGTGCTGCGCAATATTTTAATAAACTGGCTTACATCGGCAGGTAATGAGCTATAGTCTTCAACTGTGTCACTTTTTTTTACAATTGTAGACCGGAATATACCCGCATTTACTATAAGCATCTCCTTCGCAGACAAATGGTTCATCAATATCATCAGGTAACACACCACATCATGACTGTCTCCAATATGATTTATATATGGATATTTTACGACTAATTGTGTAACAACAGTTTTTAAAGATTTGTATAGCGGATGTCTAAGAAGAGACCGTTCTTCGTAAGCAAAGTTCTTAAACGCTTTAATAATGGAATTGGAGAAGCGTTTAGACACAATAGCGCCAGTAGCGTCAATTTCAACATCCAATGTAAACGCAAATCTCTCCGCATTAGCCTGTAGCGAACAGAGGCAATCGGACAAAATCTCCGGCAGCATTGGGCGCTTTTTGTCGGGCAAATAGACCGTGGAGGTGCGTTTGGTTAGGGCGGACCAGAGATTTAGGCGATCCAAACACAGCGGCACATTAGCAATATATATGCTGACAAGTTTGGTACCATTATCGAGCGATATGATACTGAATGCGTCGTCAAAATCCATACTGCTCTCCGGGTCAATCGTGAACACTTCCCAGTCAGTTCGGTCTTCTATTTGATAATCTACACGCAATAAATCTCTGACAAAAGTGTCCTTATTTACACCCATGTCATGTAGGTTCTTATTTGTAGCCTTATTGAATTTCGAAATAGAGATATTAAGTCCTTTACAACAAAGTTGATATTCATAGAAACTCTCGCAACAATCGACAGACCCAATCGATTGTGTAAGCAGTCCATATGGGTGTTTGTTGTCCCAATTCGCGAATTGTATGGTGACAAATTGATTAACAAATACTTTTGAAAAGCCCATATTCTTGATCTCATATGGCACTAGAAATGTCGGTATGCTAATATCATCAGGAACGCATTTGTAGAGCAATTTCTTGTTAGTAGGATGGCGACCATATGTCTTGTTGCCATCAAGGATTAAAATGGCGGGCAACTCTTTGTTAACTCGAATATCACTGGAAACAATTTTTATTCCAGTTATCGGGTCATATTCAAAGATATCTCCGGAAAATAAGCGCTCATTGCTTAGATTCAGTGTAATAGATGGATATTGAACCAACAACGCAGATGGTTCTACTCTGTAAATAGTGTAACCTCCCTCATCATAATTTCGATGATTAATAATTATTTTGTATATTGTTTCGGTAACAGAATGTAACATTTTTATTATAATATTGTGTTGATATTATAATATGTTTTCAATTCTTTATTAGAGTTTTTATATTTTAAATACTACTACTAACAATAGTAGTTTCTTGTGGTACAAAACTGTTGTCAATTGTGGTCACATTGTTTTCACTATTTTCATTTATTACATCATCATTTACATTATTTATAACAGTTTCATCTTTTACTTCTTTTACATTTATAACTTCTTCTAATCCATTTATTACAGGAACTTGGTTAAGAGTCTTAATATCTATTTTCTTAGCAATCTTTCGTTCCACATTCTGGTTCTGTAAAGCATACATAAAAATATGCGGACTAATCGCAATATTATTCATATAAGTTCTATAACTGAAACAACTAACACTCGTATTTTCAGAAAACTTGAATGAATACCACCAATAAGCAGGAATAAATAGAAATTTGCCAGGAACCAAATCAATCTCAAGGCACTTAATCTTGTCAAAATCCGCTCTAAAACGCGTCTGTGGATTCCATGGACAAACTGGCGATCTAAACTCAAGCGTCTCATAGTCATTAATTGGATACAAATACTTGCTGCTCTTTGGCGGTATCATCTTCACTTTTAAAGATCCCTGGGTGACCAAGAAATAGTTCCTGTAATTGATCTCATAACGCAGGGGTGTCGTCGCATTAGCTGACCCCATTAGCACATCATAATTACAATTTGAGACCAGAAATGGTCTCAGGAATTCGTCGTTATATGAGAAACTTTTGATGGCGCCTGTTTCGGCCAAGAAATCGGTATTGCCTTCACTGAAGTAGGACGCGTTTTTGTCCTCGGTGAACAGTTTTGCGGTTATATGTAGGGGCAGTGGTAGAAACAATTCTGCCACGTTAATATCCGGTTTTGATTCGCGAATTTTGACCTCAAATACGGGGTAATTTTCCAAAAGATATGCTTTGTTTGTGGCGCGGGTAATTTTCTCAGTGTCTTCGTCACAGTCGAATAAAACAGGTTGTCTTAAGTCGCATATTTCCTCCATTTTGTCTTTGGATGCCTGCTCAATTTCGTAGATCTCTAGTTCATTACTTGTTTTAAGATGAAAATGAATATGTAAATAGAAAAATAGAATTACACAGAAGATGAAAAACGCTATTATTATTTTTAACATTATTGTTACATAAAAATAATAAATTAAATTGTTAGTTTCTACGAGCAGTTTTCATTATTCTACTACGTAGTGTTGTTCTTCCTTTTCTTATTTCGTTTTATACTACGTTTTGTTTCTCTTTTTTTACTACGTTTTGTTTTCCTTTTTTTAGATTTTTTGCCTCCTTTTTTTTTAGATGTTCTAAAATATTCACCTATTGTCATAGTTAAATCTCGATTGCCTAAAACTTTGTTTAATGCGTTTTTTTGATTATATTTTAAAACATCCTGAGTTACGGTTTCAAAATTTTTAAAGTTATCATCATCTTCCCCAAACAGGTTTTCCTTTACCAAATCATAGTCTTTAGCACCTTTTAATTCATTCTCATCAAGCACATTCCAAACCTCCTCATTGTCAAGACGAAATTTATTCGCAGTTGCTTCAATACTGTTATTGTTTTTGTTTTTAAAATATTCCTTGATTAAAGGCGCCATTGTTGCCATTTCCTTATTGTATGCTTCTAAACGGCTATCTTTAACGCGTTTCTCTACATTTACCTTAGCAAGAGCACTATTATACACTGCTGTAACATCATTTTTATCCCACAGTTTATAAGCATCATCATCATCAATTGCTTCTTTACTCATTCGTGCTTTTTGATGTTCTGGACTGTTTTTTTCTGTTAGAGGGGTTAGATCTAAAGTGTCTAATCTTTGTAATTTATAATCACCATTTGGTTCTATACTTATTACTTTCCAAGTTGCGGAAACTATATTTATATTGTGTATCCACTCTTTTGCGGGTCTGAAATGCCAAGTGGGTTCTTTAAAATTTGTGATAATATTTCCAGGTTTAAACCTGCTGCTAATAGGCATAATTATATATTATCTATATATTTTTTTATATCATTTATTAGTCGCCTCTATTTCATTTACAAAAACAATCGCTGCGCTTAATCAGCGATCTTCGGCGCCACAAAAAACGCAACTGTGCTCTCTTCGCCTAAATTATATTTCAAAAACATAGGATATTCGGCACTAATACCAACACTAATTTCGCCACCTAACTTTGTCGACAAACACATCTTGCCAACGTGAGATAGACTATATGATATATCCAATTCCTCTCCCTCCGAAATAGCGAATTCATTCAGACTATCAATTGGAATATTCACCTTCAATTTGCCCGAATCGCCTGATGAATTGAATTCCAATAGATTCTCTGTACAATGAATATTTAGATTAGGTCCAAATACCATGAGTTCCGAAATTAAATCGCTAAACTTCTTCGATTCCATAGAAAACTCGACATCATAATCAACTGATGGAATTCCAAGATTATCCTGTTCTATATCAATGAGAGGTAATTCAAAAAAGTGATCGAAGTTTTTACTTGTACTATCGATTGTAGCGCTGGATAAGTTGATGAACAATTTATCAGTATCCTCATAAATAATATCAACCCTATTATGCTTTACCGCATAGTTCATCATAGTCGCAAAACTAGCCGTATCTAGGGCAATATTAGTCGCATTTGACACCTGATATTCGGCAAACCATGCCGCCTTAATAATAATATTAGACAAGCAAATATGTGACTTATCCATTGTCTGAATGAAGAGTTGATCTGTCTCAAATTGTAGATTCAATTGACTACTCCAGTTTTTTAGTAGTTGAAACAATGCGATAAACATTTCTAATTTGGGTTTATTTTCAATAGATAGTTTCATTATTATTAAATATTATACTAATGATGATAATAAAGGTTTAATATGTTTTTCATCTAACAATAATATGATATATCAGATTCATATTATATCATATTATCAATCAAAATCCAATAAATTTATTGTAGATGAACTAACACCACTAACAACTCCATTAGTCGCAGTCATTTTATACAATTGTTGCGTCAAATAATCAATCGTTAAAATTTTATTATGTATTTCCTTTTCCATTTTCGCGATAATAAGCCGCTGACTAGAAATAACCTCCTTAGATTTTTCTAACTCTACATAAAAATTAGATCTATTTAAATTAAGCGATTCAATCCATTTCTGATGCGACTTAGTCTTTGTATGCGCCACAAAAACACTGTGAGATTCATAAATCTTATCCTTTCTGGTTCCGCAAGGGCAAATCAATCCTTTCTTTATGTAATTGAATGGCGGCACTTTGTCTATATATGCGCCTTTATCGTCAATGCTAGGAGCATAAATATCTGGTTCAACGACTAATTCCATCTTATATAATTAAATAATCTATATTTAAATACAGATTATTGTATTTAAGCCTTTTTACACCGATGAACATTTAAAATGGCACACGCATCCGCGATGCGTGTTTCCTTAATTGATTTATCGGTAACAGTTGCCCTTAAACATATTTTTCATCAATTTGTATTTTACTTTGAGTATCCTTATCAATGAATACCTTACACATATCATAACATTTGGCAAAAAAACTAGGAATATCATAAACGCAACATATATTTAACTTCATTTTATATCTATTTTTTAATACACCAGACAATTCACGCCAAAATCCAAAATGTTTATCAATGTCGCCAATCGTAATCGTTTTAAAACTTACATGACCATCAAACTGATCATGTTCTGACAAAATTGCGTCTATATTTTTAACAATTAGTTGAATAATAAATGAATATGTGTCCTTAGTTGCTAATTGTTTAAAATATATATAATCAAAAAACATATTTTGCTCATTTTTATAACATATTTTATCAAATAATGACATGGTTTCGACTAATGACATATTTAAAATAAGGAGATTATTTTAAATATAAATTTTTACATATATATTATTTTAACAGTTGCTCTTAAAGATCTAAGCATTCAACTCTTGCTCAATAAGCCCCTTTAAATCTGTTCCAATTACTTCATTGTCAACAATATTAGCATCAGTATCATCATTTAGATTATGATCTATATCTGTAATAATAGTACCATCATTGATATTATCATTTATATTGTAATCATCATTATCATTTATATCTTCACCCCCAGACATCATAGTAAATATTTTCTGACTATTATCCATTGATAATGTTTGTAAAGCTGCCAATAAATCCTTTGTCTCGTTCATCTCTGCCTTTAAACTATCAATTTGTTGTTTGTGTTCCTTTTGCTCCTTTGTTAAAGTATTATTTGCCTTTGTGTTTTGAGCAATGGCTGGCTTAATGGTCTCAAATTGTTGCTTTAATATAGTGATTTCGGGAGATGATGTGTTAGGAGTCGCTGACCGCTTCTCAAGTGATTCTAGTCTGGACATAATTGAGTCCATGAGACTCTTATCAACCATCACCATATTCTCATTGCCCTCAATCTCGGTCTGGAATCCATGCGAAACATGTCCGCTATTTAGTTCAAAAAGCTGGGTCTCTATTTTACCTAAACGTAATGTAATTAGTGTAACTGCTTGAGCAAAAGTCATTTTACTAATTCCACTAATCCCATTTGCTTGTTGCGCATCTTGTTGTTGTTGTTGTTGCTGTTGCTGCTGTTGTTGTTGTTGTAGTTGAGCATGTTGCCCCGCTAAACGCCCACTGGAAATTTGTCCAGATCTTTGTTGTCCTGGTTGCTGTTGCTGTTGTTGTTGCTGACTAGAGAACATTTGTGACGAATTAATGGACGGTTGTGGACCCCTTCCTGGTGCGGCAGGCTCAGGGCCGCCAGCTCGTCTTCGTTGGGCAGCTTGTACGGATCGATTTGCGCTCATTTTGAAATATAAATATTAATAATAATATGTTTCTAAATACTTTACGCGTCCACTTTTGAAAAAGTGGAGCAAAACCCTAAAATATAGGCAATATCCTTTAATATATAAAGTGGAATTAGTTCAGGGTTTAGCTCCAATTTTTCAAAAGTGGAAAAAGTGTAACAAGTTCAATCTATTTGAGAGGTTTTGCTCCACTTTTTCAAAAGTGGAAATATAACCTATTTATATTATATAAATGTTCACGAGAAAACGACTACCAGAGCACTTAAATGGAGATGTAGAAATGCTTGAGATTCGGCCTCATAAAAGACTTGGCAGAAAGACCAAGCGACGTTTAGCACCAAATAGAGGCACATATAGAGAGCGCATAAAGCTGTCTACTTGCCGGAAGGTTAAGAAGATACAATGTTTGACTAAACGATCTTGTAAATATACAAATGGTCAGTCAAGGAAATACTGTAGAAAGCGAAGGAACCAATGGGTGTAAATCTATTTATATTTTCTAGTTTTACGATACTTTCTAAATCTTTTATTTGATTTTCGTTTAGTTCTTTTAAATTTTCGAATATGTCTTAATTGTTTCCCACCGATTGTATTAGGTATGATGATGTTATTTGTTGTCATAAACGCTGCTACATTGATTCCATTAGCAAGAGCAAGAGTAACACTACTATTTTCATCAAAATTATCTTGTGTAACTGTAACCAATAAAGATATAATCTTTCCCAAAACATTGTTTGTTCTTAATCCAAGACTGTCTCTATTAGCATTAAACCAATAATAAATATACCAAAATTTAAATGCTAATTTTTGATTATCTGGGACTGATAGTAATTTAGCATTAAAATCCAAGATTGATATATTAAGTTCTGCGTCTGTTGGACGATTATTTTTAAGATAATCTTTTAATTTTGTGTTTACATCGACGTTTCCCAACTGATTATCAATCTCAAAAGGTAAATCTAATATACTCATATTATTATATAATAATAAATAATAATAAATAATATATCAATAACAGTTACACATTCAAGATGTAAATACATTATATTATTTTAAGCGACCATGTTCATTTTAATTGCTTCATGATGCTGATAATTATGAATTTCAAAATCGTCAACTTGATAATCATTAATATTCTCTTTAACTTCTTTAATTGAAACTGTTGGAAACTGAAAAGGCGTCCGAGTAATTTGCGTCTTCAATGGGTCAATATGGGCTTCATATATGTGACAATTTCCAATAAAATGTATAAACTCATACGCTTCTAAACCACAATGTTTTGCTATTAAATGCGTCAAAAAACTATATGACGCAATATTGAAACTTTCGCCAAGCGCAACATCTTGAGACCTCTGGTACATAGAGCAGCTCAGTTTGTTACCATCATGGACGTTAAACTGGCACAAAATGTGACATGGGGGTAGCGCCATTTGATCCAATTGGCATGGATTCCACGCAGTCATTATCATGCGCCGACTAGTCCTCTGTGCTGGATCTTTAAGAGCATCAATAATTTGCTGTAACTGATCAATACCGCCCTCCACATTATAGTAAACCTGTTCGCTTTCAGGCAATCCTTCAGCAAATCGTAGTTCCTTCTTAGTAATATAAGGCGCATTAAAGTGTCTCCATTGTCTGCCATATATTGGTCCAAGCTCATCCACATCATAATCGCAAAGTCCTCTGCTATCTAGAAACTCTCTAGTCGAATTGCCATCCCAAATGTGTACGCCTTGCTCTTTCAAAATGTTATTATCAGTTTCTCCTCGAATAAACCATAGAAGCTCTTTCAAACAGGTCTTCCAAGCGGTCTTCTTAGTTGTTAGAATCGGAATTTTGCCATCGGACAAAGAGAAACGCATCATAGATCCAAATATACTCTTTGTTTTACCATTACGTCCCTCTTCCCATGTACCTCGATCCATAATTGTTCTAATTAGATCT
>Ga0214919_10008237_pt1 | contig 13797 bp, 7 predicted proteins | sample LL1503_MetaG_FD_177994 | JGI IMG/M metagenome (GOLD analysis project Ga0214919, IMG submission 177994) | Freshwater microbial communities from Lake Lanier, Atlanta, Georgia, United States - LL-1503 | ecosystem: Environmental > Aquatic > Freshwater > Lake | place: USA: Georgia | collected 2015-03-15
CCACCGCGCAGGATGGACCAATCGAGGCGTGCAGCTGAAAAGGCACAAAATAATCGGCCTGGTGGGTTTTGGCCGCTTGGGCCAGGGTGTCTGCGCCTTGGCCGGTGCGTTGCAACTCTTTGGAGGAGGACGGCGAACTGCGCAAGCGTTGCGGCACCTCTTGCGGGGTGGGCAAGGGCTCGGCCGCGCTCCACAGCACTTTGACCGCTTGAGCGGCTTGAATGGCCATGTCTTCGGTGTCGGCCACCACCGCCAAAAAATTCCCCTTGCGCACCACTTTCGGTTCGCCGGCCATGGTCTTCAAAGCGCTGTCGTCGATTTGCAAAGCGGTGGCACCGGGCATATCGGGGCGGATGATGCGCCCATGCACCATGCCTGGCACCCGCACGTGGTGCACATATTCATGGGTGCCGCAAACTTTGGCCGGTATTTCGACCCGTTGCACAGATTGGCCAATTTGTTTGAACTGGGCTGGGGTTTTCAAAGTCGCTTTGCCACTGATGGCGCGGCCCAATGCCGGGCCTTGCGCCAATTCGCCGTAACTGACGCTGGCCCCATTGGGGGCTTTGGCCACGCCTTGGGCGGTTTGAACCTGATCGGCAGGCACGCCCAGTCGCTGGGCTGCGCGCTCTACCAGGGCCAGGCGGGCCTCGGCGGCGGCTTGGCGCACCTGCGGCCCAGCCAACATGATGGTCAAGCTGCCAAAAGTGCCAATTTGGTCGGGGCACAAATCGGTGTCACCCATCACCAATTGGATACTGGCCAGCGACACGTCGAGCTCTTCGGCAATCATTTGGGCCAAGGCGGTGCGCACACCGGTGCCCAACTCCACCTTGCCGGTGTAAAAAGTAATCAGGCCATTGGGGGCGATTTTGATCCAAGCGTCCACCTGGGCAAAGCGCGGGTCACCGGCTTGCTGCGCATGCAGCGTGGTCAAGCTCAGGCTGAAACCGACCACCACGCCGGCGGAAGACTGGAGAAATGCGCGCCGCTTCATGCTGCCACCCCCGCTGCTTTGCGCACCGCCGCGATGATGCGCATGTGGGTACCGCAACGGCACAGGTTGCCGTCCAGGGCGGCCTTGATTTGGTCATCGTTGGGTTTGGGGGTTTTCTTCAAAAAAGCCACCGTGGTCATGACCATGCCGTTGATGCAGTAACCGCACTGCGCGGCTTGGGCGTCAATGAAAGCTTTTTGCACTGGGTGGGGTTTGTCGGCGGTGCCCAGCCCTTCCAAGGTCGTCACCTCGCCGCGCACCGCGCCCACGGGCATGACACACGAGCGCATGGCCTGGCCATTGATGTGCACGGTGCAGGCCCCACACTGGGCCATGCCACAGCCGTACTTGGGGCCTTTGAGCATGAGCTCGTTTTGCAGCACATGCAATAAAGGGGTTTGTGAGTCGGCCTGCACTTTGTGCACTTGACCATTGACCTGAATGGTGGACATGAACGCTCCTGGGGTTGAGCGCCAAGCCGGGCCCGTGCAACCATCGGCACGGGCAGGCCCTGGCGTTGGCGCCGATGCTAAGGGGCGCAAAGAGCGTCCCGGCCCATGGATAACCCTTGTCCCGTGGGTTGTCCAAGGTCCCGCTACCAGGCCTTGGGCCTTGCACCTTTGGCGATAAGCCGCAACCAGCGCGTGGCGTTTACAGGCGCTCGCTCACCCAGCCCTGCACGCTGGCCAGCGCCGCGTCCAAACCCGCAGGCTGTGTGCCACCGGCCATGGCCAAGTCGGGCTTGCCGCCGCCCTTGCCGCCCACCTGCTGAGCCACAAAGTTGACCAACTCTCCGGCTTTCACGCGGCCCATGGTGTTGGCAGTCACGCCAGCGGCAATTTGCACCTTGTCGCCATCGACACTGGCCAACACCACCACGGCGGTTTTGAGCTTGTCTTTGAGCTTGTCCAAGGTCTCGCGCAAGGCTTTGGCATCGGCCCCGTTCAAGCGCGCCGCCAAGAGCTTGACACCTTTGACATCCGTGGCCTGGCCGCTCAACTCATCGCCCTGCGAAGAGGCCAGCTTGCCTTTGAGGGTGGCGAGTTCTTTCTCCAGCCCCTTGACTTGATCGAGCACTTGGTGGATGCGTTGGTTCAACTCGGCCGTGGGCGCACGCAGGCTGCCGGCGGCCTCGTGCACGGTGCGCTCTAAACCTTGCACATAGGCCAAGGCATTGGCACCGGTGACTGCCTCGATGCGGCGCACCCCAGCGGCCACGCCGCTCTCGGTCACCACTTTGAACAAGCCAATGTCCCCCGTGCGCAGCACATGCGTGCCCCCGCACAGCTCGCGGCTAGAACCGATGTCGAGCACCCGCACCGACTCGCCGTACTTCTCGCCAAACAGCATCATGGCGCCGGTTTTTTGCGCTGACTCAATGTCCATCACCCGGGCTTGGGTGGCGGCATTGGCCAAAATCTCGGCGTTCACACGCGCTTCGATGTCGGCGATTTGGGCATCCGTCACCGGTGCGTTGTGGGCAAAGTCAAAGCGGGTGCGCTCGTCGTTGACCAGCGAGCCTTTTTGCTGCACATGCTCGCCCAGCACCTCGCGCAAGGCCTTGTGCATCAAGTGGGTGGCGCTGTGGTTGCGCACCGTGGCCGCACGCACCCCCGAGCGCACGGTGGCGGTCAGGCTGTCGCCCACGTTGAGGGTTCCCTGTGCCAGCGTGCCATGGTGGCCAAACACATCGGCTTTGATTTTTTGGGTGTCGCCCACAGCAAAGCGTGCCGAGCCGCTGAGCATTTCACCCGTGTCGCCCACTTGGCCGCCGCTTTCAGCGTAAAAGGGGCTGTTGTCCAACACCACCACACCGTTTTGGCCATGGTTCAGGGCTGCCACCGACACACCGTCGTGGTACAGCGCCAAAATTTTGGCTTGCGCTTGCAGGCTGTCATAGCCCACGAACGCGGTGGGAGCGCCGCTGTAGTCCAGTGCCTTGTCCATCTTGAACTTGCCCGCCGCGCGGGCTTGGCTTTTTTGCCGGTCCATGGCGGCATGGAAGCCCGCTTCGTCCACCACCACGCCGAGTTCACGGCACACATCGTTGGTCAAGTCCAGCGGAAACCCATAGGTGTCGTGCAATTTAAAAGCCAACTCCCCTGGCAATCTTTTTTCATGCAGCACTGTCATATTGGAAGGTGAGGATTGATCTGCGCCCAAGGCAGAATTCAAGATGGTCATTCCCACTTCCAGCGTTTCGTAAAACCGCTCTTCCTCGGTTTTCAAAATCGCGGTGATGCGCTCGGCCTGCTGGGCCAAGCTGGGATAGGCCGCGCCCATGAGGGCCACCAAATCGGGCACCAGTTTGTGGAAGAAAGGCGTTTTTTGGCCCAGCTTGTAGCCGTGGCGGATGGCGCGGCGGACGATGCGCCGCTGCACATAGCCGCGACCCTCGTTGGAGGGCACCACACCATCGCTGACCAAAAACGCGGTGGCGCGGATGTGATCGGCAATCACGCGCAAAGAGTTATGGGCCAAGTCGGTGCAACCGGTTTCACGCGCTGCTGCTTTGATCAGGGTGTCAAACAGGTCGATCTCGTAGTTGCTGTGCACATGCTGGAGGATGGCGGCCAAGCGCTCCAAGCCCATGCCCGTGTCCACGCAGGGCGCGGGCAGCGGTGTGACCGAGCCGTCCTCGGCCATGTTGAACTGCATGAACACGTTGTTCCAAATTTCGATGAAGCGGTCACCGTCTTCCTCTGGGCTGCCGGGTGGGCCTCCGGGGATATGGTCGCCGTGGTCGTAAAAAATTTCGCTGCAAGGACCGCAAGGGCCGGTGTCGGCCATCATCCAAAAGTTGTCGCTCTTGTAACGCCCGCCCTTGTTGTCGCCAATGCGGATCACCCGTTCGGGCGGTAAACCAATTTCTTTGGTCCAAATGTCGTAGGCCTCGTCGTCTTCTTGGTAGACGGTGGCGAGCAAGCGCTCTTTGGGCAATTGGTAGACCTCGGTGAGCAACTCCCAAGCCCATTTCAGGCTTTCACGCTTGAAGTAGTCGCCAAAGGACCAGTTGCCCAACATCTCAAAAAAGGTGTGGTGGCGGGCGGTATAGCCCACGTTTTCCAAATCGTTGTGCTTACCGCCCGCGCGCAAACAGGCTTGCACCGAGGCTGCGCGCACATAAGAGCGCTTGTCCGAGCCCAGAAAAACGTCCTTGAACTGGACCATGCCCGAGTTGGTGAACATCAGGGTCGGGTCATTGCCCGGCACCAAGGGGCTGGAGGCGACCACGGTGTGGCCTTTGGCGGCAAAAAAGTCTAAAAAAGACTTGCGGATATCTGCCACGGACAATCGGGGCGTGGAGTGGGAATGGGTGTTCATGGTGTTTGGCAGTGCTGGAGCGTTGCTCAGGGTCGCAAGCCCAAGGCGTGGCCCTAAGCCCAAAGGACGCGATTATAGGTTTGACCCATGGGTGCAACTGGTGCGGTACTTGGGGCTCGTGAACATCTTTTGTGAGTGATAAGCCCTTGAAAATGCACACCCTTTGGAGCGACCGGTCACCGTGTGGGATGAGCTTTTTGAATCTGTCATGGGTTATGATGACGCCATGAGGACAATTTGTTTATTTTCCAAAAATATAGTTTCAAATAAATAAATCAGGAATACATCAATGAGTGACCCACAGGTTTACCTTAGATTTTTAAATCTCCTGCACACCCTGGAAGGCGCCGGGCAAATGCCCACCATTGATGCCGATTCCCGCAAGTTATTGGAATTGATTGCACTCAAACACAACCAACAGCAGTCCATGACCATCAGCGACGCCATGGCTTTGGTGCACATCGCATCGCCCGCCACCATCCACCGCAAACTTGATTTGCTGCGCGATGTGGGCTTGGTGGACACCGTTTACGAAGGCAATAACCGCCGCACCAAATTTTTGGTGCCCACCCCCAAAGCCATGGCACACTTTTCTGGCTTGGGCCAGGCCATGCAGCAAGCCTTGGGCCCGGCGACTTGAAACGCTCCGGCCTTGGGTCACTGCGCGCAACGCTGACCACCCTGTTCCTGTGTGTTGCCTTGACCAACACCGCTTGGGCAGCGCCCAACGCCGATGCCAGCGATGAGGTGGAAAAATTCCTGCAAGAGCGCGGCATTTTGAGCCGGGTTGAAATCTTGCGTCAGCGCATGGGCGACAAAGCCTCAGACTTGGTGGTCAATGCCATGGGCTTTTTGGGCGTGCCCTATCGGCGCGGTGGCACCAGCCAGGAAAACGGCTTCGATTGCAGTGGCTTTGTGCGCGCCATGTTTGAGCAAACGGTGGGTTTGATCCTGCCCCGGCGTGCCAGTGACCAAGCGTCAGTCACGGAAAAAATCAACCGCGAAGACCTGCAACCCGGGGATTTGGTGTTTTTCAATACCATGCGTCAAGCCTTCAGCCATGTAGGCATTTACGTGGGTGACAACAAATTCATCCACTCACCCCGACCGGGTGGCGAAGTGCGGGTCGAAGACATGCGCCAAGCCTATTGGGACCGCCGCTTCAATGGGGCCCGGCGCGTGCCGGCTGACCCTTCGGCCAGCGACACCCCTAAACCCAAGCGCTGAAAACCCCACACAGACCTGCCACAAACCGCCCAAGGGCGGTTTTTTCATGTGTAATGCATTCTGGACAATCACTTCCACAGCCAAGGCCCCACCATGACCGACCCCCTGTTGATCGCCCAAAATGACGCAGCCCAGTGTTGGCTGATCCCCCCATTGACCAACCGCCACGGCCTGATCACCGGCGCCACCGGTTCGGGCAAAACCGTGACCTTGCAGACCATGGCACAAAGCCTCTCACGCATTGGGGTGCCCGTGTTCATGGCCGACGTCAAGGGCGACCTGACGGGCTTGAGCCAAGCGGGCAAGCTGTCCGACAAAATGGCGTCCATCTTGAAAGAGCGGGGCTTGAACACACCCACTTTTGAGGCCTGCCCCACCACCTTGTGGGATGTGTTTGGTGAGCAAGGCCACCCGGTGCGCGCCACCGTCAGCGACATGGGACCATTGTTGTTGGGTCGCATGCTCAACTTGAATGACACCCAAGAAGGGGTGCTCAACCTGGTATTCAAAATTGCCGACGACCGCGGCCTGCTGCTGCTGGACCTCAAAGACCTGCGTGCCATGCTGCAGTTCGTGGGCGACAACGCCAAAGAGTTCACCACCGCGTATGGCAACGTCAGCGCGGCCAGCATTGGTGCAATCCAGCGCGGGTTGATGCAAGTCGAGCAACAAGGAGGCGATCGGTTTTTTGGCGAGCCCATGCTCGACATCCAAGACTTCATGCAAACTGACAGCAACGGCCATGGCATGGTCAACATCTTGGCCGCCGACAAGCTGATGAATTCACCCCGCCTGTACGCCACATTCTTGCTGTGGATGTTGTCCGAGTTGTTTGAACAACTGCCCGAAATCGGCGACCCCGATAAGCCGAAATTGGTGTTCTTTTTCGACGAGGCGCATTTGCTCTTCAACGAAGCCCCCAAGGCCTTGATAGAGCGCATTGAACTGGTGGTGCGCTTGGTGCGATCCAAAGGGGTTGGCGTGTATTTTGTGACCCAAAACCCACTCGATATTCCAGACAGCGTGTTGGCCCAACTGGGCAACCGGGTGCAACACGTGCTGCGCGCCTTCACGCCGCGCGACCAAAAAGCAGTGGCCGCCACTGCGCAAACCATGCGGCCCAAAAAGGGCTTGGACATCGAAGCGGCCATCACCGATTTGGCCGTGGGAGAAGCACTGGTCAGTTTGCTCGACAGCAAAGGCCGCCCTAGTGAAACCGAGCGCGTGTTTGTGCTGCCCCCGGGCAGCCAACTGGGCCCCATCACGCCGGCACAGCGCCAGACCTTGCTGCAAAGCTCGCTGGTCGCCGGCGTGTATGAGAAGACCGTTGACCGAGAGTCGGCTTATGAAAAGCTCAAGGGGCGCGCACAGGGCGACAACGGCCCTGGCGCGGCCGGTGCGACTGAAAGCGCTGATGCCCCCAGCCCTGCCGCATCCCCAGCCCATGGCGTCTTGATGGGCAGTGTGAGCGATTTGTTGTTTGGCCGCGATGGGCCGCGCGGCGCACACCACGATGGGGTGGCACAGATGGTCATCAAAAGCGCGGTGCGCACCGTGGGGTCCTCCATTGGGCGCGAAATCGTGCGTGGTGTCCTGGGTGGATTGTTGGGCGGGGCCAGTGGCAAAGGGCGGCGTCGCTAAATCCTAAGGGGGTTGCACGTCTGCACAGTGGTATGGTGCAGGGATGAAAACACAAATCGATCATTTGGTGGTGGTGGCAGCCACTTTGTCCCAAGGCGTGCAGTGGTGTGAAGACACATTGGGCATCACACCCGGGCCGGGTGGCGAGCATGAAAAACAAGGCACCCACAACCGACTGTTCAAAATCGCCACACCACACCACCCCTTGGCTTACTTTGAAATCATTGCCATCAACCCGCATGCAGACCCCGCGCTGCGCTCCAAAAATGCACGTTGGTTTGACATGGACGACCCCATGCTTCAAAAGAGCGTTGCCCATCAACCCAGATTGCTGCACTTTGTGGCGGGCACATCCGACATCAAAGCGGCGCGGCAAACCTGGTTTGACCAAGGCATAGATCGCGGCACAGTGATCCATGCCAACCGGCGCACAGCCAAAGGCTTGCTGCACTGGCAATTCACGCTCCGGCCCGATGGCCAGCGTTTGTTTCAGGGCTGTTTGCCCAGTCTCATCCAATGGGGCAAACCAGGCGAGGCCGACCCGCAACGCATGCACCCGCGCAACACCTTGCCACGCTCCAAAGTCAGTCTCGAGCGCTTGTCGATCAGCCACCCCACTGCCGCAAAGCTGCAAGCAGCTTATGCGGCCGTGGGCCTGAGCGATGTGGCCGTCTCCCAAGGGGATGTCCACATTCAAGCGGTGCTGCACACACCCAAGGGCTTGGTGACTTTGAGCAGCGGTGGGGTTTGACGCCCCAATCGGATCAGGTCTGCCTGCGGTTTGTCAGGGATTGCAATTTGTGGTTGCTGTGACGGTGTCCATGTCCCAAGATGTGGCCAGCAACTGGTAATTGAGGGAAGATGAAAAGGCCGTTCGCATGCTGTCCATTTGAATTCTGGTCAGTGCTTGAAAATTGGTTTTGGTGGTGGTGGTGGCAGTCAAAAAAAGTGTCTTCATGCCACTGTAGGTGCTCTCTGAAATACATACCGATTTTTTGCGAAAAGTTTTGCTTCCACTTGAGACACTGCCTGCAGCCGTGATCATTGGATATTGAGTCTGAGATCCATTGAAAGCCGTGGCCAAAGAGTCAGCATAATTACCCGCTTTCAGCGTCAAAACCTGATCGAACAATTTTCGAACATAAGCCATGAAAGACACTTCACTGGCTTGATTGGAAGACTTCGATAATTCGGCGAAATACAAGCCCCAAAAGCCACCTTCTTTGCTCAAATCAATTCGATCGTCGGATGAACTCAAACGCTCTGGGGCCAACAAAGGGTTGAGCAAAATGGCCGTGTTATTGGTGCCAGAATCTGTCAACCCAAAAAAATAACGCGCACGCACCATGGCGTCAAGCATGGCGCTGGCCATGGTTTGATCTTGGGTCAGGGTGATTTGCAAATTATCCAAACTGGGCACCGCGAAAGCCGCTGCCACATGGGTCACAGGGGTCACACCAATCACAGAACCATTGGTCACCTTGGCAGTAGCGGGCACCAAGGCGAGCAACACATCGGTGCTCGTGAAATTGACCTTTTGGTTAAGACCAGCGTCATAGTATTGAACACCAGTGTCACCCACTACCTTTAGTATGAAAGGCTTTTCCCAGGTTCCCAGGTTCAGTGACGCAACGCCAGTGTCGTCCGTTGTGACAGGCGTGCTGTTGATGGGTTGCCCCGATGTGGGATCAATGGCGAAAACTTTGGCCCCAACACCAAAATATCCTATGGCTGGAACCACTTTCACACTGGTGGCCGTTTGTGTGGCACCAGGCACGGCCAAAGTGACACTTTCACCGGTTTGCGTCAAAATTGCTTTGGCTGCAGCAGTCGCTGCAGCGGTATAGGTCGCAGCCAAGCTCGAGGGCACGGCATAACCAGTGGCCCCAAAACTTTGGAGGGCAGCAGATTTACCGCTGGAAATATTAGAAACTGCCGTTAATAAAATTTTGGAGACAGCGGCCAATTTGGTAGAGGCCCCCGTGTTGCTGGCCGCAGCCTCTTTCATCTTGGTGAACAAAAGTTCGGACTGTGTAGCGGGGCTTCCTGTGGACGATGCGGCCAATTCGGCCAATATGGTCGCATAGAGCATCTTGCCCGAAATGGTGCCCGACAATGACTTATCGGTTTTGCTTTTCAAAGCGACCGGTGCGGCAAAAATATCGCCGCCCAGGTCGGCCTCAGAAAGGCCCAACACCCCCAGGGCCAATGTTTTGGCCGTTGCTATTTTGGCAGCTGATGGGGCCACGGGGACCGTCGCATCAATGCCGGCTGCTGCAGCGACCAAGTTGGTCATCACATTGATGCCATACACCGATCCCGTTTGCACACTGGACAACACCGACAACATGCTGCTGCCGGTGCCAAAGGCGGCGGCGTTGTCAGGGTCCTTTTCATTGAAATAAGTCACGCCAGCAGCACCGACCGCTTTGAGCAGCACTGGCCCTGTGTGCGTGGATGGCAAGGTGATGGCCGCATCGCAAGACGACACAGTCCCCGTACCGATCAAGGCGCCTGCCGTGTTGTAGGCCTCGACCTTGGCACCATCAGAGAAGCACCCCAAAGCCGGTCGCGTGGAAATATCGATGCCCGATGAAGTGGCGCTGCCACTGGAGCCGCCACCACAACCGATCAAGGACAAGATGCCCAATGCTGATAAAACAATCAAACGTGAATTCATAAGAGACTTTTTTGGGATGGGATGGCCTGGCTGCGATCAAATGACCGGTGACGCAGGCACAAAGCTTTGGTTGAACACCGTGGCAAAAGCACTCATGTCGTCCGTGATCACGGTTTTGGTCTCATCGATGATGGCCTCTTGCGTGGTGCTGTTGTAAGTCGCGGTATGGATAACCCAATTGGTGGTGACATCTGTTCCCACAAACAAATCTGACTGCTCCACAATCAAAACCTGGGTATCACTGACCCACTCAGCGGCGACCACGTGGGTATCGAGCGTGCTCTTAGAAAAGGACTGCGTATCGTCATAGGAAACAGCACCCAGGTCCTTCGCCAGCACAGGCACCCAATCGCCATTCAAGCCCACATAAAGTGCATCTGTGGCGTCAAGAGACACGTCTTTGCTGTCGGTACTGACGGCTGTGGTGACCAAAGCATCCACGCCTTTATCGCTGCCGTCACCATTGAGGTCTTGCTTAAAGGTGTCCTCCCAGGTGACCATGGAGTGGCTCACAACTGGAGCGGTCGATATCACCGCAGTGGTGGTCGCATTCGATGAAGCGCCCACGCCGACGGTGTAAATTTTCCAGACCTGATCGGGTTGGCCACCATCAATGATGGTGGTCTCTTTCACCACCACCTTGTAACCCGTGAGAGTAGTGGGGCTTGTACTGTCAAAAATTGCCTCCGCACCAATCACCTTGGCGGTGAAGCTCGATGCGGCATCCCATGTGGAATTTTTTTCCAATCGAACGGCCAAACCTGCATCGTCCAACACGGATATGTCCTGGGACACTGCGTTATTTTCATATTTAAACAAATGCAATGCGCCCGTGGTTGTCAGGGCTGCCTGATAAGTGCCCATGTCGGTGCTCACGACAACGGCGGCCTCTTCTGGGTAGCCCACCACGGTGTCTGCGTCTGCAATCGTGTCTTTTTGAAGCAACTCCTCCACATCGGCCAAATTGGTCAGGTATTTGGTTTGTGACCAGTTGACCGTGGCTTCCCCATTGGCGGCAGCAGACAATTTGTACACCTCCCAATTGACCGAGTCACTGGCCCCGTCGGTGGTGGTTTTCTCCACCGCCAACAGGTAACCACCTGCGGTCAGTTTGTGCACGGCATAGGCTTGCGACTCATAGCCGGTTCGGCTGTAGTTGAAATTGGGCGACCCCCCGTTGGGATCAACGATGGCCACGGTCGAACTTCCATCTGCGATGTAAACCGTATTGCTCGCCTCATCAATTTTCAAAAATGCATCTGTTGAACCAATGACAGTCGGGTCGGTGTCCAGTGCTGTGAGGTTGACCTGCAAACCAAAACCATTTGCGCCGTCAAATTCCTGCTGAAATGCAGTCTCATACTTGCTGGCGTTGCGGGTGTTGATCACTTTGGACCAATCCAAGACACCTTCGGCGCTGATGTTGTAAAACTGCCAATTGACATTGCTTCCGCTGGTGGTTTTAAGAGCCACACGGTAATTGGACCCATTGGCAGCCACGCCCATCAATTGGGCTTGGCTGGTGCTGCCGCCCATGGTGTAGCTGTATTCCAAATTAGGAGAGTTGCCGTAAGCATCGACCAATGCAATCAGATTGGATCCCGATCGGGTGTCCTTGATGAAAATGGACCCATCGCTGCTCTTGACCAATGCAATGCTGTCCGTTGCGTCGCCAGAGTTAGAGGGAGACGCAGACACCAGCTGTGTCTGGTCAATGCCAACGATGCTGTCGGTGTCTTCCGGCGTGTCTTGCTGAATGGCTGTCTCAACTTGGCTGATTTTTTTGGTCCAAATATTTCCGCCGCCTGAGGGCGACATGCTCCAATTGACATTGCCGTCCACATCCAAGCGCAAAATTTGCCAATTGAGGTCGGTCTGCCCATTGTTGACATTGGTTTGCTTGAGAACCAATTTGTAGCCCGTGATGGCGTTGTTCACCGTGACCGCCTCAACAGCGTAAGCCTCTACTTTGTTGCTGTTGGTATTCCAGCTGTAGTCATACTCCAAATAAGAGGCGTTGCCAATCGCCTTGATGGAGGTGGGGTTGGCTGGGTCATTCACAATGTACAGGGCATTGTCTTTGTCGCGGTACAAGCGGACACCGGCCGTGTCTGTGCTGACTGCGTAATTTTTCAACGCATTGAAGTCAATGCCGGTGACACCGTCGCCATTGAAGTCTTGACGAAAATCCACTTCGTAAGGGACCAAGGACTTGAGGCCCCAAAGAGAGGTGTTGATCCAAGTATTGTTTGCACCGGTGTACCCATACGTCATCTGACCTTGAGCGTCCAGTTGCATCAAGTCCCAGGTAACGGTCACAGTGGCCGTCGCTTTGTCCTCGGCACTGGCATACCAAGCATTGCTGCGCTTGACGGCCACTTTATATCCGCCAGAAGACATGGCTTCAACAGCGTAAATCTCACTTTTGTTGTAGCCATTCCCCCAGTTGTTTTCATATTCCAACCAAGAGGAATTGCCAATGGGCATGGCCGTTCCATCGGTTTTGATCAGGTACAAAGCACTTTCGGCATCACGCGCAAAAGTCACCCCCACCTGATCGGTTGTGCCTTTGGTCAGCGTGCTGACATCCACGCCAACGCGACCGTCTCCGTTCAAATCCTGACCAAACAGGGATTCATAAGGCGCTATGGAATTGGTGTAGGTGCTGGAGCCGCCAGCGGTCATGGCCATGGCCCCGCCACCTTTGTTCATCTTGCCATCGCTGCCCAGGGTCATGACCTCCCAGCGAATGGTTTCTTTGCCGTCGTAGTTGTCGGTTTGCTTCAAGGCCAATTTGTAGCCCGTGATGGCCCCGCTGGCATCGCGCACCGCCTCCACGGCAACGGCCTCTTTCTTATTTGACCCAGAGCCCCAGGAGTTCTCGTATTCCAACCAAGAGCTGTCGATGGACTTGACCGATTTTCCTTCAACAATGTAGAGCGACTTTTCGCTATCGCGCGCCAACTTGACCCCGAAAGAATCCGTGTCCACCATTTTCAAAGAGGCGGCATCAATGCCAATTTGCCCGTCACCGTTCAAGTCATCATTGAACCAGTCCGCCTCATAGGACGAAATCGATTTCAGACCATAAACGTTTTCGTCAACGTAGTAACCCTTGTCGGCATTCCATTGCCCATAGGTCACAGCGCCTTTGGCATCCAACTTCAAAATGGACCAAGTCACATTGTCTTTGCCATCCCAGTTGGTGTATTTTTCCTTCATGGCCAAACGGTAACCCGTGACCGTGCCAGCGCTGTCTTTGACCGCCTCCACTGCAACAGCTTCACGTGAATTACCGCCCATGCCGCCAGCTGCGCCGCCCCAGGTATTTTTGTATTCAAGATCGCCACCACTGGTGCGAATGGATTTTGCTTTGGCGGCCTCTCCCACGCCCTCCACGATGTAAATGGAGTTATCGTTGGTGTTGCGCGCCAACCGGGCCCCTTGCGTATCGAGCAAGGCCATCGTCAAAGCGGCCGCATTGACACCAACCCTTCCATCGTTGTTCAAATCTTCTTTGAAGAACTCTTCAAAATCCGAAATGGACTTTTGGTTATAAAGGTTGACGTCTTTCCACTGACCGTTGTCCATGGAGCCATAAACCATCTTGCCTGTGGTATCAAACTGCAAGATATCCCAAGACTTTTGCCATGTGCTGGTGTCTGTGCTTGCGGTGGTGGCGGCTGTGCCAGGCATACCAGCTGACATGGTGTTGTAGTTCGATTTTTTGAGGACCGCTACCCGGTAGTATTCAATGTCCCCAGTGGCACTGCGCTTGGCTTCTGCGGCAACTGCGGTGCGAATTTCCCAATTGTTGGTGGACTCCAGTTGACCCATCATGCCACCGCTCAGTGCCACGGCAGACTCAACATTGTTTTTCACCTGAGAGATGTACAAAGCACCGTCGGCATCTTTGGCCAAGCGAACA
>Ga0214919_10008238_pt1 | contig 13796 bp, 17 predicted proteins | sample LL1503_MetaG_FD_177994 | JGI IMG/M metagenome (GOLD analysis project Ga0214919, IMG submission 177994) | Freshwater microbial communities from Lake Lanier, Atlanta, Georgia, United States - LL-1503 | ecosystem: Environmental > Aquatic > Freshwater > Lake | place: USA: Georgia | collected...
ACGCCAAGTTTGAAAAGTGAAAGAACAAGCCACGCCTCGGTTTTCACGACCTTTGGTGGTGCGGTAAATGTCGAAGGTGAATTCTGCGCGAACCTTTTCTCGGTCTGAAAGATTTGATGGGGGATAAGGAAAAGTCCAGATTGCAGTTGCAGTGCCTTTTCCACCCATGCCAGGCCCTGCGATGTAACTTCGATATTCCCACTCACGGCCGACATTATCGCCTTTTTTGTCGTTTTCTGTGTTTAAAAAACTCAGCTCGCCATACAGCGGAACGCGAGCTTTTAAACTTTCAGATGCTGCAGCAGGATCGATTCCTCGTATTACATAGAGCAAGCTTGTTGCGGTCATTACGAATAAAATTACCGTCATTAATGCGGTGAAACCTAAAAACCTTCCAACAATGATTTCAAATCTTTCTACAGGCTTGGTGACAATCGTGTGGATGGTTTGGCTTTTTATATCTGAGGGTATGCTGAAGGCTGCAAGCAATGATGAGGTTAATAGAAACAAAGGCGACATCGCCCAGTAAACAACCTGCACATAACTTCGAACCTGATCTTCGGGTTTGTAGGGGATGAACCAGCTTGCAAATAGGAATATTAGAAGGAGGGCAGCAAAGGCGTAAACAACCTTTCTGCGTAGAGCCTCTTGGAAGCTTAATTTGGCTAAGCCGAAGATTCGCCTTAGGCTGAACCTCGGTATATTGCAGATAAAGGGGAAGAAGATTGCGCCAAGGCAAAGTGCACTTGCAAGAACCTGAAGGTTATCGAGGAATTTTGAATTTTGCAAAGCCTCATATTTGTTTGCACTTGTAAACCGTAATCCGATGGCTATTACAAACAGAATCAACCCAGAGCCTGCCAAAACACTGAAAATGATTTTCTTCCAAGCAGGTAAGCGATTTTTCTCGACCACCGAAGTTCGCATCCATCCAAACACCAGCCATAACAGCAGACCTAGGCAGGCAAATCCGCCCACACTTTGTACCCATTGAATGATACCCGCAGGTACATCTACCCAGGATAACGGATCGCGTTCAACGAACAATGTTGCAAATATAAAGGAATCCATGTTTCAAAAGCTCCGACTTTTCCTTTTGCTATACCCAAGCGAAATGTTGAGGTTATTTTGTTTTAACATCAGAAGGCAAAAACCTTCTGCCAGGATGAGCTTTGCTTTCTTCCACAATCTGAAGGAAGTAATCTTCAAGGGTGGTTGTGGGGTGCCCTAGGGAATCCAACTTTCCGCCATGCCGCGTAAGCACTTCGTTTAGTTCTCTGCGTAAATTATCATTGATTTGCAAACCGCTCGCTCGTAGTTCCAAACGGTTTACATCTTGCAAGAGTTCTTTCACATTTCCATAAGCTTGCAACTCGCCTAAATTTAGAATGGCAATTCGATCACAAATATCTTGGACATCTTCCAATCGATGGCTGCACATGATCACTGTTTTGCCTTGATCGCGAAGTTCGACAATCAGGTTTTTCATCCAGCGGGCGCCTAGGGGATCCAAACCAGAAGTGGGTTCATCCAGAATAACTAAATCCGGATCGTTGATCATGGCCTGCGCCAAACCTATTCTTTGCCTCATTCCTTTTGAGTACTCTTTTAAAATGCGTTTGCGGTTGGATGTTAAACCAACTCGCTCGATCCATTCTTTGGAACGATCGTTTCTGGTCTTGGCGTCCATGTTGAATAAGCGGCCATAAAAATCCAATGTCTCTTCAGCATTAAGGAAGCGGTAGAGATAAGATTCTTCGGGCAGGTACCCAATGCGTTCATTTTTGGTGACATCGGCTGCTGGTTTACCAAACACAAAGGCTTCACCATCGGTGGGGAAGAGCAGGCCTAAAAGCAGTTTGATGGTAGTGGTTTTCCCGGACCCGTTAGGCCCGAGCAATCCAAATATTTCACCTTTTTTAATCTCGAGATTTAAAGCACGCAGAGCGGTATGCTTCTGACGGCCCCAGAAATCGCGGTACACTTTTGTAAGCTTGCGTGTTTCAACTATTACTTCACCAGACATGAACACCTCTATTGCACTTGTTTTCTGGAAATATCAAACAGACACAACTTTTCAAAAAGAGCGAACCATTAACATTTCTCAGAATACTTAAACTCAGATTGGTTGAGTACCTTTTAACTTCGTAACTTGAAATCCTATTTCATGCTACTTTTAATTTATCCTAATATTACCAACGACTGATATCAAGTAATAAGAATTGGAACTTTTAAAGAAAAGTGAATTTTATTGTCACGGGGGGTTGGGTGTGAAGAATTAGTGAACTTTTTACTGTAAAAACTATTGTCCCTGGTCATTATTTCTACAACTTAATTTAAGCCTTATTCTCTTAACTGTAGGGTACCCATTTTCCTGAAAGGGAAAGTATTTCGTTGGGCTTGAATCCTGCTTTGTATTCGAGCGATTGGCAACCTTTGACATAATATCCCATATAAACATGGGGCAAACCTCTTCGTTTTGCCTCGTTTATCAAGCTCATTACATTCCAAATTCCGATGCCATGGGAATAAAAGTTTGGGTCATGAAAAAAATAGATCGCTGATAACCCGCATTTAAGACCATCGACATAACCCACACCGCATAGTCTGCCATTTTCTCGGTACATCCATTGCTCGACAGGAAAGGGGTTATCTAAAAAGGAGCAATCAAAGGAAAACGCATCTTCATCTTCCTTGGCGGGCCAATCTCTGGAGTATGATCTTTCCGCATGAAATCTGTCATAAAGATCCATGATTTCATCGGTGAGGGCTGGTTCTTGTATCTCCAAACTGATGCGACCGTGATTTGCTTTGAAATTTCGTGCCTGGCTTCGGTTTGGTTTGTAATCTTTTACAGGAATTCTCAGCGATTTGCATTCATTGCAATTCTCGCACTTGGGCCTGAATACCTGCCTGCCAAAGTGCCTCCAACCTGCCAGCAATCGTTGTTCGTATTCCTCACTCGACATTTCAACTATCAAGTCGCATTCGGTTATGCTTTCTTGATGTGCCAAGTAATGGCAGGTATCGGGTGGGGTAATAATGTTTAACGATATTTGCATCTTGGCCTTCCATGGAAAGCATTAATTCGGTTTTAAATACTATTGCCTTGAACCTTAAGCATTTCAAGGCAAGAATATTCATTTAGTTGCCTTGAAGGCTTGTGCTTTAATGGTGCAGGTATGATTGTGAGTGATTTTATATTATAATTTAAAGGATCTTTTTTATGGCGTTTCAGCATGAAGGATTATGCAAGCTTGCGGAATTTTGTGGTATCGAAAAAGGTTATTATGATGCGGTGGGAAAGTGGGTTGAGGCTTCCAATGAAGCTTTTATAGCAATATTAAATCAGTTGGATATACCTATAAAAAATGTGGATGAAGCTTCAGACCTATTGCATTCAAAGGCACTTTTAGATTGTTCAAAACCTCTTGAACCCGTGAGTGTTGCCTGGTTTACAGCAGAGCAGGGGTATGCTGAAATCCCTTTGTTACTTCCTAAAGGTGCTTTTCAAGGTGTTTGCAAAGCTCGGTTGAATCTTGAAAATGGCACCCAGATAACTTGGGAATTTTCGACTTTTGAATTGGTTGTTTCTTCTACCAAATCGGTTTTTGATAAAGAATTTGTCACACTTCAGATTGAAGTCCCTCAAAAAATTCCTCTGGGATCGCATCGCTTTTACCTTGAAGGGCCTTTTGGCAATTTTCAATCGGCACTTTTGGCAGCACCTATGAAGGCGCACGGCGCAACTTTTGATGCTCAACAAAAAAATTGGGGCGTCTTTCTTCCATTATATGCTGCAAAATCAGAGCGAAACTTGGGCGCAGGCGACTTTACCGACCTCGAAAACCTTATTGCTTGGACTGCCAAGCAGGGCGGAAAAGTGGTTGGCACGCTGCCTTTGCTTTCTGCATTTTTGGATGAACCTTGCGAAATCAGCCCTTATTCTCCTGCAAGTAAGTTGTTTTGGAACGAATTTTATCTCGATGTGGAAAGAATTGCAGAGTTCGAATATTCGCCTGATGCAAGAAAATTAGTCCAATCACAAGAGTTCCAGCAAGAGGCAAAAAGTTTAAGAGATTTGGATTTGGTGGATTATCCAAGGGTCATGAAGCTTAAACGAAAAGTCTTGGAGTTACTTGTTCGAGATTTTCTACAAACTGCTAATCCGTTAAGAAAATCTGCATTGGATGCTTATCTTGCTAAAAGGCCTGAAGTCTTGGACTACGCACTTTTTCGTGCCAATGTTGAAAAGTTCAAAGCATCTTGGCATAAATGGCCCACCCAATTAAATGCTGGCATTTTAAATGAAACGGATGTCGATCCATTGATTAGGCATTATCACATTCTTGCCCAATGGTGGGCGGAAGAGCAGATTACAAATGTTTCTGATATGGCTTTGCAGTTTGGCGCTAAAGGCCTCTATCTGGATTTACCCTTGGGCGTCAACGCAGATAGTTATGATGTGTTCAGGCATCGAGAGCTTTTTGCAATGGGCGCTTCGGGTGGGGCGCCTCCAGATAGCTTCTTTACCTTGGGGCAAGATTGGGGCTTTCCTCCACTTAGACCGGACAAGCTTTTAGATAACAAAATGGCTTACCTACGAAGCTGCCTGAGCCACCATATGAAGCATTGTTCCATGCTTAGGGTGGATCATGTGATGGGGCTACACCGGCTTTATTGGGTTCCTAAAGGTTTGGGGGCAAAAAATGGGGCTTATGTGCGTTATAACTCTGAAGCAATGTACGCTATTTTTAATTTAGAATCGTTTAAACATAATGCTTTAATTGTTGGGGAGGATTTAGGAACCGTGCCCCCAGCGGTGCGACCGATGATGAAAAATCATGGTTGGCATCGGCTTTTTGTTGGGCAGTTTGAGGTAAATCCGAATCAAGGCAGGGTGCTAAATGAAAGTCCAGAAGGGACGATTGCCAGTATCAACACGCATGATCTACCGACTTTCGCATCGTATTGGTTGGGAACCGATATCGCAGAAAGGGTGGATATGGGGTTATTAACAGAAGAAGAGGCACAACAGGAACAAGCTGCGAGAAAAATAATGCGTGAAAGCGTTTTAGAGGCGATTGGCCCTGAAAACGAAGAAGAAGTTGCAGGGGTGAAGCAGGAAAAACAGATGGAAAAGGTCTTGGAAAGCATCTTTGGTGAATTATCGCAAAGTAATGCTGGTACAGTACTTGTGAATTTAGAGGATGCTTGGTTTTGCAGAGAACCGCAGAATGTACCAGGAACATGGAAGGAAAAGCCCAATTGGAGGCATAAATCGAGGTATAGTAACAAGGAATTAGACGGGGTAGCGTATTTAAAGTGGATCGTGGAAAAAATAAATCGAGCGAGAAATAGCTGATTTTCCCGCATTTTAGTGGGGTTTGCAAAAAATTTCTTGCGCTCCCCTTGTCTTGAGGGCGAACTGCCCTAAAAATCATTATGTGTACTGGATGAATATTACGATACTTATTCAGTAAACGACACAGGGCTTCCAATGGAAGCTTTTTCGGTCTTTGACAATTAGGCAGCGGTAAGAAGTTGCATCGCAAGATCAAACAACAAATTAGAGTAATCTAAGTCGAGTTGTTGAAAGTGAACTTTGCGAGAGCCTTTAGAATAGAGAGAACTTAAGGATCGTTACATTTGATTAATATTTTCTTAGCGGGAAGTATTAATCGTAATCTGGAAGTCGATTTTTGTTTTTTTTCGATTCGTGGAAACATGAAGAGGAGAAGACGGGATCGATGCGTCCAAATTACTAAGGGCATGTGGGGGATGTCTTGGCACCAAAAGACGATGAAGGGCGCGGAAAACTGCGATAATCCCGGTGGAGCTGTTAAACAAGCGTTGAGACCGGGGTACCTGAATGAGCTTACACTGAATACATAGGTGTATGCGGCAAACTCGGAGAACTGAAACATCTCAGTACCCGAAGGAAAAGAAAGAAAAATCGATTCCGTAAGTAGCGGCGAGCGAAAGCGGAACAGCCTAAACCAACTGGAATTTCTAGTTGGGGTTGTAGGATCAGACTTAAGACTGAGTATACCTAACCAAAGCGTCTGGAATGTCGCACCATAGACGGTGAAAGTCCCGTAGGTAAAAGGTAGAGACAGTTTGTTTGACACCTGAGTAGGGCCGGCCACGTGGAATCCGGTCTGAATCTGCGGGGACCATCCCGCAAGGCTAAATACTCTTTGGTGACCGATAGCGAACTAGTAGCGCGAGCGAAAGATGAGAAGAAACCCGATAAGGGTAGGATAGTGAACCTGAAACCACATGCCTACAAGCGGTCGGAGCCCAGTGGCGCAAGCCCGGGTGACGGCGTGCCTTTTGCATAATGATCCGGCGACTTACCGTCATCAGCCAGGTTAAGCCGTTCTGCGGCGGAGCCGAAGCGAAAGCGAGTCTGAATAGGGCGAATGAGTTGGTGGCGGTAGACGCGAAACCACGTGATCTACGCATGGGCAGGATGAAGTGAGGGTAACACCTCATGGAGGTCCGAACTCACTAGTGTTGAAAAACTAGGGGATGACCTGTGCGGAGGATTGAAAGTATCATCAAACGTGGAGATAGCTCGTTCTCTCCGAAATAACTTTAGGGTTAACGTCGTGACAGATGGCATTGGGGGTAGAGCGACTGAATGCGCTGGGGGGCCTACCAGGCTACCCCTCGCAACCAAACTCCGAATACCAATGTACCTTATCACGGCAGCTAGACGGCGGGGGATAAGCTTCGTCGTCGAGAGGGGAACAACCCAGACCGCCCGCTAAGGTCCCTAAATCATGCTCAGTGCGAAAGGAAGTTGGATTCCTGAGACAGCCAGGATGTTGGCTTAGAAGCAGCCATCATTTAAAAAGTGCGTAATAGCTTACTGGTCGAGGAGTCCTGCGCCGATAATGAACGGGACTAAGCATGATACCGAAGCGGCGGGTATAGTAATATACGGTAGGAGAGCGTAGCACACTAGATTGAAGGGGTACGGACAACGAGCCCTGGACGAAGTGCTAGTGATCATGCCGGAACGAGTAACGATAAAACAGGTGAGAATCCTGTTCGCCGAAAACCTAAGGTTTCCTGGGGAAGGTAAATCCGCCCAGGGTTAGTCGGAACCTAAGATGAGGCCGAAAGGCGTAGTCGATGGACGGCAGGTTAATATTCCTGCACCGATTTTGTAGACAAACTGAGTGACGCTGGCAAAGATAAGATCGGCCTGTTAGATTAGGCCGTCCCGAAAGGGCGAGGGCGTTTACGATCCCGAAGTCTTCGAATTGACAGACAAGAAAAACCTCAGCGCGGACGAAACAAAACGCCCGTACTAAAACCGACACAGGTAGGTGAGATGAATATTCTAAGGCGCTCGAGAGAACGCTCGTGAAGGAACTCGGCAACATAACCCCGTAACTTCGGGATAAGGGGTGCCCTCCTCCGGGAGGGCCGCAGTGAAAGGGGTCTAGCGACTGTTTACTAAAAACACAGGTCTCTGCGAAATCGTAAGATGATGTATAGAGACTGACGCCTGCCCGGTGTCGGCAAGTTAAGGAAGAGGGTTAGCCGTAAGGTGAAGCTCGCAACCGAAGCTCCGATAAACGGCGGCCGTAACTATGACGGTCCTAAGGTAGCGAAGTTCCTTGTCGGGTAAGTTCCGACCTGCATGAATGGCGTAACGACTGGACCACTGTCTCCACGAGCGACTCGGTGAAACTGTAGTTGTTGTGAAGATGCAACATACCCGCAATTAGACGGAAAGACCCCGTGAACCTTTACTGCAGCTTAGTATTGGGTTTAGAACCAGCATGCGTAGCGTAGGTGGGAGGCTTTGATCTAGGCGTTCAGGCGCCTAGGGAGCCAACAAATGAAACACCACCCTTGCTGTTTTTGAATTCTAACCCCGACCCATGAATCTGGGCGGCGGACAGTGCTAAGTGGGCAGTTTGACTGGGGCGGTCTCCTCCCAAAGAGTAACGGAGGAGTTCAAAGGTACCCTCAGCCCGGTCGGCAATCGGGCAACGAGCGTAAAGGTAGAAGGGTGCTTGACTGCGAGTCTCATCAGACGAGCAGGTGCGAAAGCAGGACTTAGTGATCCGGCGGTGCTGGATGGAAAGGCCGTCGCTCAACAGATAAAAGGTACTCCGGGGATAACAGGCTTATCTCCTCTGAGCGTTCATAGCGGCGAGGAGGTTTGGCACCTCGATGTCGGCTCATCGCATCCTGGGGGTGGAGAAGCTCCCAAGGGTTTGGCTGTTCGCCAATGAAAGCGGTACGTGAGCTGGGTTTAGACCGTCGTGAGACAGGTCGGTCCCTATCTGTTGTGGGCGTAGGATACTTGAGCAGTTTTTTCCCTAGTACGAGAGGATTGGGAAGGACGTACCTATGGTGTTCCTGTTGTCACGCTAGTGGCATCGCAGGGTAGCCACGTACGGCTCGGATAAACGCTGAAGGCATATAAGCGTGAAACCCTCTGCAAGATTAGGTATCCATGTTCTTAGAACGAAGACTCCTTGAAGACCACGAGGTTGATAGGCTGGGTGTGCAAGGCTAGCAATAGTCTTAGCTGACCAGTACTAATAGTCGATTGTTTGGACGCATTGATCCTTTTTTCTCTTCAGGTTCTCCAAATGTTTCCGCTTCTTACCGCTGCCTATTTGTCACGATCTTCCCGGTGAGCTTATCTAGATGGCCACACCCGTTCCCTTTCCGAACACGGCCGTTAAGCATCTAGAGCCGATGGTAGTCCGTCAAGGGCGAGAGTAGGTTATTGCCGGGTTTTTAAATAACCTCCCTTCGGGGAGGTTATTTTTTTATATACTCTCTTCCTTTTATCACTTCCCTTATTTACCGCACTGCCTTTTTTTGTTGATTCCCCCACTTCTAGTTTCATTCCATTTTCATATGCCTTACGCAAGCGAAAGAAGCTTTTTCCAAACTTCTCCTGGTTATAAAATGTATTCGCTTCACAAGCCTTGCGCGCAAGCGAAGGAAGATTCTTATCGATAGGCAGATTAATCCGCTGGTTCGCACCACTCGCTTTTGCAAATGTATTTTTATCTTAAAGCCCATCCACTGTGCTGCTCACTCTTACTTACAAATAATTTGTTATACCGTCTGCATAAATTTCTTTTTGAGCCGGAAGGGTGAGTTACGGTAATAAATTATCGTTATTGAAAACCCCTAAGGTAGAATAGCCAAGGTAGGAGATCAAAGTGGCAAGGTGTCTGGTGCTTCTTAGTTGTTGAAAGGCATCCTCACCGCGAAGACGCAAAGAGCGCAAAGGAAGACAAGGAATCCGGATTTGTTTGGTGCTTCTTAGGGTACTTTGCGTCTTCGCGGTAAAGATGCTTGGCTTTGGAGTTTTTCAGGGAAGACTAATTTCGGATGAAGGAATGAGTTCAACCGTCGCTGAAGCATCCGGCTCTGAGAGATATGTGGGTAAGAGTGAGCACAGCGCTGGATGGGTCTGTTTTTTCTTTACTGCTTGTATTTCTGGATTCCCTGCTTTCGCAGAGAATGACGGTAATGGGTGGAACCATGATTTTTTTCCCTGAACGCAAGGCTCCTGATTGGCAAGATTTAACCGGTCCCTCAGCAAATAATAACGGCCAGTTCGACAAGCTCACTGACCGTACAATGAAACCAGGCCCCTGAGTTTGCCGAAGGGCCACACTTTCGTCACTCTCAAATCTGGTCGCAGAGCAACGAATAACGGCCAGTTCGATAAACTCAATGACCGTACAATGAAACCCGGTCCCTGAGTTTGTCGAAGGGCCACACTTTCGTCACTCTCAAATCTGGTCGCAGAGCAACGAATAACGGCCAGTTCGACAAACTCATTGAGCGTACAATGAAAACTGGCCCCTGAGCTTGTCGAAGGGCCACACTTTCGTCACTCTTAAAACCGGTCCCTAAGAGAATAATAACGGCCAGTTCGACAAACTCAATGACCGTACAATGAAAACCGGTCCCTGAGCTTGCCGAAGGGCCACACTTTCGTCACTCTCAAATCTGGTCCCAGAGCAACGAATAACGGCCAGTTCGATAAACTTACTGACCGTACAATGAAAACCGGTCCCTGAGCTTGCCGAAGGGAAGGGGCCCGCTTCGCGCGTATTCGTTACCCTTGCCGCACCGCCTTTGTCAACTTCGCATATGCGGAGTTCCATTCTTATTCTTCCTTTCACTGAGCGTTTAACAATCACCAATTCTTCCTTCGCTTGTGTTTCCGGCTTGTATTTAGTCGGCATTCTTTTTCTTGCTATTAGGAGTTAACCTCCCTATGTTTAAGTTGTAAGTTTGTAATTTGAAAAACTTAAGGTGTAGGTTTTTATGTCACCCCATCAAATCGTTCAGATGATTTTTGATGTCTATAACAAGGTTGGGCATCGCCAGTATGGTGAATCGGTAACTGAATTGGAACACGCTCTGCAAACCGCGACCTTTGCAATGCAGTCAAATAGTTCAGATGCTGTTGTGGTTGCATCTCTTCTGCATGATTATGGGCATCTTCAACATGATGAAGGAGAAGATGTTGCGAGCCATGGTGTAGATATGCGCCATGAAGATCTGGGTGTGATAAAGCTGAAAACCTTTTTTGGGCCCGAGATTCTAGAACCCATTAGGTTGCATGTTGGTGCGAAGCGATATTTGTGTCATAAAAGTAAAGCTTATATCGATGGTTTATCGCCTGCATCCCGTCTGAGTCTTGAAATTCAAGGCGGCCCCATGTCTGATGGGGAGGGTGCTGAGTTTGAATCGAATCCTTATTATAAATCAGCAGTTGAATTGCGGCGATTTGATGACATGGGGAAAGTTTCTGGGATGAAAACACCTACACTTGAAAGCTTTTATTCCTTGGTTTTATCGTTTGTCGTAAAGTGATTACCTTTCAAACCACGATGAATCTTGTTTCATCATTTAGTTGCCAAGCAGAGCAGTTGGATGTTGTGGATTGGTTTGTTTTTAAACATTAACAGCATGTTTCTGTTATTATAAGTTTTTCGCTTTCGATGAAGAATGGCCTTTTTATTGGCGGGATTATGGGAATGTTGGGTTTCAAAAAGCTTGCTGCGTTTCTTTTTGTGGTTGCAATTTCGTTTCTGATAACAGATTTGATTGCGTTCGAGGGAAAGCCTCAAAAAAATGGTGATTCTTTGTTTAAAACAAAGGTGTTGCGAGTTTCTTCAGTTATTGATTTGGCTTTTTCTAATTCTGTAACAAAGCTCGATTTACTACTAGAGTGGTCGGATAAGGTTGAACCAGTTTTAATTAATACCGTTGCTTATGAAATAGAATCCATATACGAGGGGAAGCCACTCGCAGTTATTGCTACCAAGGGGAAATCATTTGCTCCTGTGGATGGGACCAACAGTTTACCATTGGTTGTCAATCTTCCTTATTTGAAAAGGAACCTGGCTGAAACTTTTTCAATTAAAGGTAAAATCAAGTCAATAATTCCAGTTGGTTTTGAACAAATTGAATTTGGAAGTCTTTCGAAATTGGTTGCGGGGCAGAAAGAGCAGCCATTGCAATTAAAGAAGGGCTTTTCCTGCAGTTTAAAAAAAGTTGTCGTAGGAACTGCAAAGATTTCTTTTGGTATTGAAGCCGAGATGGAGGCTCAGGGCCCGGACTTTGATACGAGCCAGAATTGGGCGGTGCTTAATCAATTAAAATTGGTCAACAACAAAAGCCGTAAGGAATGGCCTGCAGATGGTTACCTTGTGGAAATGATGGAGAACAGAACTGCTGTTATTACTTACCACTTCTTGCTGAAAGATAAAATAGTTGGTGATTTTTCAGATTGGGCTTTGGTATATAAGGCAGTGACAGGCATGAAGTATCAAGACATACCTTTCCAATTTGATACGGTTCCAATTCCGTAAGTGGCTTTCTAAGCAGTTATCGTCAGCCAAACTAAGAGTTATTGGTTTGGTATTTGTTGGTTTTTTTTGAGGAGTTTCCTCAGGAAGATCCCAAAGCCAGTAACAATGGCAAAAGGCATACCAGCCATTAAGTAAATGCTTTTATTGAAAGCTTTGGCTTCGTTGTATTGTTCTTCCTGGCTTGCTTCAGGGGAGTTTCGTGTTGCATCCCTGCAGTTAGGGCAAGCATTTGCATTCAGTTGCGAAGCTAAAAAAAGAAAGCACGCAAAGGTTATTTTTATCAAGATTGAATTATTGATGATCACGCTTTTACTCCCTTAGTACATTCTATAGAGCATCCAGTAGACCACAACACCAGTTATTGAAACATAAAGCCATATAGGAAAAGTGATGCGGGCGAGTCGCATGTGTTTGGAAAGATTATCTTTAATACCATGATAGGCGGTAACTAGAATCATGGGTGTGACCACAATTGCAAGGATGGTGTGTGTGATGAGGATGGTAAAATAAAGATAGCGAATGAGATCTGGTGCATCTGGATTTTTATCACGAAAACTGGTTGCAACCCCGCCTTTGACAACTAAATGGTAGTAGAGGTAGGAAGCCAAAAAGATTGCGGAAACTGCAACAGCGGTCAACATAATTGCAGAGTGAAGCTTTTTGTTTTTAGCTACTTTGATAGCTAAAAAACCTGCGATGATGAGGCATCCTGCCAAGCCGTTAAGACTGGCATTCCACCCAGGGCAAATGAATTGATTGAGGAAATCCACGGTCTTATTTCTCCCTTGCAAGTGTAAGAATATGAGATTCAAGGGCTTTGATTTTATCTTCAAATTTATCAACAGGGGCACCTTCAGGGGTGGTGGGTGTACCTTCAAAATAACCCCTGATGTGTCCAACCTTGTCAATAAGAACAATTCTGGGGCTGTGAATAAACTCATTGCCTGGTTTGGATTGTTCAGGAGAGTTGTGGCCTACTGCGAGATGAAACTTTTCTTTGATTAATTGGTGTAGTTCATCTTCTTTGCCTGTAAGAAAGAACCAGCGTTTGGGGTCTGCTCGGAAGTTTTCTGCGAAGAGGTTTAATTCTTTAGGGTTATCGCGTTCGGGGTCAACGGTGAAGGTGACAATTCGCAAGTCAGGGATATCTTTTAATTTTTCTTGCAAGCGTGCGAGGGTAGCGCAAACTTGAGGGCAGGGGCCAGTGCAGCGGGTAAAAACAAAAGAGGCGAGCCATACCTTGCCTTTAAGGTTCTCTTGGGAGATTTGTTCGCCATTGCGTTCAAGGAAAGAGAACTCTCCAACGGTGCCAAAATCTTCAAGTTTCCCGGTGGTATTCGTGGTATTAAAGCATCCAACTGCAGAGATGATTGAGATGAGAATCAAATAAGAATAAAGGTAAGACTTCATGGGAGTTACCTTTGGCGGTAAAAGATGGTGTCTGGGAGTAAGCCACCAATCAAAAAACAACAGAGTAAAATTGTTGGAAGGATGATAAACCAGACATTTTTAACATCGCGTTTGAGATGCATGAAGTTTAAGGCTGCAAGAACAACTTGAAAGCAGATGATTCCAAGGATTGCTAAAAGCCTTACTTTGTTTTCAAGATAAGCCCCGATGATAGGCAGCAGTATCGCATTGAATGCAAGCACAGCAGCGGTAATAAACAGCAAGGTTTGGCTATCAGATTGCTCTTTGTGTTCCATGTTTGTTGCCTATAGGAAATAAATAATCGGATAAAGAACAAGCCACACGAGGTCAACAAAATGCCAATACAAACCTGTGACTTCTAAAGTGCCTGCCATTGATTGCAGATTGCCAAAAAGGCCTTTTACAAAGATTCCTAGCATGAAGGCCAACCCAAATAGCACATGGATTGCATGAACGCCTGTAAGTGCAAAGTAGCAAGATGCCCAT
>Ga0214919_10008239_pt1 | contig 13795 bp, 10 predicted proteins | sample LL1503_MetaG_FD_177994 | JGI IMG/M metagenome (GOLD analysis project Ga0214919, IMG submission 177994) | Freshwater microbial communities from Lake Lanier, Atlanta, Georgia, United States - LL-1503 | ecosystem: Environmental > Aquatic > Freshwater > Lake | place: USA: Georgia | collected...
CCTGAAATACTTGGGATAGATTTATTTTTAGTAATAATATTTATAACACCTCCAATAGCATCAGAGCCATACAAAGTACTTTGAGCGCCTTTTAAAATTTCAATTCGTTCAATTAAATTTAAGGGTACTAAGTTTAAATCAAATTCATTGCTAATCATGGAAGGGTCGCCCACAGGCATTCCATCAATTAAAATTAAGGTACGACCACTGGATGCGCCACGCATATAAATGCTGGGCACGGTTCCTGCATTGCTTAAGCTTCCTGGCAAGTACAAACCTGCTTGCTCATTTAAAATTTGTGCAATTGTTCTTCCTGCATTGGCTTGAAGTGTTGCTGCGTTAATTACTGTAACAATTTTGCCCGTCGCATTTTGTTTTTGTTCTAGTTTGTTAGCAGTCACAATAACTTCTTCTAAACTAATAGAACTGTCCACTCTTTTTATTAGTGGATCTTTTAAAATAGTGGAATTTTCTTTTTGCCCAAAGAGCAGGGTGGTGGTGATTAGACACACCGAGAGCATGATTAATTTTTGGCTCATTGTTTTGTTTTTCATTTACTGAGTGAACAATGAGCTTCCTGGAGAAAGAGAACCATAATTGATTAAGGAGTCGTCAGAGATAGTCCTAAGAGATTAGCATCTTAAAAATAAATGCGCACCATCTAAATATCTTCCGGCCTTAATTTTTTACAATCCCTGCTTTTTACCCGAAAGCTGTTGATTTTTTAAACTAGGCAGGTCTTCTGGCTTGTTCTTCTAGGATGCGTCCTTCCCAAATTGCTTCAGTGGACTTTTTGCATCAATTGCTTTGCAGCAACGAACTCACAGCTACGGGAATAGCCCCCGATTTTAACGGGGTTCCCTTTTAATCATTTGCATGAACCTAATTCTGAATCAAATTTAGTATTTATATACCCCTCTATGTTTTTAATTACTAACGGGCTGTTGATAACTAGCCCATTTTTATTATATTTATAATTCATTGACTAAATATGAAGCAAAAGCAAGGCATTAATTTTTTTAGCTTAACCATGATTGTGGTGAGTTTAGTGATAGGGATGGGTATTTTTAAAACGCCTGCCACCATTGCAGCTAAATCGGGTACCCCACTTATATTTTTTAGTGCCTGGCTTATTGGAGGTTTAATTGCTTTGTTTGGCGCACTCACTTATGCAGAAATTGGACAAAGACTTCCTGTGATGGGCGGCTATTATAAAGTATTTGCACATTGCTATCATCCTGGGGTTGGTTTTACGATTAACGTTTTAATATTAATTAGTAATGCAGCATCACTAGCAGTGGTGGCATTAATTGGTGCCGACTATGTAAGTGATTTATTATTTGGACAACCTTCTGGTACTTTTTTTAATATTATAGTGGCCTCTGCTTCTGTGGGGCTTTTTTATATTGTTAATTTACTGGGGTTAAAGACAAGTAGTCGTACGCAGAATATTTTAATGGTGGTAAAAATTTCTTTAATTGTACTTTTAATTTCTTCTTTATTCAAAGGTGTTACGGTTCCTCCACATGGCATTAATGAAGGGAAAATTTATACTTATGATGGAACCAACGGCGCTTTGTTGTTACTAGTAAGTTTAGTCTCTGTGTTTTTTACTTATGGCGGCTATCAACAGACTATCAATTTTGGATCCGAAGTAAAGTCGGCCAAGACCATGCAAAGAGGAATTGTAGTAGGTATACTAGTGGTGCTGTTTTTATACTTAGCTATTAATTATACTTATATTAAAGTAATAGGTTTTGATCAAATGAAAAACGCCAATGCCATTGGCTCTTTATTATTTGAAGCTTGGTTTGGAAAATTTGGGGCCAAGGTTTTTGATTTTGCCATGGTCTTAAGTGTACTCGCCTATGTGAATGTGATATTGATGAGCAACCCAAGGGTGATGTATGCGATGAGCGAGGATAAAGTACTTCCTGCCATCTTTCAAAAAAAACATCCTACAACAGACGCCTTGGTGCCTGGCTTAACTGTTTTTGCCCTGATTACTATTTTGGTTACTTTTTTTGGAAAGGGGGTGGATGATGTATTAAGCTTTAGTATTTTTTTAGATTGTTTGGGCATGAGTACCTCCGCAGCCACCTTATTAATATTGAGAAATAAAAAACAAGGAGATGAAGTAGTAACAGGGGCAATAAAAAAATGGACCCCTTTTTTCTGTGTTGTTTTTGTTTTGTCTTATGCCTTGGTAGCAGTGGCCGTTGTCATTGACAAGCCTTATTCTGCATTTACCGCCATGAGTTTGGTGGCCTTGGTGCTTATTGTTTATCGTATCTTCTATTACAAAAAAACAGCCCTCCAGCCCTAATTTCTAGTCAAATCCAGCCGTATTTTTTATAAAATTCCCTCTATAAAGCCTTTTATCTGTATTTATTGCTGCTCAGCCGATGCCTTTTCCGTCTGTCTAAAAATTAGTCCACTAATACTTATTAGTTTATTTTTGTATTGTAAAAAGCGTTCTAATACAATACTCATGAAATACCTATTTTCCATACTCCTGTTTTGTGGTGCCTTAAGCCTTCAAGCGCAAGAACCAGCTCAATGGGATTTAAGATCCTGCGTTCAATTCGCCATTCAACACAATATATCTGTTCAACAAGCAGATGTTTCTGCGAGATTGGCAAAATTACAAGCACAGTTAGCCAGTTCTAATCAATTGCCGACCATGAATGGTTCCACCGGAATGGGCATGCGCTTTGGTAGGTCCATTGATCCTACCACCAATGGATTTTCGAACATTCAATTTTTGTACAACAATTTTGGCGTCAATGGGGGTGTTCAAGTATTTAATGCAGGAAGATTAAAAAATACTGCTGCCGCTGCTAGTTTTAGCTGGAATGCCAGTGAAGCAGATAAGTTAACCATTGCCAATGACATTTCTTTGAATGTGGCCACCTATTACTTGCAAATTTTATCTGCCCTTGAACAAGTGGAGATAGCAAAAATACAAATTCAACAAACCAAAGAGCAATTGGTTGCCACTAGCAAAAGAGTGGAAGTGGGCTTGTTACCCGAATTAAATTTATTGGAATTAGAAACACAATTGGCCAATGATAGTAGTAATTACATCTCTGCCATTTCATCGGTGCAGCAAAGTAAATTAAGTATGATTGCACTGTTGAATTTAGATGCTTCAAATCCATTTGAAGTGATTGCTCAACCGGTAGATCAAATTAAATTGCAATCCTTCGCCGATTTGCAACCTGATTATGTATTCAATGTGGCTTCTCAAAATATGCCCAATGTAAGAGCTGCTAATCTTCGTGTACAAGCAGCCGAAAAAAATACCTTAGCCGCTAAGGCTGGTTTTTATCCTTCACTAAGTTTTGGTTATAATTTAACTTCTAATTTTTCCAATCAATCAAAAAATTGGGGAAATGTTTGGAATGGTTGGAACACACAAGTAAGTAATAATTTTGGTCAGAATGTAGGCTTCCAAATGAATATCCCTATTTTCAATGGCCATCAATCAAAATTAAATTACCAGCAGTCTAAGTTGAATTTAAACAATGTGATGCTGCAGGCAGACAATACCCAACTTAAATTAAAGCAAGATATTTATTCGGCTTATACCAATGCCATCGTATCATTCAACAAATTGAATGCGGCACAAAAAGCATTGAATTCTTCCGAAAAAACTTATCAATTTGCCACCAAGCGTTATGATTTGGGCTTATTGGGTACCATTGAATTATTGAACAATCAAAATAATTATTTAAAAGCAAAAGTGAATTTTAAAACTGCTCAATACGAGTATGTCTTTAGAATTAAGCTTTTAGAATTTTACAAAGGAGAAGCATTAACATTATAATCGAATTAAATAAATAAAAATGAATAAGAAAGTAATTTGGATATTGGTAGGGCTTGTGGTAGTCATTGCGCTATTGGTAGGCTTGAAAAAAGCAGGTGTGATTGGCAAAGAAGAAGGCATTGAAGTAACCACTGAAAAAGTTCAATTAAGAACCATCACCGAATCGGTAAATGCAAGTGGAAAAGTGTATCCTGAAATTGAAGTTAAAGTGAGTCCAGATATTTCTGGTGAAATTGTGAACCTTTATGTAGAAGAAGGAGACAAAGTAACCAAGGGTCAAGTACTCGCTAAAATTTATGCAGATATTTATTCATCTCAAAGAGATCAAGTAACAGCTAGTGTGAATCAAGTAAAAGCGCAATACGAAAATGTAAAAGCAGCTTTAAGTGGTATGAAAACCAGCTATGAAAATACCAAGGCAAGTTACGAGCGCTATAAAAAATTATTTGCGGAAAAGATTGTATCAAGAGCTGAATTTGAGCAAACCGAACAAGCTTACCGTTCTGCAGAATCTGCTTACAATTCTGCCAAAGAAACCATTAAAAGTGGAGAGGCGCAAATTCAAGGTGCCAATGCACAATTGGCTAGAGCTGAAAAAGATTTGGCACGAACCATCATCACTTGTCCAATGGATGGTATTGTGAGTTTAATGAATGTAAAAAAAGGAGAAAGAGTGGTAGGAACTGCACAAATGACTGGTACCGAAATGTTGCGTGTGGCAGATATGAAAAGTATTGAGGTGAGAGTGGATGTAGGAGAAAATGACATTACTAAGGTTAAATTAGGAGATACTGCTTTAGTAGAAGTGGACGCCTACAACAATAGAAAATTTAAAGGAGTGGTGTATAAAATTGCCAATCCAATTACTTCTGCAACTTCAGGCGCAGCTTCAACTGCAGAGGTAGCCAATTATAAAGTGCACATTAGATTGTTGCCTGAAGGTTATACCGACTTAGTCAAAGACAACAATATATTTCCTTTTAGACCAGGGATGACAGCAAGTGCTGATATTCAAACAAAATCAAAAGTAAATGTGGTGACTGTTCCATTGAATGCGGTAACGACAAGAGACAAAGATGGTCAAGGCAAAGAAACTAAAGTGTCTACAACTGTAGCTGATGATAAATCTGCAGCCAAAACGCAGGGTAGTGAAGAATTAACTGAAGTGGTATTTGTTTTGCAAAAAGACAAAAAAGTGAAAATGGTGAAAGTAAAAACCGATATCCAAGATTTAAACTTTATAGAAATAATAGGTTTAAAAGTAGGAGAAGAAGTGATTACAGGGCCTTATAGTATTGTAAGCAAAACCTTGAAAGAGGGAAGTTTGGTGACTGTTGTTTCTAAGGAAAAGCTTTTCGAAGAGAAGAAATAAACTTAACTCATTGATATAAAAAGGGGCTGCTTATGAAAAAGCAACCCCTTTTTTATTTGTTTCGTATCTTTGAATTATGGAAAAAACTCGTATTGGAATCATTGGGAGTGGAAGTTGGGCAACAGCCATTGCTAAAATCTTAACAGACAATAATCAGTCTATTAATTGGTGGGTGCGCCAAGTGGCCAATATCGACTATTTTAACAAGCGCCACCACAATCCCCATTACCTTAGAAATACCTATTTTGATGTTTCGAAAATTAGTTTCTATGCAGACATCAAAGAATTAGTTGCCAATTCCGATATACTTGTTATTGCAGTCCCTTCTATTCATATTGAGGCTTCATTGTTGGGCATAGATGCAAATAGTTTAAAAGGGAAACAAATCATTTCTGCAGTGAAAGGAGTTTTGCCCAAACGAAATGTTTTATTGCATGATTATTTACACAATGAATTTGGATTTCCTATTGAGCAATATTTTACTTTATTGGGCCCTAGTCATGCCGAAGAAGTGGCTGCAGAACAATTATCGTATTTGACCTTCTCAGGCACCGACCTTAAAGCCACTGAAACCATTGCGAACTATTTTGAAACAGAATACATCAATACCAGAATCAATAATGATGTCATAGGTGTTCAATATGCAGGGGTGGCAAAAAATATTTATGCCTTGGGGGCGGGTATTGCGCATGGCTTAGAATACGGAGATAATTTTTTAAGTGTATTTATAGCCAATGCGGCCAATGAAATGCAGCAATTGCTAAAATCTGTGGTGGGTAAAGAAAATTGTTCAGCAGTCAATTACGATTCATCGGTGTATTTGGGTGACTTACTAGTGACTTGTTATTCCTTACATAGCAGAAACAGAACTTTTGGAAACATGATAGGCAAAGGGTATTCGGTTCGTGCTGCAGAGTTGGAATTGAATATGGTCGCAGAAGGATACAACGCCAGTAAGTGTATTGTAGCCATCAATGAAAAGCAAAAACTGGCTTTACCCATTATTACAGCTATTTATAAAATACTTTGGGAGGGACATGATCCAGCAGAGGCGTTTAAAGAAATTGAAAAGATATTGGTCTAATCCTCCAACCAGAAAAAATCGCTCGCCATACCATCTGCAAAAAATTTGGCTTCCTTACTTAAGGTATAACCGGCGGGGGTTACTATTAATTTTCCTTCTTGTACAAAATGAGCAGCAATGGCTTTGACGTGTATTTCGTAGGCTGCTCCAAATTCTTTTTTAATCTTTTCAAAAGAAAACCCCTCCATTTTTCTCAAGGAAATCATCATGTATTCATTGAATTGGGTAGTGGTTGATAAATGCTCCATTTCAAAAGGCACCGTATTATTTTTTATGGATTGAACATACAATTGGTTGTTGGCTACATTCCATTGTCTGGAATTTCTATTGAATGAATGCGCAGCGGGACCCAATCCTAAATAAGGCACCCCATTCCAATAATTGCTATTGTGTTTGCTTCTTTGATTTGGTTTGGAAAAATTTGAAATCTCGTAATGCTCCCAACCGGCTTGTTCCAAACGGTCCACGATCAAATTAAACTGCCTTGCTTGTTGTGTACTGTCTACCTCCTTCATAGTTTTCTTTTGAATCATGGAATGAAGGGCAGTCTTTTCTTCTACGGTCAAAGCATAGCAGGAGATATGTGGTATTCCATAATTTAATAAAATCTCGAGGTCGGCACTCAGGCCTTGGTCCGTTAAATGAGGGGTACCATAAATTAAATCTGTACTGATATTGCTAAAGCCTGCTGCTATAGCATTTTGGATGGACTGATGCGCTTGAGTGGTCGTATGGGCCCGATTCATCCATTCCAATGACTGGGGTTGAAAACTTTGAATGCCAATACTTAGTCGGTTGATGCCGATGCTTAACCAATCTTCTGCTTTTTGCAAAGTCAAATCATCAGGGTTGGCTTCTAAAGTAAATTCAAGCTCCTGAGCAAAGTCGAAATTATCCTTGAGCTTAGCATAAATGGATTGGATGGCTTCTTTGCTTAAAAGGGAGGGCGTGCCACCCCCAAAATACAAGGTTTCAATTTTGTCATTGAGGTATTGTTGTTGCAATTCAATTTCTACCAGCAGGGCTTGCGTAAATTGATCTAGGTACTTGGTCTGTGTAGAAAAATGAAAATTACAATAGTGGCAGGCTTTTTTGCAAAAAGGAATATGTATGTAGATGCCTGACATAAGAAGGATTGGGGAACAAAGCTAGCCATTAGTTACTAATTCTGCATTAGGATACTTATTTTTGTAGTAGATGTGGACAATACTAAAAAAAGGGGCTTGGATTATAGGTGGATGTATCCTTTTGAGTGCTTTTACTCAAAAAGACACTCTTTTGTTACCAACTGATGGCGCAGCCCATCTAATGGATACACTGCTTAAAAAAGACACCTTATTGATCAAGTATGTACCCATCATTCCTAAATCTTTTGAAAGTTCAGATGCTTGGTTTATTCAATCTAATCATGACCTAAAAACCGATTCTACCTTTAATAGTTTAAAAGATTACAAAGATTATTTTAGCAATCGAAAAAAAGCCTTTCAATTGTATTTTAAAAATGCACTAAGTAATAGTGACAATCAAGTAATTTATAAAATCGAACAAAGGTATTCCTTGCCAGACAAGGATTTTTTATTTTATATGATTGTGGGTATACTTTTTTTATATGGTTTTATCAATACCATCTACCCTCAATATTTCCCAAAATTATTGAGTCAGTTTAGTCAGTCCACCCTTCGGATGATTCAAAACAGAGAACAACTCTTGCAAAACGGCTTTGCTTCTTTGACTTTAAATAGCTGCTTTATTTTAAGTTTTTCTTTAATGGCTAACTTGCTTATTTTTAATCAACATTTGCTTCCTATTTCTTTTTGGCAGGGGTATGTGTACCTTATCCTTTTTTTTACAAGTCTGTATCTTGGCAAATACATTTGTCTAGAAATAGCAGGTTCTGTTTTTAATACCAAAGAATTGGTGAAATCCTATATTTTTATCGTTTTTATGGTCAATAAGGTATTGGGATTTTTACTAGTTCCCTTTGTCTTAATTTTAGCCTTTGCCAAGCCAATCTACTATACTGTAGCCATTTATGGTGCAGCAGGTGTGGCTATTTTATTGTTATTGTACAGGTATTTATTTTCATTAACATCTGTTAGGAATAAATTACATTTATCCTCCTTTCATTTTTTTCTTTACCTTTGTGCTTTCGAAATATTACCTCTTTTAATTTTGTATAAATTGGTAGTTCAGTATTTTGGCGGAACCTACTAATTTTCAAAGTGTAAAACGGAAAATAAATGAGTGAAGAGAAAAAAACAGCAACCAAGACGACTAAAAAAATATTGATTTCACAGGCGCGTCCAGAAAGTGAAAAATCTCCCTACTTTGATTTGGAAAAGAAACACAAAGTTTCTTTGCATTTTCATCCATTGATTGAACTTATTGGAATTCCTTCCAAAGATTTTAGAAAGAACAAAATAGACATCGCTACTTTTTCTGCGGTAATTTTCACTAGTAAACATGCCATTGATCATTTTTTCAGAACCTGTGATGAGTTAAAATTGAGTATTAGCCAGGATACCAAATATTTTTGTGTTACAGAGTCGGTCGCCTTGTATTTGCAAAAGTTTATCATGTACCGTAAACGCAAAGTATTTTTTGGGGCAGATGGCACCAATAAAAAATTGTTTGATGTATTAAACAAGCACAAAGGCAATGAAAAATTCCTTTATGTGTGCAGCGAAAATCAACAAGACAATGAAATTGTTGGATGGTTAAAAGAACATGACTGTAGTTTTGACTTGGGCTATATGTATAGAACGGAATTTAGTGATATTAAAAAAGTACTCCTAGAACATAATTTTGACGTGATCTGTTTATTCACCCCAAGTGGTTTGAAGAGTTTCTTACAAAATAAGCCAGATTTTAAGCAAAATGGGACTGCCTTTGGCGCCTTTGGCTCTAGCACCTGCAAAGCAGTAGAAGAGGCAGGCTTTGCTTTACACATTAAAGTGCCAAGTCCTCAAGCACCAAGTATGATCGCAGGCTTGGATCAATTTCTTTCCTCCAATAGTAAAAAGAAATAAATAAATTGCGTTCCAAATGAATGCAAATCCTTTATTTACCAATCAGCTCATTCACGAGAGTAGTCCCTATTTATTACAGCATGCCCATAATCCGGTCCACTGGATGCCTTGGTCCGAAGCTCTTTTTGATTTAGCCAAAGCGCAAAACAAACCTATTTTATTAAGCATAGGTTATGCCGCCTGTCATTGGTGTCATGTCATGGAAAGAGAAAGTTTTGAGTCCGAAGAAGTGGCTGCTTATATGAATGCGCATTTTATCAATGTAAAAGTGGATAGAGAAGAACGCCCAGATGTGGATCATATTTATATGGATGCCCTTCAAGCCATGACTGGTGCTGGAGGTTGGCCTTTGAATATGTTTTTATTACCCAATGGCAAACCTTTTTATGGGGGTACTTATTTTCCACCCGTCCCCATGCATCAAAGGGCTTCTTGGATGGAAGTCTTAAAGGGGGTGCAAGAAGCGTATCAAAATCAACCAGAAAAATTAATTGAGCAATCGGAAAATTTAACCAACCATATTGCTGCAGCTGGGAAAAATAAAATCAATACTAAAATTGAAAATGAAGCATTGGCCAGCAAAGAAGAACTAGCACTCATGGCCAATAGAATTTTACAAAATGCCGATACGCAGTGGGGTGGTTTTGGAGCAGCGCCAAAATTTCCACAAACTTTTTCTATTCAAATTTTGTTTAGGAATTATTATATAAATCAAGATCAAGCCTCCGTAGTGCATGGAATTAGATCCTTGGATAAAATGATACAAGGAGGAATTTATGATCATTTAGGCGGTGGCTTTTCTAGGTACAGCACAGACGTGCAATGGCAGGCGCCCCATTTTGAAAAGATGTTGTATGACAATGCTTTGTTACTTACAGTTTTGTCAGAAGCTTACCAACTCACTAAAAAAGAAAATTACAAATTGGTCATGGAAGCCACCATTCAATTTTTAGATAGAGAGCTGGCTAGTGATGCAGGGGGCTATTTTGCAGCATTGGATGCAGACAGCGAGGGAGTAGAAGGAAAATTTTATACCTGGACTTATGAAGAAATTAAAGCGCATATTGACCCTGCAATATTTGAAGATTTTTGTCGCCATTACCAAATTACAGCAGTAGGTAATTGGGAACATACTAATATACTTTGGACCCAAAATATGGACGAAGCGGGTAATGCATTAAATTTTGAAACAGCAAGAAAAAAATTATTTGCAGCGCGTGCGAAAAAAATAAGGCCCGCTTTGGATTATAAAATTATTTTGTCTTGGAATAATTTAATGGTCATTGCTTTATGTAAAGTATATGCAGCCCTTGGGGATGAAAAATTTAAAAGCAAAGCCATAGCTACGATGCAGTGGTTAGAATTAAATTTATGCCATGCCCAAGAAAATTATTTTTACCATACCTATACTAAGGGATTGACCAAGGCCAATGCTTTTTTAGAAGATTATGCTAGCTTAATTCAAGCGTACATTCAATTGCAAATCATTACGGGAGATATAAGTTATTTAGAAAAAGCAAAAAAATGGACGGACTATGTGCAAGCCCATTTTATCGATGAGGAGGGCTTGTTTTTTTACTATACGGCCAATTATCAAAAAGACATTATCCTTCGAAAAAAAGAATTGTATGACGGGGCTCAACCTAGTGCCAATGCCATGATGTGTGCTAACTTATTCTATTTGGGGCAGGTTTTAGAGCAAGGTCATTGGACTAGTCAATCTGTAGCAATGGTAAGTGCAATGAAAAAAATGATGGTGCAATATCCCAATTCCTATAGTTATTGGGCCCAGACTTTTAGTCAAATGGCGGTTGGGATGGTGGAATTGGTTTGTGTGGGAGAAAATGCATTAAATGGATTAGATCGAGTATTGTCTAAGTTTTTACCTCATCATTTGATTCTTTTTACAACGAAAGAAGAGGAGTCAATATTATTGACAAAAGGCAAGCAAAGTATTGATAATCAATACTATATATGTCAAAACAAGCGCTGTTTGGCACCAATTATGGAGTTAAATGAATTTTTAGCAAATATCTAACAACTAATGAATTAATTTGCAAACCTTGATTAAGGGTGCTAAATCATTGATTTTCACTACAAAATTTGAAATAATAGTTTTAAAAAATAAAATTTAATTCCTTTTTTTTCGTTCTAAGTAGAAGTAGGAGTCAGGTTAAAAAATTGATATGATAAAAAAATTATATAAAGTGAGGTTTAAATTTCCAATCATTGTACTAAGTATCATGATGGGTGCCTTGTTCATCATGGCTTTTGAAGCCCAAAAAGGGAGTCCAAAATTTAATTCAGATCCTGCACATACGGTCTTTGTTCCTGGAGGTTCCTTTTACATGGGCGCCAGTGATGAGCAGATTGACAATTCAATGGTCAATCGTAAAAAATTAGTCTCTGTTCAAAGCTTTTGGATGGACCGAACAGAAATCACCAATGAGCAGTATAGAAAATTCGTAAGCTATGTGAGTGATTCTTTGAAATATTTAGCCGTGTATCTTGGGGGTATCAATCAAACAGAAGACACCATTAAAGTAGATTGGAACCGCGCGCAAAGAATCAATTTAAATAGCAAGGCAGTTATTGAAAAATTAAATGAATTGTTATTAAGTCCAGACAATCGTTACAAAGGTAAAATAGGTATTGATCCAACTAAATTAATTTATAAATATTCTTTTATAGATTTAAAAGCCGCCGCCTTGGCTTCTAGATCTTTGGAACTTCCTTTGAGCGATTTTATGGTCACTAAAGAAGAAGCAATTTATCCAGACACTTTAGTTTGGATGCGTGATTTTTCCTATTCCTACAATGAGCCCTTAACGCGTATGTATTTCTCTCATCCTTCTTACAATGAATACCCGGTGGTTGGTGTTACTTGGAAACAAGCCACTGCTTTTTGTAATTGGAGAACTAATAACAGCGATTATTACAATGGTAAGCCTGGGCGTAACGATTTGAAAATTGATGGTATTTTTCGTTTACCTACAGAAGCCGAATGGGAATATGCTGCAAGAGGCAATTCAAAAGCAAACGCCATGTATCCTTGGGGTTCACCCTATACCAGAACTAAAGAAGGTCGTTTATTAGCCAACTTTAAACCTGGCAGAGGCGACTACTTTGGCGGCAATTCAAAAGCGGATAATATCTATACCACCAAGGTAAAATCATACGCAGAAAATGGCTACAAACTTTTTGATATGGCAGGTAATGTAGCAGAATGGACCAGCTCTATATTCTATGAAGGGGGTTATAATTTCGTGGGTGATTTTAGTCCAGACTTGCAATACAATGCCAAAGACGAGGATCCAATATTAATGAAACGTAAAGTCATTAGAGGTGGTTCATGGAAAGACATTGCCTACAATTGTCAAGTAAGTACAAGAAATTATGAATACCAAGATACCGCTAAATCCTATATTGGATTCAGATGTGTATTATCAATGGCGCCAAGAATTAATTAAACAGAGCGCATCAAATAAACTTTATTTAAAAACTAATAAATTTCCAAAATGTCAAATTCCATTTCTCCAAAAACCAATAAAATCATCAATGTAGTTTTTTCATTGGGAGCAGCAGTTGTTATTATTGCAACATTGGCTAAAATTTTACATCTTGGATGGGCAGATTATGCTTTGATACTAGGTTTTATTACAGAAGCAGTCATCTTTACCATTTATGCATTTTTACCTCCGCCAGAAGTAGGAGATTCCACCCATGCGCCTCAAACCGGTGCAGTGGATTCTGTGATGGCACATTTAGAAGCAGCCAAATTAGATGGAGCAGCCTTTGAAAAATTAAGTAGTAGTTTCCAACGCTTAAATGATACAGCGATGTATTTGGGCGATTTGGCAGAGATGTCAAAATCTAGCAAAGACTTTACACACAATACCAAGGATGCAGCCATTGCATTGGGTTCTATCAAAGAGGCAGCAGCAGGAGTTTCTACTAATTTAGGCAGCTTTGCATTGGCCACCGATGGAGTTAAAAATTTGAACGATCAATTTCAAATGATGAGCAAAAGCATGGAAGCGATGAATTCCTATTACAGCAAATTGGCTGAAGCGTCCAATGCCATGTCTAGTTCGGCACAAGATGCCATTAGAGCCAAAGAGCAAATTGCTTTGCTTGCAGATAATTTAACCAAATTGAATCAAGTGTATGGCAATATGATTATTGCAATGCAAGGACGTTAATTGTTTTCTAAAATCATTTTACTTTATTAAAAACTAGTATACATGTCATTACCTAAGGAGCCGAGGCAGAAAATGATCAATATCATGTACATTGTGTTGACTGCTTTGTTGGCATTAAATGTATCTAGCGAAATTTTGAATGCATTCAAAACCATTGATCAAAGTTTGGCCAACGCGAATGATATTATTGAGCGTAAGAATTCAGATATTTATAAATCCTTACAGAAAAAATTAGCCGATCCAAAAACTGCAGAAAAAGCAGCCATCTGGGCACCTAAG
>Ga0214919_10008242_pt1 | contig 13787 bp, 11 predicted proteins | sample LL1503_MetaG_FD_177994 | JGI IMG/M metagenome (GOLD analysis project Ga0214919, IMG submission 177994) | Freshwater microbial communities from Lake Lanier, Atlanta, Georgia, United States - LL-1503 | ecosystem: Environmental > Aquatic > Freshwater > Lake | place: USA: Georgia | collected...
TAACAAGTTCATTGCTCGTTGTATAGCTGATGAAGCCAAAGAAGAAAAATTAATAAACAAACTAACAAAAGAAATTATTGATTTAAAGAATCATACATGTTATGCATGTGGACAAGAGTTCCATGATCAAAAGCATGAAGGTGTTCTGGATGAGAAGGTAAAGGCACTACAAGAAGCGTCATTACAGGCTTTAGCTACAAATTCTCAATACGTAGAACATACACAAGCATTAAATGATTTAGGTGAGTTAGGTATGATGCCCAGCACTCATTATGATACTGAAGCACAAGCAATCAAACACAGTAGCCAACTTGAGAATCTTATTAAAGATATTGAACGAAAAGGTGATGATGTTGATCCTTATGCAGAACAGATTACTGAGATGGAGAACCAAGCATTACAAGAGATTAACTTTGATAAAATTAATCAATTGACACGTACTATGGAACATCAGAAGTTCTTGCTTGATTTGCTAACCAGTAAAGATAGTTTTGTTCGTAAGAAGATTATTGATCAAAATCTTTCATACTTGAATGCACGGTTGACACATTACTTAGATAAGATTGGATTGCCACATCAAGTAATATTTAAAAATGATTTACAAGTTGAGATTACAGAATTGGGCAGAGAACTTGATTTTGACAATCTTAGCAGAGGCGAACGCAATCGCTTAATCTTAGGATTGAGTTTTGCATTCCGTGATGTATGGGAGAACTTATACAGCCCAATCAATACATTGTTTATTGATGAATTGATTGATAGTGGTTTGGATACGATGGGTGTTGAGAATGCTATTGCTATTCTCAAAGACATGAGCCGTCGTAGACAGAAATCTATTTGGCTAGTATCACATCGTGAAGAATTAGCCGGACGTGTTCCAAGTGTGTTAAAAGTTGTAAAAGAGAATGGGTTTACTTCATATAGTACATCCACTGATATAGAATAATTTTGTAACGAAAATATAACGATAAGTATATGTCTATGTCAAGTCCACAGAAAAACAAAGGTTCAGGTTTCGAAAGAGAAATCGCTAAATACTTATCCGATAAGTATGGTGAAAGTTTCATTCGTGCTCCCGGATCAGGTGCTTATGTGGGTGGGAAGAACCAGAGTAGAACAGAAGTATTACACGAAGGACAGATTCGTTCGTTCAAGGGTGATATTGTGCCCGGACAATCATTCAATAGAATGAATGTTGAGTGCAAGTTCTATGCTGATTTTCCCTTTCATTTATTACTTACAGGGGAATGTAAAGTAATAGATGCATGGATAGGACAGCTTATGGATGTAGCTGACCCCGGTGATTTAAACATTCTTTTTATGAAGTTTAATCGTAAGGGTCGTTATATTTGTGTACAAAGTAGCCTAACATGGGTCGCTGATAATTTCACTTATTACACCTCTCAAAAACACGGAGACTGGATGATTTTCGAATTTGATAGTTTCTTCTTACATAATACAGATTTATTAAAAACATATTCTAGTACATTAGACACCAAGTCAACAGAAAACAAAGATTCCCTTTTAACAATTAATATATAAAAATTAGTCGGCTCAGTTGTGAGTCCTCCTTGAGTTTGTACAGATTGTGCTGTGCTGACGGATCTGGAGTAAGCATAGTTAGCAATAACTATGGATATACCGAGAAGGCAATCGTCAAAGCGAACCTTCAACAAGTCTGTATCTACTTTGTCTTGATGATACAGAATGTGCGTTACCGAAGCGTCAATTGAAAAACCATTGACAGACTTCACTACAGCCTATAAACTTTACAGGGTAACCGGTAGCATACGATAGCAGAAATAGCTGATTGTATGAGGATAGACAACTATGGATGACGGGCATGGCAAACATTCCTTTACCAGTGGTAGTGCAAATTTGCACTACCATGGCTTCAAAGCGGCAATATATATTTGAAAAAAATACAATTATATACAGTTAATAACCGTAAAAGCCGAGAACGAACGAAGTGAGTTCTCTGATGAACGTAGTTCATCAATAATGTATAACACAATTTTGATAAATGAATAATTACGGTTAGAAGAACGGCATCTGCGTTTTCTTAGTAGTTTCCAAGTTCTCGTCAATCAATTTACGAACACTTTCACGTTCAGGTAAGGACATGTTAAGTATATCGACATAGGATATACCACCTCGCATATACCAAGCCATTGATACTGCGCTACTTTTAATATCTTCTACGTATTTCTCGTATCCATCTAATAGCTTCTTTACGCCTTCAGGGCTAAGGCGTAGAAGCATCATCCGAAAAAATCAGATGTATTCAATGTAAAGGGTTGGTCATAATTATGTTCGCAATGAACACATTTAATTTTTAATGGCTTAATCTCAGTAGAACTTCTTAAACTAGACAAATGATCACGTATGTTAGTGTAAGCCGTTTTGTCACAGTTTCTTAGAAAGTCTAAAATATACTCTTTCTCAGTAACTTGTATAGTGGGAGTAGATACGTATTCCATTGCGTTGGATAATAATTTCATCGTTAATTCGGTTACGTTATGCAATGCTTCTTTAGATTTAAGATTGCGTTCTTCTTCATCTTGAATCTGTTCTAACATAGCGAATGCACGTTGAGTTTCAAATTGACCAACTGATGCTTGATTCATTTCTTTGTAATTTAATGGTCTAAATTTAATCTTAAGATCATTTATTTGTAATTCAGTAATGTAATCTGCTGATTTTAATTGTGATAATATTGATATTAAGTCTACGCCGTAAGTAGATCCTTCTTTACATGCCGGGCATGTACTTTCAATCTCAAGATTAGAATCACCTGATGCACTACGTATAGCAATTAAAATAGCATCTAAATCTATATTATTAATTGCCCAAGGATCAATAATATCAGGGATACAACTTTTCATTACCTCTGCCATAGCAGTTCCATTAAACAATGCGTCCGGAGTGCGTAACGTAATATCGTCAATTGCTGTCATTGGATAGACGGGCAATTCTCCGTTTTCTGGTATATTTACTACGCCGGGAGCGTAATATTTACCATTGCTAGGTAAACGTACATAAACTGCAGGTCTACGAAAATACTGTTTTAGTGGATTTTGGTTAATCATTTGGTTTCCTTAAGATATATGGGTTTTGCCCGATACTAAATACTATTGATTATTTATTGGAAACAAAATGAGTGATAAAATAACTCCCGAACAACTACACGAACTTATTGAGGCTATGAATGGCCGTCGTGATCGTGAACGTAATGAGGATAAGTATCTTGAAAAATTTGGTGAAGGTTTAAAATCTGCCGATCCAATGGTACGGGCTCGTGCTTTAAGTGATAAAAATGCAGCTATGGCTGCAGATAACTATAAAGATGCATTAAAATCCGGGAAAGAAGCACTTAAAGGCTTTCATTCTGCATTATTAGATACTAGCACTGGATTAACGAAATACGAACACGGGGTAAAGAATTTAGGAGATGCAACTAGTAGTGTATTAATGAATCTCGGTCCGTTGGGTAAGGTAGCCGCACTTGCTGTTCAAGGATTAACTGCATTATCTGGAGCCATATTAAAACAAACACAAAATATGGTTGGGGCCTACGATGAGATGGCCAAAGTTGGCGGAGCGATGGGCTTAACTGCTGATAGCATTAAAGAATATGGCGCGCAAGCACAATTTACAACTCATAACTTAAAAGTATTTGCAAAAGCAGCAGCAGAATCTAGTGACTCACTTGTTGCCTTAGGTGGCTCAGTCAGCGGGGGCATGAAGAAATTTTCTGAATTTACAGCCGTTGGAGATGACACATTAAAACAATATCGTAGAATGGGCATGACGCAAGAGGACGTACTTGCAGCCCAACAACAATACATAAAATATCAATCAGCAGCAGGTGCCTCATTAGCTAAATCACCAAAAGAATTACAAAAAGCATCATTAGATTATATTGATAGCCTAAACAAACTTGCCGATATAACTGGAAATAGTGTTAAGAAACAACAAGAAGCACTTGATTTTGCTGCTCAACAAGAAAATTGGAATGCTTATAAATTCAAGCGAGAGATAGAACGTGATGAGGCATCTAAACGCGGTGATAAAGATACAGCCGACAAAATTGATCGTGAATTAAAAGCTAAAGAAGAATTTATTGCAGGTACGGCTGATTTAAGTCAAAAAGATCGCGGAGCATTATTAGAAAGTATTGCTAGAAGTGGTGCAGCAGTTATAACAGAAAATAACTCTCACTTAGTTAATGCCGGTATTCAAATTGATAAAATTACTGGCAATCTAGCTAAAGGTGAAAGTCAAGTAATTGAATATAGATCACAAAATGCCGAGGCTCAAAAAAATCTATCAAAACAATATGGTGATGGATTAACTGCATACGGAAGTGCTAGTAGAGACTTGCAAAAAGTTGTAGGTGCTGATAATGAAGCTAGACGCGCCGCAATGAAAGATCAAGCACTTCTTACAAAGGAAGGAAGAGCAGCAGCAGAAAAAAAATTAAAAGACGATATAGCAGCCAAAAAAGAAGGTAGAGAAGGACAAGGCGCGGTAGACACCGTTGCAACAGTAGAGTCGGCTGAACGTAAATATAGATCAATAGAAGATGCAGTAATAAATGTATTCAATCCGTTTACAGGTTCTACTGGTAAATCTACATTGGCTGTTATTGCTTTGGGAGTAGCAGCAACAGGGACTGCTGCATTGATGGCAAAATCTGTAGGTGCATTGGGTAGTTTGGGAGGCGGATTACTTGACAAATTAAAAGGATTAGGTAAAGGTGCAGTAGGCGCAGCAACTACGGCAACTACAGCCGCACCTGCTGTAGCAAAAACAGGAACAGTATTAGATTTATTAAAGCCTGCTGCAAGCACAGAAGCCGCAGCAGGCGCAGCTACAAAAGGTGCAACCGGCGCAGCAGAGGCAGCAGGCGCAGCTACAAAAGGTGCAAGCGGCGCAGCAGAGGCAGCAGGCGCAGCTACAAAAGGTGCAGCCGGCGCAGCGACCGGTGCAGCAGAAGGAGCCGCCGCATCAAGTGCAAAAGCACTAGCATCATCTGCTGCTAAAGGTTTGGGCAGAATAGCAGGACCCTTAGCCGGTATAATTGCAGTTGCTGACGGATTAGATACTGCTGCAACCGGCATCAAGCAAGCAAATAAAGATTTAGCTGAAGGTAAAATTAGTCAAAAAGATGCAACTGTTCAAAAATCAGGAGCAGTGGGTAAGGGCGTAGGACAAGCCGGCGGGGGTGTTGCAGGCGCACTGGCAGGCGCAGCAATTGGTACAGCAATATTCCCTGTCGTAGGTACTGCTATTGGTGCAGCGTTAGGTGGATGGTTAGGCTCTAAAGGCGGAGAAAAAATAGGTGAGTCAGTTGGTGAAATTGTAGGAGATTCAATATCAACTGATGTTAAAGATATTAAGAAAGATTTAAAAAATCCAGATGAAATTGTGAAAGTATCTGTAGTAAATCCAGTCACGTCCCCTGCTAATGTTTCAATTGTAAAAGGTTTAGAAAACTTAAAACAATTAAGTCAACCCACATCAACTCTTACAACAAAGGTAAGTGATACAGTTTTACCAAAAAATATCAATGATTTAGAAACAACAATAGATACACTCAATAAGTCTAACGACAATTTATCCAGTATATACAAAGCAGGAATAGAATTAGATAAACTCAATAATGATAATTTAGCTAGTATATATAAAACAGTAACATCAGAAATTGCTAAAGCATCTTCTGCACTTGCGGCAGCAGTACCGGCAGCAACCGCACCCGTTCGCCGAGACGGTGCTACACAAAGACAAAATCTTGCAGCATCAATGCCAGGAGAGGGAAGTAAAGGTGTAATACCTACTACAGCACCTACAGTTTCAGCTAAGCCGGCAGCAGCAGCTCCTGCTTCGGCAGCAGCCCCTGCTGCAAAACCTGCAGCACCGATAGCAGCACCGTCTGAAGGTGGTGGAGCACCTTCCGCAGCACCGGTAGCAGCATCCGCAGCAGGCGGCGGAAGAGGAGGACAGGGTGGCGCATCAGCCCCGACAAAAATGCCTTCCGAAGCATCGTCAGTCTCTGAAGCAAAAGCAATTGGTGCAGAAACACCAAGTGTACCGGTCAAATTATCTGGCGCCGGAAGGGGAGGTCAAGGTGGTTCATCAGCACCTTCTACTAGCATACCAACTGCAAACGGTGAACTAGAAAAGTTTGCAAAAGCAACCGGCGCAGGAGCCTTAGCTGCTAATATAACTAAGTTTGAAAGTGGTAAAGCCGGGTATAACGCATATAATAGAGGAACTGTTGGTAATAAAATGATAGGTTCAGATAAACCTATAGATTTTAGTAAGATGACAATTTCTGAGTACCTAGAACATGGTAAATTAAAATCAGGAGATCCGGACAAAATTTTTGCTATGGGTAAATATCAAATTATCCCAAGCACTATGGAAGGATTAGCAAAAAAATTAAAATTAGACACTACAAAAACATTTTTAGATAGTTCTACCCAAGATTTATTGTTTAATGAAGGTATATTAAAACAATCTAGACAAAACGTTGCTGCTTATCTGTCTGGTAAAAGCAACGATAGGGACGCTGCTATATTGGATATGGCTAAAGAATTTGCTAGCGTTGGTGTACCTTATCCCGCAGGAAAAGCAACAGAGCGAGGACAATCATTTTATGCAGGGGTAGGTGGAAATAAAGCACACAATCCTCCTGAAGCAGTAGGTGCTGCGCTGGATGCAGATAGAAAAACTACAATATCAGCAAAAGACGGTGGAATAACAAGTGGACCAATGACAGGATACCCTGCTACATTGCACGGTAATGAAATGATTACCCCACTAACACCCAATAGTATATTGGAACAATTAGCAAAAACAGTAGCCGAACCAAGTGGAGCTGCTAGTGCCGGTACCGATGATGCATCTGCAATTCTTAAAGAAATGCGTGATATGCAAGCAAATTTCTATGCAATGATGGAATCCAAGTTTACTGATATGGTCGATAATTTAGAAGAAAGCGTTGATGTACAACAGAATATATTACAACAATCAATGACGTAACACTAAATACTAGACAAAGTAACTTAACTATGACTTATAAAAAGAGATTTCTAAACAAAAGCGGTGTTTCTAGTCCTATCTCGGGCGCTAGTAGCAATTCTGGCGCTTGGAATAGTACACCTGGACAAAACGGTTCAGAGACCGGTGGTTGGAATAACGCTGAAATGGGTTATAAAAATTACATGAATAGACTTCCAGAAGTCTATACAGGACACCCAAATCGCATCGAACGTTATAATCAATATGAGATGATGGACGTTGATGCTGAAATTAATGCGTGTTTAGATATCTTAGCAGAGTTTAGTACACAAAAAAACGAACAAAATAAAACACCATTCATGTTTGAGTTCAAAGATGAACCTACTCCCCATGAAGTAGATTTGTTAAAAACTCAATTACAGCAATGGTGTAAACTAAATGAATTTGACACACGTATATTCAAAGTGTTTCGTAACACCGTAAAATATGGTGATCAAGTATTTGTAAGAGATCCAGAAAACTTTAAGTTATATTGGGTCGATATGACCAAGATTATTAAAGTTATTGTTAACGAAAGTGAAGGTAAAAAGCCTGAACAATATGTTATCAAGGACATTAACATTAACTTACAGAATCTTACTGTAGCACAGAAAACTAATTCAGACTTTGCTTCTAACCCAGCAACTGGCTTGGGTGGTACCGGCGGCGGCGGTGCAGGAGGTGGATATACTGTTCCAAGTATGCCTTATAATACATCTGGTAGTCGTTTTACATTAGGTCAAAGTGAATCGGCAATTGATGCTAAACATATTGTACACTTGAGTTTAACTGAAGGTCTAGATCGTTTTTGGCCCTTTGGTCAATCTATCCTAGAGAATATATTTAAAGTATTCAAACAAAAAGAATTACTAGAAGATGCGGTTCTTATCTATCGTGTACAACGTGCGCCAGAACGTAGAATGTTTAAGATTGACGTTGGTAACATGCCAAGTCATATGGCTATGGCATTCGTTGAACGTATTAAGAATGAGATACATCAAAGACGTATACCAAGTCCTTATGGCGGAACATCAATTGTTGATGCATCGTATAACCCATTATCAATGAACGAAGATTACTTCTTCCCGGTTACAGCAGAAGGTCGTGGTTCTAGTGTTGAGGTATTACCCGGTGGACAAAATCTTGGTGAAATTGATGACTTGAAGTATTTCAATAATAGATTAGCACGTGGTTTACGTGTCCCGAGTTCATACTTGCCTACTGGTCCTGATGACAATACAACCCCAATGAATGATGGTCGTGTTGGCACAGCAATGATACAAGAGTTTCGTTTCAATCAATATTGCGAACGGCTACAGAGTTATATTGCAATGAAATTGGATGAAGAATTCAAGTTATTCTTGCGTTGGAGAGGCTTCAACATTGATTCTGCGTTGTTTAATTTAACTTTTAACCCGCCACAAAACTTTGCTGCTTATCGTCAAAGTGAGTTAGATACCTCTCGTGTCACTACATTTGCTAGTATGGAAGCATTTCCTTATATTAGTAAACGTTTTGCACTAGAAAGATTCTTGGGATTGACTGAAGAAGAAATAGCTAAAAACGAAAAGTTATGGCGTGAAGAAAATAACAAAGACGAAGATATTCAACCAGAAGGCGGTGATCTACGTAGTATTGGAGTTTCTGTGGGTGATATTGAATCAGATGAACAGACCGCGGATCAGATAGAGAATCCTCCAGAAGATGGTGCAGAAGCACCTGAAGTTGCAGGCCCAGTTCAAACATCCCCCGGTGCAATGCCAGCGGCTGGCGGCGGTGGTTTAACAGCATAAGATAAATACTCTATATGAAATTATTTGAAATGTTTGAACCGGCACTTGAAGGTTATCAGGATGAAGAAGCTGATAATAGTAAGCCAATATGGAAACAATCAAGAAAAACAAAATTAACTTTGAATCAGATTAGAAAATTACGTAAAATGTTAGATGTGCGTAATTATGAAAAGAAGAACCATCTTAAAAAAGTATATGCTCAATACGGCGCGAAACCCGACGCCGAAACTCCCACTGCTTAAAAAGCACACTAAAATCTCAAAAACGTAAAAAAACAGCACTTATTGTGCTGTTTTTTATGATACGCACTAAATAATTCTACAAAGCCATTTAAATTAGGAGTACAACACAATGGATAACAAAAAATTTGAACAACTTATTGATTTGATTATCAATGAGAACGAAGAACAAGCCCGTGAATTGTTTCACGATATCGTAGTGGAGAAATCCCGCGAAATCTATGAATCTATCATGGATGAAGAAATGATGGGCGAAGAAGGCATGGGCGGCTCCCAAGTAGGTGGTTTATTAGATGAAATAAACGCTGAAGAAGCTGGCGGCATGACTGAAGAAGAAGATGATGAAGAAGGTCCGTTTGATGATTCAGAAGAAGTCATTGATATTGATTCTGATGACATGGATCACGAAGAAGGCGGCGGCGAAATTGAAGATTCAGTAATTCGTATTGAAGATAAACTAGACCAATTGATGGCTGAGTTTGAGCAGATCATGGGCGGCGGCGACGATGACATGGAACCAGATGCAGACAACATGGGCGGAATGAGTGATGACGATGCTGATAACATGGATGACGAAATGGATGAAGAAATGATGGAAGCAGAAGATGACTTAGAAGAAGAAGATGTTATGGAAGCGGTTCAATTGAAATCAGTTCCAGGACTATATGGTTCTAAGATCGGTGGCGATAACGGTGCTTACACAAAGAGCCCATCATTACATGACCCAAAAATTAAAGCAGCTGGTGTAAATCCAGTTAAGTTTAGCGGACAGTCTGAGACAGTTCCAACAAGCCCTAAAGGCCCAAGTAACTACGGTTCAAAGGGTGAGACAACAGTTAAAGGTGCTGGTTCATTCAAGAACAGCCCAGGGCAAGACGCAGGTAAGAGTTCTTTCAAAGAAAAAGTACCAGGCGGCTTTGGACACAAGACACCGCAAGGTAAAGAAGTAGGTGCAGGTGGTTCGGTAAGTCAAAACGATAAGAGCGTTTTAGAAAGCCGTCGTACTGCTGCTAAGAAGCGTATCTAAAGGAATCTTGAAGCAATGGCTTTGTATCTCAAGGAACACTTAACTTTCGACCGTGCTAGCATGGTGATTGAAAGCGTAAGTGAAGGCGATAAGAAGAACCTTTATATGAAAGGGATCTTCATCCAGGGCGGGGTAAAAAACGCAAATGAGCGTGTTTACCCCGTTTCCGAAATTGAAGCCGCCGTACAAGCATTAAACGAACAGATTACAGAAGGTCATTCTGTATTGGGTGAAGTAGATCATCCAGATGACTTAAAGATCAACCTAGACCGTGTATCACATATGATTACTCAAATGTGGATGGACGGCGCCAATGGTTTCGGCAAGTTAAAGATTTTACCAACTCCAATGGGGCAACTAGTTGCTACTATGTTGGAGAGTGGTGTGAAACTCGGCGTTTCAAGTCGTGGTAGCGGTAACGTAGACGACATGAGCGGCAAAGTAAGTGACTTTGAAATAGTCACCGTGGATATTGTTGCACAACCAAGTGCTCCTAATGCTTATCCTAAAGCAATATATGAAGGCATGATGAATATGCGTCATGGTCATAGATTGTTGGATATAGCAAAAGATGCACAGGGCAACAGAAAAGTAGAGACATACTTGAAAAGCGAAGTCCTTCGTCTAATCAAGGATCTCAAAATCAAATAAAGGGGAATAAGCATGTTTGATGCTATCAAACCATTACTTGAAAGCGGACTTATTAATGAAGATATCGGGCTACAGTTAAATGAAGCCTGGGAATCTAAATTAGTTGAGGCTCGTGAACAAGTACGTGCTGAATTACGTGAAGAATTCGCACAACGTTACGAACACGATAGAATCGTTATGGTTGAAGCCCTAGACAAAATGGTAACAGACAATCTTTCAGAAGAAATTTCCGAATTTCACAATGAAAGAAAGGCAATGACTGAAGACCGCGTTCAAGCTAAACAACAATTGCGTGAAAGCGCAGTTAAATTCAATAATTTCATGGTTACTAAACTAGCTGAAGAAATTAGAGAATTGCGTAGTGAACGCAAACTACAAATGGAAAGTCAGCAAAAACTTGAACAATTTATTGTTCACGCTTTGGCACGTGAAATCAAAGAATTCTCACAAGACAAGAAAGCTGTAGTTGAAACAAAGGTTAAATTAGTTGCTGAAGGCCGTAAACAAATTGAAGCATTGAAGTCACGTTTTGTGGCTGAATCTGCTAAGAAATTGAATACCGTTGTTACTATGCATCTTAAGGGTGAAATGAGCCAGCTTAAGGAAGATATCCAAGCTGCTCGTGAAAACACATTCGGTCGTAGATTATTTGAAGCATTCGCTAGCGAGTTCTCAGTTACTCATTTAAATGAGAAAGCTGAAACACGTAAACTAATGCAACAACTAGAAGAATCAAAACAAAAACTTGTTAAAGCTGCTAAAAAAGTAGTAGAGACAACAAAATTGGTTGAATCAAAAGAACGTGAAGTTCGTATCATTAAAGAGTCTAATCAACGTGAAAAAATGATGAGTGATTTACTTGCTCCATTAAACGAAGAAAAAGGCAAAGTAATGAAGGACTTACTAGAAAGTGTGCAAACACCAAAATTGCAAGCCACTTTCGATAAGTATCTACCAGCAGTACTAAACACTGGCTCTGACAAAAAGGTTGTTGCAAAACAAACTTTAGCAGAATCAAGAATGATTAGTGAAGTTACTGGGGATAAATCTGCTAAAAAAGAAGAAGTGGATATGGAACAACGTGACAACGTTATCGATATCCGTCGTCTAGCAGGGCTATAAAAAGACATAGATTAGGAGAAATTAAAATGTCAAAAGTATTATTAGAAGGCCGTTGGAATGAGACCAAGGAAGCCCTGTTAGAAGGACTTAAGGGGACTCGCCGTTCAACAATGGGTGTTATTTTAGAAAACACCAAAAAGCAACTACTTGCTGAATCTTCAGCAGGTACAACTACAGCTGGTAACATCGCTACACTAAACCGTGTGATTCTTCCAGTTATCCGTCGTGTCATGCCAACCGTTATCGCTAACGAATTGGTAGGCGTTCAGCCAATGACAGGACCAGTTGGTCAGATTCACACTCTACGTGTACGTTATGCAAATAACTTAACAGACAACAGCGCAGCACAAACTAGCGTAGTTGCTGGTGAAGAGGCATTGAGCCCATTCAAAATTGCTCAGGCTTACTCACGTACACCATATGGTACTGATACAACTAGTTACTACACAGGTAACGATACTGCTGCCCTTGAAGGCAATGGCGGTAAGCAAATCTCTGTTCAAATCTTGCGTCAAGCTGTTGAAGCTAAATCACGTAAGTTACAAGCACGTTGGACATTTGAAGCGGCTCAAGACGCACAAAGCCAACATGGTATTGACGTTGAAGCAGAAATCATGGCAGCATTAGCACAAGAAATTACTGCTGAAATCGACCAAGAGATTCTTTTATCTCTACGTACTCTAGCATCTACAGAGTATACATACAACCAAGCTACTGTATCTGGTACAGCTACATACGTTGGTGACGAACATGCTGCACTAGCTGTTCTTATCAATCGTGTTGCTAACTTGATCGCTCAACGCACTCGTCGTGGTGCTGGTAACTGGGCTGTTGTATCAAGTGCTGCATTGACTGTTCTTCAGTCTGCAACTACTAGTGCGTTTGCACGTACAACAGAAGGTACATTCGAAGCTCCAACTAACACTAAGTTTGTTGGTACATTGAATGGTGCTATGAGAGTTTTTGTTGATTCTTATGCTCCTGACACTACACCTGTATTGGTTGGTTATAAAGGTTCTTCAGAAACTGATGCAGCAGCATTCTATTGCCCATACATTCCATTGATGAGCAGTGGTGTTGTTCTAGATCCATCAACATTCGAACCAGTCGTGTCATTTATGACTCGTTATGGCTACATCGAATTAACAAACACAGCGTCATCATTCGGTAATGCGGCTGATTACGTTGGCGAGATAGCAGTACAGAATTTGACCTTCCAATAAAACAGAAGCGAGTTTCTTTACTCAAAACAAAATTGGGCACCTAGGTGCCCTTTTTTGTATTTAAAATTAGTGAAATATTATATTATGGGTGTCGGAGGCAATTCTATTTCTACCCAAGACAATGTTTCTTCATCCCAACTATATTGCTTACCATCAGTTGGCATTGGTGTAGGTGCTTCCCACAAACAAGTATCTTCATTTAATATCCAACTAGCAAACGGCGTTGGTGGTATAAACGCATCACGACTATTATCATAAGTATAACCTAGTCCAGCATAATTTTTACGTAATGGTGTACCGCCTAATACATGTACTCCGCCAAATGTATTATAACTTGTTTGTACCCATAAATTAGGATCTCCAAACAATCCTGTATCTAATACATCTTGTTCCACTACAATAACTTGTGTTACTGTACCATTTTCTATTTTTGCAAAATGACTCATTTCTATCTCCTTATTTTATATTTATCGACATATTAGTATATATTAAAAAGTTATTGAACCCGAAGAGTTAAAGATATAATATCTATATCCACCGGTCACCGTAATAGTCGGACTACCTGTAGTTGCTGATGCTGCTGCATATGAATCTGCATAGCGAATTACAGTTATACCTGAACCACCTTTTCCAGGACTAGTAGTGGTCGAGTTCCATCTGGCCGGAG
>Ga0214919_10008243_pt1 | contig 13787 bp, 12 predicted proteins | sample LL1503_MetaG_FD_177994 | JGI IMG/M metagenome (GOLD analysis project Ga0214919, IMG submission 177994) | Freshwater microbial communities from Lake Lanier, Atlanta, Georgia, United States - LL-1503 | ecosystem: Environmental > Aquatic > Freshwater > Lake | place: USA: Georgia | collected...
TACGCGTATCTATTTGAATATTGTGTAAATGTTCAGGATTATTAAACCGACTTAATATCGCTTTTACAGGGTCTTTATACAAATAAATTACTTTAAATTGCTTCAAATCTTTTTCTGGAATTTCAGAATCATTAAACCATTCTTCGTATACTGGATTGTTTGTATTCTTTCTTCCAATATATGTCAATTTATCTGGAGGACGACGACTATGTATATGCTCTACTTTCCCAAAATTCCCTAAATAATCACATAACATGTAAGAGCCACTACCTCCATAACTACATACATAATAAGTCATATTTTTATTATAATATTCTTTTTGCTCTCTATCTCGTAATTTTTTATCTCTTAATTCCTTTTCTTTCATCTTTTGTACTTCTTTTGCATTTGTATTTGAATTTGTATTTGCATTTTTTTTTAAACCGAATGAAAACATTTTCATCATATTACTAAAATATGAATTAATATTCATTTTCATACGTATTAAAACAAAAATCAATAATATAATTAAAATGATTATCAAGACGATAACAAAAGTAAAAGGGGGAATTAAACTAGAAAATCTTGAAAAGGGAGAAAATATATAAATACTATTTTTAGCATCACTTATTTTATTTTCCATAATTTATAATTATTCTTTTTTTTTACAATTATAACTTTACAATTATAACATAATTTTGAGTTCCAATATTTCTGGATATTTACTATTAATAATCTCTTCCAATTGTGCCATTTTTATTATTTTATCTCTCTTTAATATTTCCGAGCATTCATATATTAAATCTTTACTATTTTTTAAAATCATTTCTGATACAGAATATGCACTATTGATTAAATTTAATACCTCGTCATCTATTTGTTCTTTGTATTTTTCGCTTAAACTAGGATAAATCACATTTTTACCCATTCCATAATGCACAATCATCTTTTCTGCCAATTTATTCGCTTCTTCAAAATCATTCACCGCACCCGTTGTGGATGAAATACCATAAAAAACTTCTTCTGCAATCCGTCCTGCTAATAATATCATTAAATGTTCAAATAATGCTTCGCGCACATATATGTTACTACTTGAATGTTCAAACACCGTATATCCTGGTGTTCTTGGCGAGGATAAATTAATAACCACTTTTGACATCTTGGAATGATGTTTTGATAAAATTCCTACAATCGCATGTCCCATTTCGTGAATCGCAATACGGTCTATTATACTATTACTAAACTGATGGTCATTCGGTTGCCACCCTGCAATCATCTTATTTAATATTAAATCGAAATCAGAATATGTAAATTTCGTCTCGTTTTTTCTTAATGCATTTAACATCGCTTCATTCAATAAATTTTCTATTTGAGCTCCGGATAATCCATCTGTAATATCTACTAAATCTTTTATATCAATCGTATTATCATGAGGTTTTCCTAGTATATGTATATTTAAAATGGCCTCTCGAGTTACATTATCTGGTAGTCCAATATATATTTTCTTATCAATTCTTCCAGGACGTATCAGAGCACTATCTAACAAATCTATACGATTAGTTGCAGCCACGATAAAAATACCACTATTATTTTTAAAACCATCCAATTCCACCAATAAAGCATTTAATGTATTATCTCTTTCGTTAGATGAAGTCTCGCCATCCGAAGACCTTTTCCTCCCTACCGCATCTATCTCATCAATAAAAATAATACAGGGAGTGTTTTCGTTGGCCAATTTAAATAATTCTTTAATCCTCGTTGGCCCAACCCCCACGTATTTTTCTTGAAAATCAGAACCAGATACAGATATAAAATTACATAAAGCCTCACCAGCAAGAGATTTGGCTATTAATGTTTTCCCAGTACCTGGTGGGCCCTCTAGAATAAGCCCTTTGGGAATTCGCACATTATAAGCATTATATTTCTGATAATTTTTTAACATATCTACACATTGTCTTAATTCTTCTTTTATGTTTTCATACCCTCCAACATCTTTAAAAGTAATGTCGTAATTCGTAATAACTTCAAAATTCTTACTTTTTTTATTTTCTTTATTATTGTTTCTGTTTGAATTTTGATAGAAATCAAAACTTTTAGGTTTATTCATTTCATTATCCATAAAGTCGTCCATTTCATTTTCATCCGAATCTACATTATGCACTATGATTCTCAAAGATTTAAACATTTGTGACTGCATATTTTGTGCTTCTAATTCTTGCTGGTATTCTAAATCACGTTGTTTTTGTTGGTTCAAAATATTCCTTTTTATACGGCGTTTTCTCTCTCTCTCCAACTTTTCTTTATATCCTTTTACATCCGTTATAATATCTGTTATATTCTGTATAAATATATCATCTTCTTCAGTATTATTTGTGTATGTATCAGAATTCATACCTTCATTCAATATATAATTATCTCGTATTGTCTCATTTTTAGAATTTAGTTTTTTCAATAATTGCTCATAATATCTTTGTGAAAAATGATAAGACTTTCGAGTCATTTTTAATGAAGATGATACAGGAAAAGAATATGGATATTTTGGAATAAACGCATCCAAAAGAAAAATACTCGAGAGAAAAAAAGAGAAAAACAGACTTTTCATATAGTAAAATATGCAATTTATATTTAAATACTATTTTGTATATTATAGATATTATACATGCAAAAATCAGATTATAATTTTTCAGATTATAATTTTATATTAGTCGTTGCAACAGGTAGGTCAGGTTCTACTACATTACAAAGAATTCTCAATACTATTCCTGAAACAAATATATGTGGAGAGAACGATAATGCCATTTTACATTTATTAGAATTTTATAAATCTATTAAACATTATAATATTATAAATGCAAAATACGATAGAATTATTGAATTAGGTGTTGCACCCTCTTGGTATAATCATTTCAGTCAAACAGAAATGATTACATCTATTCGTAATTTAATTATCCGATTTTTAAATTATGATAATAATGCAACTACTCTTGGATTCAAAGAAATCAGATATGATAAATCAAATCTTCATTTATTAAATGAATTTAAAGAGCTTTTTCCAAAAACAAAAATAATCATACATATCCGAAATCCAGAAATACAATGCAAAAGTAGTTGGTGGGGAGATAATCCTGAATCTAAAAAAAAGTTATATGAATTAAATAATATTTTCACAGAATTTAAAAAAAATACATCAAATACCTATGTATCCCTTTTTGATAATTTGTTTAATTTAGACGAATTACATAGAATGTTTGTTTTTTTAGGAAAAGAACAGCATTTTGATAAAACAAAAATATTGCAAGTTTTAAAAAATAATTTGGATAATAAATAATTATTCACTCTTCAAGAGCCATTTTTCTATATATTTAGCTTGTTCTTTTTTTGAATTATATATTTTAAATGCTGAATCTTTTACTAATTGATTTGATAAATAAGATTTCGGTATTTTATATACATTTTTAAACTCGTTGTATAAGAGATTTATTTCTTTTTTTTCAGTCAAATTATGATTATTGATTGTTACTTTTGTATTAAACAACGTTGATAATATATTCGACCATTCACTTATCTCCTGAAAACGTATTTTCACAAATGTTATGTTTTCATGAGTTTTTAAATTATATTTTTTTGGGAAATCGAATGATTTAAAAGAAGGCACATTAAAATATTGAAACACTTCATCTATAGATTGATATTCTTCAATATTTTGAAGAACAGAATTAAATTTATTTATAATAGTTTGCATACTCTCTTCCTTATAATTCGGTAAAATAGTTTCAATATGATGGAAAAAAGCAGAGATTTTTCTCTCTATAGGAGTCCTATAAGAATCTACGATAAGAATACGTTTTTTAGTTTCCATATTATATTTTATTACATCAAAAATAGTTAATTCACGTTCATCCTCGTCTAATCTAGTTAATTGAAAATCTGCGTTTGAATGAACATGCAAAGAATTTTTTAATGATTTCCATAATGTTTTACTACCTGATTTGCCACCACAATATACAAAAATACTTATATCCTTTAAATAAGAATTTTTTTCTTTATTCAGTATTTCAATCACATTTTCAGATAACATTTCGGTTAACATATAATTTATATTATATTATTATTATACTATTTTTACTTATTTATACTATATATTTATTATACTATATATTTACTATATTAACTTAATTCACCATAACAACTTATCGGCAAACCATCCAGGTGTTCCTTCGTGTTTTCTGTCTTTTTCGTGTCGTATTTTATACAATCTTCTTCTTGTTTTTGCATATCGTATCCCTTTTTTTTTCATATATGTTGGATAGTCATTCATTCCATAGGCTCCTACACTTGCTATTTTTTTTCCTTTCTTAAAAACATCAATCTTTTTTGTTTTATTAGTTGACGGTTTTACTTTTACATTCAGCCTTTTTGCTTGTTTACGAGTATAAGAAGTAATTGTATAAACCATATAATTGGAGTATATTATATAATTTCATTATACAAAAATAAAGTAACAAATATAAACTAATATACTAATATTTGCATTTTTATTAGATAAATTGTTTTCTAGCATAAAGTATGAATAGTGACATAAATACAAACATAAATACTGAAAATGCTGAATATCCCAAATTAATAATAGAAAAAAATGGAATACGTATTTTAAAAACATCTAAAAATATTATTGAAATAAAATATTGTGTTACGAATAATGATTTATATTTAGTAGATATTCTTCATTTTGATTTTGTGAAATTAATATATGATTTAAATCAAGACCTTTTTTGTAAAGTAAATTTAGAAAAAAAAAATGAACAAAATGCAATCATTACTACTCTTGTAAAACATTTTTTTGAAGATGTAGGTGTTCCTCAAAAATATTCTCATATGCATATAACCAAACTTACTACAGACAAAAGTGTTCAATTTATTTCTATTCCCTTAACCAACATAAGACCAGATAATATTCCTTTAGATGCCGAATTTGTACCTATAAAAAGTATGAATTGTATTTGTATGATAGAAAACCCGAATAAATTAAATATAGAAATACAGATTAATACAAATAACATTAAGGCGCTTCCAGTCTTTTTAGAAAAATTCTTTGCTACTATTTTATACAAAATAATTAATAGAACAAAACTATTTATAGAGAACTATAGAGTAACTATAGATGGAACCGGTAATGACATCAAAGCAAACACAAACGACTCCTACAGCCTACTCAAATCTTCCTACATTTAATCAATTATCTCGCTATTTAAACGGATTATTATTTATTTGTTACCTGGTATTTATTCTTTTTGTAGAATCTTTTTTTTATTTTATGGATAACAATTATTATTCTTTTATTCAACGTATAACGTACAAACTTTCTCAAGTGAATATTTTGTATGTAAAATTATTCCAAGCCATCGCATTAAATCATCAATATATAGATGAATCACTTAATCAATTTTTATTAACCTTTACGGATAACTCTCCTTGGTGTTTAGATGATATTGATTATGAAACTTTGATTGGAATAACGAATGATTATAACATCGTTTTACAAGATGGATTCGAAAAACCTATAAATACAGGAATGGTTTCTTTAGTTTTTAAAGGAACGATGGATTCCTCACCGGTTGTTATTAAAATCAAAAGGCGAAACATCGAATTTAAATTGGAGTGTGCTATTGAAAATGTGTTATGTCTTTTATCTTTATTGTCTTTTATTCCATTTATACAAAAATACGAGATTGAATCTCTTGTTACACGAAATATTTATTTAATTAGAGAGCAACTTAATTTTTCTAAAGAAGTTACAAATATGATGCAAGTAAAAGAAAACTTTACCCATTTTAAATATATAAAAATTCCTACGGTTTATTCCAATCGGATTCAATATCCGAATGCTATTATCATGGAATATATTGAAGGAAAAAGCATTACAGATGTAAATCCAGAAGACTATGAGCATTTTGCAAAACAAATATTAAAATTTGGAACGGTATCCATATTGATTCATGGGCTTTCCCATGGAGATTTACATGCAGGAAATATACTCTTTATAAAGGATGACAAGGAAACATTCGATAAGCATAAATACAAATTAGGAATACTCGATTTTGGTATTATGTATTCAATAGAAAAAAATTTCCAAGAAGTGTTGTATGACATTATGGATGGATTATCTGTGGTAGATAAATCTGTATTAGCCAAAAAAATAATTGATTCTGGTATGTTTATACAACCTATCGAAACCATTCAATCTTTACCAATCAAAGATTATGAAAATATTATTTATATGCTAACGAATATATTAGCAGATGTTTTTGCCATCGACGGTAGTGTTTCCGGTCTGGGAAACTGTAATCAAATTAAATTTTATTATTTTATTCGCGATTTTCATAAATACATGTCAACATTTTTGCCTCAGTATCATCTAACGATGAGTAATAATGTAATAAAAACACAATTAGCTCTTGCTATGACACACGGTGTCACTATGAAATTATGTAAAGATAATTGGACACCTTTATTTGCTCAAGTCATGAATGAAATGTTTCATACCGATATATTTAAGGAGTAGAATTATTGGGATATTGATAAAATTAGTTAATACCATTTTTTTTTGTGTATTTATAATATATAAATGTATATTATAAAATGAATATGGAAGACCTGATTTGTAATGTGAAAAAAAAAGATGTATGTGTAACTAATTATGGTAATTCAGCATACAGCGGCCTATGGTATTGTGATAAAAAAAATAAGATTTGTATCACATTTACACCAAGAGGAGGATGTAGTATATCTTTTCAACAATATTTAGATTTAATAGATTTATTAAATGATGGATTAAGTTATAATCCCTTTATACACGCATATAGAGTTTGCGTCTTTGAACCAAATACCAGGTATTTTGATATTCATCAGTTAGTTAATGAAAAATATACATTTGTTAAATTTATTATGAATCCATATATTAGAGCAGTATCTATTTACAGAGCACAAACAAGTCATAATCTATCATTTAGAGAATATTTAAGAGAACTTGTAAATAATAAAATTGATTATTTTAATAATAATGACAAATACCATTTATATCCACAATATATAGACGGAGAAGAAAACATAATAACAAAATATGTTAAAATAGATAAAAATGAAACCTTTCAAATAACGTTATTTGATGGAACAATATATACTTTAGATGTAAATAAATACTCATCACCACATCACGGTATTAAAAATATTAATAATACTACATTTTGTGGAGACTTACTAAAAAACATTATTAATGATAATTTACCAAAATCATATAAATATTTTTATGATGATGAAATAAAAAAAATGGTTGAAACTTTTTACAAACAAGATATAGAAAAGTATGGTTATTCATTTGATGATTTTTAGTAGATGATTTTTAGTAATTTATCGGCGTTTTAAATAAAATGTGTAAATGACTACATGTGTAAAATAATTTCTCTACTTAAAGATATTTATCAACAATTATTAGAATTGTTCAATATATACCATTCTGGTTTTTCTCTTTTTCTCCATTTGGCTAATTTTTGTTTCGGTTCTGACATGTAGTATTTTTTATAACATTCAATTGGGTCGTTATATATTTTATATTCGTCTGGCATCGCGGTTGCGAATGGTGTAAGACCAGAACATTCAAATTTATCTTTAGAAGGAGCATATTTCAATAAGTGATATGCTACAATATATGATTTGTGATTTGTTGTTTTGGGATGATTGTAACGAAATCTCCATTCTTTATGCATTTCGTATACTAATTTCAACGTCCACATGTAATTTTCATATGACTTTCTTACCCAAATAGATACGGGATGATTTTTATGGGATATTTTATATAATTTATCATTTGTAGGGTCATCCGCATCTAACAATAATTTTGCGGTGCAAAGCATTTGTACTGCTTCCAATATAATTTTTACAATATGACAATCAAACATCCATTCAGCAATTTGCTTTTGCGACGATGAAAGGATAAACAGATTCATTCTTTTTTGGTACTTGTATTTCTTTACCTTGTTGGTTCATTCACAGTTTCTTTATTTTACATTATTGAAAAGAATTTCAATTTTTTATTCTTTTCAATTTCAAAATAAGTATTTTACATTTATTGTATTACATATTTTGTATTACATATAAATTTATTTATCCACAATTATTTCTTTTGATATTTTTTTTATTATTTTATTCTCTTTCTCAAGGTCATTATTTCCAGAACCTCCAAAAGATTCAACCATTAATGTATTGTATTGGTCTGAATAATTAGACTCGCTTTTCACACAATCTGGATGTATTTCTTTGAATTTCGGAAGCATTTTAATATTTTTATTTGCAACGCATTTTATGGCTTTTCTAATTTTATCTTTTTTCTCGGCTTCCTTTTCCCATTTATTTTCGTCTTTTACATATAGTATTTCTCTCTTTGTATCTGTACAGTGAATAGGTCTTTGAGTCACATCCAGAGCTTTTAGATTCGTAGTGATAATATTAGAAATGCCTTCCACATATCCAATCTGTCCTACCTTTTCCAAATCAGACAAAGTTAATTTAATAGAATCTACAAAATCCATAATGTTCATGGCATCTTTACAGGTTTCATTCAAAAAGAATTGCAGATTGAATGTTTTGTTATGACTATTTGTATTAGTATTATTTATAGTTGTTCCGTTTTTAATCACTTCTAGCATTTGATTTTGCAATTCAGCATTCTGTTTCATCACCTCTTGATTCTGTTTTAAAATCAACATGACTAATTCTTTATCAATCACAAGTGTATCTTCATCATTAGTATCCTTATTATCATCGATTGAAGAGATAACGTTACATTTTTGCTCATGATACCAAAGGCTGTTTCTTGCTTTATATTTTTTTTTACATATTTTACATGCAAATTTATAGGAACTTTCGGATACAAAAGTGTTCAAAGGTGTTCTATTTTGGTGTTTATCTGTTGTCAAATGTCTTTCATATTGACTTTTTCGTGACGTAGAATAGTTACATAATTCACAATAAAACATATCGGAACTTTTTGGAAGTTTTTTCATTCTAATCTGTTCTATAATTATAGAACAGAAAAAGTTCCTAAATTCTTTTCCGAAAAAATAAAATTTTTTATGCTAACGTTTTGAAAAATTTTATTTCAGTCACCAGAGCCTAATTTTCAATTATGGTCACAAAACTTTTTTTTTGCATAAGTTCTCTCCCATATTTCATTTTTGGACATTTATTTTTGTCCATTTTTCAAAATCGGAAAATACTTTTGGGAATTTTTTTTCATTTTTTAGAATATAAATTCCCTAACCTACTTAAAGAAACTTTTCTGAAAAAAAGAAATATTCAATATTTATAAAATTTATCATTTTTTCTGTACATATAAAATACATTTTACATATACTTTTTTTAGAATGCAATTATTTCTAAATCTTTTAAATTCCAATACTCGCATGCACCATTCGGTAAAGGACGTCGAATAATAAAAGGGATTGCTTTGGCTTTCAATTCTAATTCTGCAATTATATAACTATCTATGACTGATTCTGGAACTTTGATAAAGGGACGAGCACCATATTCAATCTGTTTTGCACGTTGCCCAATAACACGCGTTTTTTCATACTTTGTTAAAATAGGAATGGTCTTGTGTAATGGGTCAATAATGATATTATTATTATCCCTCACCACATTTTTCAAAGAATTAATTTCATCGTAATTATGAACAATACATTCTGCATGATTATTTCTGATATAATTTTGATTGCTTTCTACATCAAATTTTTGAAGATAATTTTCGTCCTCTTCTTCTTCATCCTCATCTTCATCGGTATCTATATTCGGATTTGGCAAAGGATTTGTAAAGGTTTTTTTTGGCATAGTCCCAGATGCTGATTTTAAAGGAATTTCGTCTGCTCCTCCATGCATTCCTTCTCCATATATTCCATCTTCTTCTTCGTCATCTTCTATGTCATCATCATCATCCATAACATCGTCATCATCATCTTGGTCTACTCCCCCTTCATATAGAGAAGATAACGGTTTTTTTATTTTTTTAGGCCCTTTTTCTTCGGTTTCATCTTCAGAATCTGATGGATTAGAATCATTCTCTTCTTCATCGTCATCATAATAGTTATCTATCGTATCTTTTTCAGTACTCATGTTTTATATATTAAATAGATACTTTTAAATATATTTCATTTTTCTTATAAAATAAAAAAACGATTTTTATTTTATACAATTTTATATTTTATACAATTTTATTAAGGTTTCCATACGTGATTGCATGTCGAGCATAAATAAACATATTTCATATCTTTTTCATTATATCGAATATAAATAATTTCCTTTTCCTTTCCTTTATTTGTTTCGCAGTTTGCATTCGGACATAGAATAGTATTAATACGAGGTAATGTTGGGTCCAATTTGGTATATTTATTAATAATATGACTAAACCCTTGTTCGCTCTGAATCAACTCTGTTTTTGAAATGCAGACATTTTCAGAAGTAAAAGTTTGGTCTTCATTCCCACATTTTCTACAATAATGAATTAATTTATTAGAATCATCTGCATCCAAACGAATATAGTACATATTTTCACAATTAGAGCAGAAATGCATTTTATATAATATACTATATACTTTTATATTATATTTACTTCAATTTTTTTAATTTATCCTAATTCTAAGTCACCAATTCTGTTTCCAAAAAATCCTTACATGATTTTAACTTTTTTAATATTGCATCATAATCAAGGAGGAGAGACAACGAATAAAAATTCATACGAATAAAATCTGCTCTGTCTCTCTTTTTTTCAAAAGTATCTTTTTCTTTTTCCTTTGAAGAATTCTTTGCATTTTCTAGCAAACGAGCTTCTTCTAGCAAACGATAATGATTTGCTTTTTTGGTTGCAAATTCTACATAAAAATCATAGTTCTTTAAAAAGTGTTCCTTTACATAAGGATAAAACAAATTAAAAAATGATTTATAACATGACTCCTTTTTCGAAACAATTTGACAAACCGCAATATTTAAATTTGAATATTCAATTATTTGAGAATATTTTTCTATTTCATGATGCGTATTATTCACACCTGGCTCATTTAATAAAGGTGATTTACATAATAGAGAGCATAATGTAAGTAAAACAGTTGAAATGGTTTGACACGATGTCCATTGGTCGCCACTCCATGTATTTAAAATAGAAACACATACCTTCCCGCATTTATATAAATTCGGATTAAAACGTATCTCATCCCCATTTGTACAATAAGTCACTTTGGGAGGTGTATGAGGGTAATCAATCGGATATTTGAACTCAAAAAAATAATTTCCTCCAAAATAAGGGGTATCTTCTGGACCAATAATAAGCGCATATCCCTTTAACATATCCTTATCATCATGACAATAATAAATTCCATTATCTATAAGAGGGTTCTGCATAATATGCTTTACATCTTTTAATAAACGTTTGATTGTTTCTTTGGAGACAAAATCCATATATAAATATCTAGATATCTATTTATATATATTTTTGATATAAACATTATACAGCTTATATGGTAAATACCCAGATTAAAGTATAAATTTTCAAGAATAGATTATTGAAAAAAATGAAATAGAAATATTGTATTAGTATATATAATATAAAATATATGATGAATAAATTAAAAAATAAGGACTTATCTGAGTTTTTAGCAAACCATAATGCTAAGAAATTTACAACCCAATCCAACCAACCACAATCCCCGACGCATACCCGAATTGGAGATAAAGACGCTTCGATTTACGGTGGCTCCTACATCATCCCACCTGAAGATTTACCTGAATTTTATAAATTATACTATGAAGAAGTTTTTATAAAAAAGAAGAAAGAATATTTAACTGAGAAACAATTACAGACTGGGGGTGCGATGGCGGTGGATTTTGATTTTCGGTATCCTTATGATACGGAAACCCGCCCTCATACGAATGAACATATCCAGGATATGATATTACTCTATTTAGATGAACTCAAAAAATGTTTTGTCTTTGAAGAAAAAATGCCCTTTGATATATTCATTTTTGAAAAACCACACATCAATCGTTTACAAGACAAGTCTCTTACAAAAGACGGAATTCATATGATTATTGGTTTGCAAATAGATTTTGTAATGCAATTAATGATACGTGAATCTATACTAGCAAAACTAGGCGAAATATGGGATTTGCCTTTAACAAATAGCTGGGACTCTGTCTTGGACGAAGGAATTAATAAAGGAACTACTAACTGGCAATTATTCGGGTCTAGAAAACCGCATCACGAAGCCTATGAATTTACCCAGCATTATTCGGTAGAATATGATAAAACAGACGGGGAATTTATGATGAGCCAGTTAAGAGTAGAAGATTACGATTTAAAACAAAACTTTGCCAAATTATCGATTCAATATGCGGCTCATCCAAAATTCGAAATTCATCCGAAAATACTAGATGCGTATAATGTCAAAGCAAACATTAAAGGAACCAAGAAAAAATACAATAGCAAGACCAAAGTCAAATTATTACTGGAAGACGAAAGCGATGAGGAAGGTCAAATATCCATTACAGATATTACTGATAAAGAAACGCTGGAAAAAGCGGTTCAAATGATGTTAAAACAGTTATCACCTTCGGAATACGAAATCAAAGAAACACACGAATACACACAAGCGTTACCAGATAGATTTTATAAACCTGGAAGTCACGCTTTAAATAGACAAGTCGCATTTGCATTAAAACATACAGATGAACGATTATTCTTATCTTGGGTTATGCTAAGAAGTAAAGCCGAAGATTTTGATTATGGAACTATTCCAGAATTATATCATGATTGGAAAAAATATTTTAATAATGGAAAAGGAAACATTACTAGGCGTTCCATCATGTTTTGGGTGAAACAATATGCACCAGAAGAATATGCAAAAGTAAAAGAATGTACGATAGAACATTACTTAGAAGAAGCAATCACTAGTCAAACGGATTTTGATTTAGCAGTGGTATTATTTCATTTATTTAAAGATAAATATGTTTGTATTAGTTATAACAATAAAGGAATCTGGTATGAATTCAAGAATCATCGCTGGGAACCGGATAAAGGACTGACGCTGCGAATGGCTATATCCAAAGATTTATATTATATTTTTGACAAAAAGAGAGAATGCGTAATGAATGAAGTAGGACAATACGAAAATACGGATGACAGACATGAATTTTTGAAGAAACGCGGAGCAGCCATTTCGCTGATTGCACAACGTTTGAAAAAGACGAACGATAAAAATAATATTATGCGTGAAGCGATGGAATTGTTTTATGACAAGGAATTTATTAAACAAATGGATACGAATCGATATTTGCTGTGCTTTAATAATGGTGTAGTAGATTTCAAAGAAAAGGTATTTCGTGATGGATATCCACAAGATTATATTACCAAAACGACCGGAATCAGTTATATGGATTTTGAGAAAAACAAAGGGGACGCCGAATTCATGCGAACACACGAAGAAATTCTAGAATTTATGAAAAAATTATTTCCGATTGAAACGTTGAATAAATACATGTGGGAACATTTGGCTTCTACTTTGATTGGCACCAATATGAATCAGACATTCAACATTTATCATGGAAGTGGTAGTAATGGAAAATCGATGTTAGCTGATTTAATGAGTCATACTTTAGGAGAATACAAAGGAACGGTTCCAATTACTTTAGTAACGGAAAAACGGAACGGCGTTGGCGGTACTTCTTCGGAAATTATCCAATTAAAAGGAATACGTTATGCAGTCATG
>Ga0214919_10008245_pt1 | contig 13782 bp, 13 predicted proteins | sample LL1503_MetaG_FD_177994 | JGI IMG/M metagenome (GOLD analysis project Ga0214919, IMG submission 177994) | Freshwater microbial communities from Lake Lanier, Atlanta, Georgia, United States - LL-1503 | ecosystem: Environmental > Aquatic > Freshwater > Lake | place: USA: Georgia | collected...
CAAAAATTATTCGTCCTGGTCCATGCGCCCCTGGGTGCTGATGACCCAGGCGGGCATCGCGTTTGAGGAGGTGATGGTGCGCTTTGATGCCTTCACGCCTGAGTCGCAGTTCAAACACACGCTGGGTCCGATCAGCCCGGCGGGCAAGGTGCCGGTGCTGCAAAGCGGCGCACTCGCCGTGTGGGACACGTTGGCGATTGCCGAAACCCTGGCCGAAATGTTTCCCGACAAACACCTGTGGCCGCGCGACGCGGCAGCGCGCGCCCACGCGCGCAGCATTTGCGCTGAAATGCACTCTGGCTTTATGGGCTTGCGTGCCAACTGCCCCATGAACATCGAGGCCCATTTGCCCGAGCAAGGCGCGCTGATCTGGCGCGACAAGCCCGCCGTGCGCGCGGACGTGGCGCGCTTGGTACACATGTGGTTCGAATTGCTACAGACCCACGGCGGCCCGTTGTTGTTTGGCGAGTTCAGCATTGCCGACGCCTATTTCGCGCCGGTGTGCATGCGCATCAAGACCTACGCCCTGCCGGTGCCGGACGCCATCAGTGCCTACGTGGTGCGCGTATGCGCACTGTCCGGCGTCAAGGCCTGGGTCGACGGCGCGCTGGCCGAGCACGACTTTCTGGACTTTGAAGAGCCCTACCGGCTGCACCACTAACGGGCGCCACGGCCACCATGCAAACCTACCTTGTTGGCGGCGCGGTGCGCGACCATTTGCTCGGCCTGCCGGTGCAAGACCGCGACTGGGTGGTGGTGGGTGCCACGCCCGAGCAGATGGTGGCGCAGGGCTTTGTGCCCGTGGGGAGAGATTTTCCGGTGTTTTTGCACCCGCAAACGCACGAGGAATACGCCCTGGCCCGCACCGAGCGCAAAAGCGGCTCCGGCTACCGGGGTTTTGTGGTCCACGCAGACCCCAGCGTCACGCTGGAAGAAGACCTGGCCCGGCGCGACCTGAGCATCAACGCAATGGCTGCGGCTGTGCTGCCCGATAGCAGCAACACGCCCGATATCATTACCCTGGTCGACCCTTGCGGTGGCCAACGCGACCTAGCAGCCCAAGTGCTGCGCCACGCCAGCCCGGCGTTTGCCGAAGACCCGGTGCGCATCCTGCGGTTGGCGCGCTTTGCGGCGCGCTTTGCGCAGTTCACGGTGGCCGACGAGACGCTCGCCCTGATGCGTGCCATGGTGCAAGACGGAGAAGCCGCACATCTGGTGGCCGAGCGCGTGTGGCAAGAACTGGCCAAGGGTCTGATGGAACACCGGCCCTCGCGCATGTTTGCCGTGCTGCGCGACTGCGGCGCGCTGGCCGTGGTGCTGCCCGAGGTGAACGCCTTGTGGGGCGTACCCCAGCCACCCGAACACCACCCCGAAATCGACACCGGCGTGCACGTGATGATGGTGCTGGACTGCGCCGCCCAGGCAAAGGCGCCGCTAGAAGTGCGCTTTGCCTGCCTGGTGCATGACCTGGGCAAAGCCACCACGCCACCCGCCCAGTGGCCGCGCCACATCGCCCACGAAGCGCGCAGCGTGCGGCTGATTCAAATCATGGCCCACCGCTTGCGCCTGCCCCATGCCTGCACCGAGCTGGCCGAAGTGGTGGCGCGCGAGCACGGCAACATCCACCGCAGCGCCAGCCTGGACGCCGCAGCCACCGTGCGCCTGCTGGAACGCTGCGACGCCTTTCGCAAGCCCGAGCGCTTTGCCCAAGTGGTGCAAGCCTGTGAATGCGACGCCCGAGGGCGCCTGGCTTACGAGCACTCGCCCTACCCGCAGGGCGCGCGCCTGCTTCGCGCACTACAACAAGCGCAAAGCGTAGCCACCGACCAAATTGCCAGCGCCGCGCAGCAGGCGGGCGCGCGCGGCCCTGACATTGGCCGCGCAGTAGCCCAGGCCCGTGCGCAGGCGGTGGCCGCCATGGAGGCGCGCTAGGCCAGGGCCCCGGTACCCAAGGGTACTGAACATTGGGGGCGCGTTTATCCCATCACCAAGGCCAGTGCCGCATAGTCGCCCACGGTGGTGCCCAGGCCTGCTGGCACGGTGTCGACCCCATCCGTGAGCGCCGGGAACTTGCCTTTTGAATGGGCTACCACACGGGGAAGTAAAAAGTCGCGGTGGTGCCAAAACACGCTGCCGCCCATGCTGATGCGCTGCAAGTCCAGCGTGGTCACCAGGTTGTAAATGGCGCGGCCCATCACCCGGCAGAGTTCTTCCACGCGCTCCAGGGCGACCGTGTCACCGGCGCGGGCGGCAGCCATCAACGCGGATGCGTCCGCGTAGCCCTGATTACTAAAACGCCGGGCGATGGCGTTGCCCGCAATCAGGCCTTCCACGTCGCCTAGGTTGCCGCAGCCGCACAGCGCGTCCTGGTTATCGTTGACAAAGGTGTGACCGGCGTGACCGGCGTTGCCGTTTTTGCCACGCAGTACGCGCCCGTCCACGCACAAGCCCATGCCGATGCCGGTGCTCCATGTGACGTAGGCGCAGTTGTCTATGCCTTGCAAAGCGCCCCAGCGGCGCTCGGCCTCAAGCGCCGCGACGCAGTCGTTTTCTATCCGAACTTTGCAGAATGCTTGGCGCAGCGGCGCTTCCAGGTATGCGGTGGGCCAGTCGTTGGGCAGGCCGCGTGCCTTGCCCGCCAGGCCGCCGCAAATATTGGGCGCGGCCAACTCGACCAGCCCCTCGGCCATGACAAAGGGCCCGCAAGAGGCCACCCCCACGGCCGCGATATCGACCATGGCCACGCCAGCGTTGGCGCAGCTTTGCCCGACTAGGTGAATAATCTGCGCGGCTAGCGCCCCCCGGTCGCCCACGGTGGCGGTGGGCTCAACCACCTTGCCGCGCACGCCCTGGCCGTCGGCCACGCTGACCGCCACCTTGGTGCCGCCAATGTCCACACAGGCTACGGGCGCCATGGACGGGGAGAAAACGATGGAGGGTGCAGCAGCAGACATAGGTAACTACCTAAATATGGGACCGTAAACGGGCGCGCGGCGGCACGCCAAAGGCGCCCATGCTAACGCCGCGCGCAGCACGCTGGTTTACCAATCGGTTACCGCCGCAGGTACCGGACGTTTGGGCCTAAAGCCGGTGCGTCTTGTCGCCGTGGGAAAAGCCCAAGGGTTGCCACAAGGGGCCTTTGCCCAGGGCGATGACCTTGAACAGTTCGCCCATTTCATGCTCCAAGATGAGCTTTTGCGCGGCCGCGCTCGCGGGCAAGGTGGTGGCCTGCATCAAATCGACCAGGCCGCAATTCATCAAAAAGTGCGCTTGGTTGGTGTAACCCAGCACCTCCAGCCCGGCGTCTTGTGCGGCCAGCGCTAAGCCGGTGAAGTTGACGTGCGCGGTGATGTCTTTTTGCCCTACCAGCACCAGCGGGTTGGGGTCGGCCTGGTGGGCGCGGTGGCACATCACCGTGCCCATGTGGCGCTGTGGGTGGTAGTACTCGTGCTCGGGAAAGCCGTAGTCGATGAAAAACGCGGTACCTGCCACCAAGCGCTCGGCCAATGTGCGGATGAAGGCCTCGGCTTGCGGGTGAATTTCTGTCAGGTAGTCGTGTTCCCCCGCAATCTCAATGGGGGGCCGCAGCTTGGTGGGACGGTCTTGCCAGACCCAGCCGGGGCCCGCCGGGGCGGCAGCGACGCCGCGCTCAAACCAGGCGCCGCCCAAGCGGGCCAGCAGCTTGACCGGCATCGCATCGAGCACCTCGTTGCCCAAGGCCACGCCTCGGAGTTGCTCGGGCAGGGCGTCCACCCATTGCACCCGGTCGGCGAATGCGGCCAGGGCGGCTTGTTGCCGGGCTCGCAGCGTGGCCGACAGCTCGACGATGCGGTATTGCGGCACGGGTTGGCCCTGCTCGGCCCAACTGCGCAGCAGCTGCAACGCCAGTGCACCGGAGCCCGCGCCAAACTCCCAGATCGTGTTGGTTTGCGTCTGCTCAAGCGCCTGCCGAAGTTGGACGGCCAGCGTCTGTCCAAACAGCGGGGATATTTCGGGTGCGGTGACAAAATCGCTGCCGGCCACCGCCCGCCCATCCTGGCGCTGGTAGGGCAGGGTGCCAAACTTCAGGCTGTCTCGGGCGTAGTAACCCAAGCCTGGCGCGTAGAGAGCCAGCGCCATGAAGGCGTCAAAGCCGATCCAGCCGGCGGCAGCATCCAGTGCATCCCCGATAATTCGGCGGAGACCGGGCGAAACCTCTTCGTCGGGCAAGTCATTCATAGTTCAATTGATGTTAACAGTCAGCTTTTTCGCGACAGGCGGCCCATGCTGAAGCACGTGCTGGTAACCGGCGGCTCGCAGCGCTTGGGCGCGTTGCTGTGCCGGCAGTTTGCCCAGGCGGGCTGGCAGGTCTGGTGCCATTACCAGCGCTCGGACCAACAGGCCCGGACCCTTTGCGCCGAACTGCGCCAACTGGGTGTGCAGGCGCGCCCGATCCAGGCTGACTTGGCTGACGCCGCTGCACGGCGCCGCATGATGGACACGATCCTGGCCGAAACCGGGCCCCTGCATGCACTGGTCAATAACGCCTCCAGCTTTGAGCCCGACAGCGCAGCTGCCATGGACGAGGCCGGCGCACGCAGCCAGCTGGAGGTGAATCTGCTGGCACCGCTGGCGCTGGCCGGCCTGATGGCGCAAAGCCTAGCCAAGACGCCACTGCCGGGGGAGCCGGTCGGCCTGCGCAGCGTGATCCATGTGCTGGACCAGAAGGTGTTCAACCTCAACCCGGATTATTTTTCGTATACCGTGAGCAAGCTGGCTCTGGAGCGCTCGGTGGCCCTGCAGGCCCAGGCGCTGGCTCCAGCGCTGCGGGTGTGTGGCGTGGCGCCAGGCCTGATGTTTTTGAGTGGGCCGCAGTCACAGGCCAATTTTGACCAGGCCTGTCGCGTCAACCTGCTGCGCCAGGCCACCGACCCGGCGCAAGTAGCGGCGAGCTGCCTTTTTCTGGCAGGCAACCCCTGCATCACCGGCGTCACGTTGACGGTGGACAACGGCCAGCACCTGGTGCCGCTGCCGCGCGACGTGATGTTTGTGGTGGACGCCCTGGCAGGAGCCCACGCATGACGCCTGAGCGCCTGGCCTATGACCCGCTGACGCAGCTCGCTTTGAGCTGCCGCCGACTGTTCCTGCGCAACCACGTGCTGCCGGTGCACATCGGCGCCCATGATTTTGAGAAAGGCGTGGCCCAGCGGCTGGTTTTCAATGTCGAGTTGTTTGTGCCCTACAGCGCGTCCACTCCGCAGTCGGACCGGTTGGCTGAGGTGGTGGATTACGACTTTGTGCGCCACCTGATTGCCGAGCGGGTGCAGCGCGGCCATGTCGAGTTGCAGGAAACCCTGTGTGACGAATTGGCGGCCACCCTGTTGGCCCACCCGCAGGTGCAGGCGGTGCGCCTGTCCACCTGCAAGCCCGACGTTTACCCTGATTGCGAAGGGGTAGGGGTCGAAGTGTTTCGTATAAAGGGTTCACCCACATGACTGCCACCACGGGTAAGCAAACCCTCACGCTCACCGGACTGCGCTTTGAGGCCAGCCTGGGCATCCTCGAATCGGAGAAGCTGGCGCCCCAGCCGATCCAGGTCGACGCCGAACTGAGCCTGGGCGCCCAGCCGCTGATGCCCGGGAAAGACGACATCAACCACGTGCTGGACTACCGCAAGGTGCGCCAGATCATCATCAACGAATGCACGGCCGAGCACGTTAACCTGCTCGAGAGCCTGATCGGCAAGCTGGCTGACCGGCTGATGCAGTTGCCCGGCGTCATCGGCGTGCGCGTCAAGATCGCGAAGCTGGAAATTTTCGACGACTGTGAAGTCGCCATCCGGGTCGAAACCGGCCAATGGAACCCCTGAGAGCCCCACCATGACTGCAACTTGGACCGACGCCCACGAGGCCTTGGCGCCCGCCACACCGGGCCCTACACAGACCACCCAGGCCGGCGCGCGCGAAGCGGCACAGCGAGCCGAGCGCGAAAACCACAAGCTCGAAAAACGCCTGTGCCGCCAGGTGGGCCAGGCCATCATGGACTTCAACATGATCGAAGAGGGCGACCGCGTCATGGTCTGCGTATCGGGTGGCAAGGACAGCTACGCGATGCTCGACATCCTGCTCAAAATGCAGCAGCGCGCGCCGGTGAACTTTGAGCTGATCGCCGTCAACCTGGACCAAAAGCAGCCTGGCTTCCCGGACCACATCCTGCCAACGTACCTAAAGCAGCTGGGCGTGCCCTTTCATATCGAGACGCAAGACACTTACAGCATTGTCAAAAAGGTCATCCCCGAGGGCAAGACCATGTGCAGCTTGTGCAGCCGCCTGCGCCGGGGCATCTTGTACCGCGTGGCAGACGAACTCAAGGTCACCAAAATCGCGCTCGGCCACCACCGTGACGACATGCTGCAAACCTTCTTTTTGAACATGTTCTTCGGCGGCAAACTCAAAGGCATGCCACCGAAACTGGTCAGCGACGACGGCGGCCATATCGTGATCCGCCCGCTGGCCAATGTGACTGAGAAAGACCTGGTGCGCTGGGCCGCGCACCGTGCTTTCCCCATCATTCCCTGCACCTTGTGCGGTAGCCAGGAAAACCTGCAGCGCAAGCAAATTGGCAATATGTTGCGCGACTGGGAAAAGCAGTACCCGGGCCGCATTGAGAGCATGTTCACCGCGCTGCAAAACGTGGTGCCCTCGCACCTGATGGACACGCAGCGCTTTGACTTTAAGAACATCCAAACCACCGGTATTGCCGATGAAGATGGTGACAAGGCCTTTGACGCCGAGTCCTTTCCTGCACCGTTGTTGACGGGCCTGCCGGCGCTGCGTCCACTGGTGCTGGTGGCCTAAGCCAAGCGGGGTCTGCCAGCCATGAACGGTGCGCGTGTCTGGGCCTACGCGACATCGGCGTCTGCGCCGTGGCTGCGTCCAATGCGATGGCTGGCGATTAGCGCCGCATGTTGCGTGCTGTTGGCCTGCGCCAGCGCGCGCCGCATCGACAGCGAGGTGCGCAGTTTTGGTGCGACCCCGGCGCTAGACAGCACCAAGCTGGCCTACCGCTTTGAACGTCTGCCGTCCCAACAAGGCCCCGAGGGCCTGGCCCAAGACCGGCTCGAGGCCATGGCGGCAGTTCCGCTCGCGCAGCGCGGCTTGGTGGCCGATGTTCAAAACGCCGCTCTGACGGTTCACCTCAGCGCGCGGGTAGAGGCCGTGGACCGCAGCGCCCCCTTTGGCGTGCCAGGTATGTTGCGCAAGCCGGGTCTTTGGGGGCGCGGGTTGGAGGGAGACCGGATGCTCAAAGGCCCGTTTTTTCAAGGCTTGCTGGAGCCGCCTTGGTACCGGTACAGCGTGTCTGTGTTGGTGCGCGACGCATCCAGCGCCCAGGTGGTTTTCGAAGGCCGTGCGCAGCACACCGGCCCCTGGTCGGACGTGGCGCAGGTACTGCCCGCTGTGGTGCATGCCGCCGTGCGCGATTACCCCAAGCCCATGCCCGAGCCACACACGCTGTGGCTCGAGCTGGGCCCCGATGGCCCCATGGAGCGCCCATGAAGAAAGCGATGCGCCTATGAGCGGAGCAGTCCAAATTACCGCCGTGCGCCATGGCGAGACCGCCTGGAACGTGGATACCCGCATCCAGGGTCATACCGACATCGGGCTCAATGAACGCGGTCTGTGGCAGGCCCAGCGCCTGGGTGCAGCCCTGGCCAACACCTCCGTCGACCACGTGTATGCCAGTGACCTCTCGCGTGCACTGCGCACCGCGCAGGCCGTGGCCCAGCATGCGGGTTTGCCGGTTGAGGGCGTGCGTCAGCACACCGGCTTGCGCGAGCGCGCCTTTGGCCATTTTGAGGGCCAAACCTATGCCGATATCCAGGCCCAGTGGCCCCAGGACGCGTTGGCCTGGCGCCAGCGCCAGCCGCACTGGGCGCCGCCAGGGGGCGAATCCCCCACCCAGCTGTTCCAACGCGTGCAGCGCACGCTGCACGAAATCGCCATCGGCCATAGCGGCCAGCACATTGTGCTGGTGTCGCACGGCGGCGTGATGGACATGTTGTACCGCTTGGCGACCAAGCACCCGCTGGACACCGAGCGCACCTGGGCGTTGGGCAACTGCGCTATCAACCGCTTGCTGTGGACGCCGCAGGCCTTGACGCTGGTGGGCTGGGCCGACACGCGCCACCTGGACTCCGGTCCCTTGGACGAAGGGTCTGCCTGAGGGCCGCACTACAGGATCTGACACAGCAACGGTAGGGCGCAGCCTGCGGCTTATGCACAGGCTTATCCCCGTAGTTATGCAGCGGTTTATGCGCCTGGTTATGCACAGGGTTTGCCCTCGTGGCAAGTGCTGGCACCTTATTGACAATAGGCCATGTCCAAGATCATTGTTTTTGCTTTTCCGGTATTTCTGTTTTTTATCGCTCTAGAGCTATGGCTGGACCGCCGCGCCCGCGCCGGGGCCAGCAGCTTTGGCTGGAGCGACACCATCAGCAGCCTGAACTTAGGGTTAATGAGCCAGATCAGCGGCGTGCTGGGTAAATTCATCGGCGTGGCCCTGTACGGCGCGGCATTCGGGTCGGTGGCGCTGTTTCCGGATGCGGACCTGTGGACGCATTGGTATGGATGGGCCTTGGCGCTGGTGTTGTACGACTTTTGCTACTACTGGCTGCACCGCGCCGGGCACGAAGTGGCGGTTTTGTGGGCCGCGCACGCGGTGCACCACCAAAGCCAGTACTACAACCTGTCGACCGCGCTGCGTCAAACCTCCAGCGGTGCCTTGCTGGGCTGGGTGTTTTACCTGCCTATGGCGGTGCTGGGCGTGCCGCCACTGCTGTTTGGCATCGTGGCGCTGGTGGATTTGCTCTACCAGTTTTGGGTGCACACCGAACACGTGGGCAAGCTGGGCTGGTTTGACCGGGTGTTTTGCTCGCCCAGCAACCACCGGGTGCACCACGCCATCAACGAGGGCTACCTGGACCGCAACTACGGTGGTATCTGGGTGTTATGGGACCGCTGGTTTGGCACCTTTGAGCCCGAGGGGCAGGCCTGCATTTACGGCACCCGCAAGCCGCTCAATAGCTGGGACCCGCTGTGGGCCAATGTGTCGGTCTACGCCAGCCTGGTACGCCAAAGTGCGCGCACGCCGCGCTGGGCCGACAAGCTACGGCTATGGTTCAAGCCGCCCGGTTGGCGCCCGGCCGGTTCAGAGCCGCACGCGCCTTTTAAGCCAGATCAGGTCCATCGCTACCAGCCCCCGCGCAGCGTCTTGCAGCAGGGCTTTGCCGCCTTGCAGTTTGCGTTGATGCTGGGCCTGGGCGCGGCCTATTTGTGGGTTGCCGATGACTTACCGGTACAGGACGCCGCGCTGGATTGTCTGGCGTTGTGCGCTGGCCTGTGGGCGGTTGGCGCCTACACCCAAGGGCGGCTGGCCTGGGCCGAGGTGCTGATGGTGCAGGTCGGCGCTTGGGCCACCTTGGGCGCGCTGGGTTTGCTGCCCTGGTATGGCCAGACCAAGCCCCTGGTCATGCTGCTGGCCATTGGCTGGGTGCTGGTGCAATCGATCGGTGGGTCGGCCGCCCGGGGCGCCAGTGCGGATCGATTCGGCTTGGGCAAACCCGAAGCCTTATTGCTTGGGGCGCTGCTTTGTTCCGTGTGTGGTGATGTATTGCTGTCTTGGGGCGATGCGTTTTTTATCCCTGGTTTGGCGGCGTTTTTGTGCGCCCACCTGTTCTACATCGCGCGCCTGGGTCAGGATGCACCCTGGTTTGCCGACCGTAAAAACCTGCTGCGTGTGCTGGTCTTTGGCGCAGCCATGCTGGGCCTGTTGTGGAGCAGCCTGGGCGAGCCGGTGCTCAAACTGGCGGTGGCGGCGTATATCTGCGCCATCAGCCTCATGGCCGCCCAGGCCCTGGGCCGCGCACAGGCTGTGGGGGACCGTGCCTCGGGCTGGGTGGCCGTGGGCGCCTGCGTCTTTATGCTCAGCGACGCGCTGATCGCCATCGACCGCTTTTTAACGCCCCTGCCTTTGGCGCCGCTGTGGATTTTGGGCAGCTACTACGCCGCCCAAATGCTCCTGGTGCACCACCTGCTGCGCGCAGGCGCCAGCCGGTCTGCCACGCCTTAGCCTAGTAGGTCGGGCGCACGGGTGCTGGGCGGCACCACGCCCAAATGCCGGTAGGCCGCCAGCGTGGCAATGCGCCCGCGCGGTGTGCGCTGCAAATAGCCTTGTTGAATTAGATAGGGCTCGATCACGTCCTCAATCGTTTCGCGCTCTTCGCCAATGCTCGCAGCGATGTTGTCCAGCCCCACGGGGCCGCCGTCAAAGCGGTGGATCACGGCTTCGAGCAGCTTGCGGTCCATCAGGTCAAAGCCTTGCGGGTCCACATCCAGCATGGCCAGTGCGCGGTTGGCAATGTCCAACGTAATGGTGCCCATGCCCTTGACCTCGGCGTAGTCGCGCACCCGGCGCAGAAGCCGGTTTGCGATGCGCGGCGTGCCGCGCGAGCGCCGTGCGATCTCAAAGCCCCCTTCGGGGTCGGTGGGCACTTTTAGCAAGCCCGCGCTTCGGGTGACGATGCGCAACAGTTCTTCCGAGGTGTAAAACTCCAGCCGGGCCACGATGCCAAAGCGGTCGCGCAGCGGGTTGGTCAGCATGCCCGCGCGGGTGGTGGCGCCCACCAGAGTAAAGGGTTGCAAATCGAGCTTGATGGAGCGCGCGGCAGGCCCTTCGCCAATCATGATGTCGATTTTGTAGTCCTCTAGCGCGGGGTACAAAATCTCTTCTACCACCGGGCTCAAACGGTGGATTTCGTCAATAAACAGGACGTCGTTTTTTTCCAGGTTGGTCAGAAGTGCCGCAAGGTCTTTGGGTTTTTCCAACACCGGCCCACTGGTTTGGCGCAGGTTGACGCCCAGCTCGTGGGCGATGATGTGGCTCAGCGTGGTCTTGCCCAGGCCGGGAGGGCCAAAAAGCAGCACATGGTCCAGCGCCTCGTCGCGCTTTTTGGCCGCGCCGATAAAGATCTCTAACTGCTCGCGCACCTTGGTCTGGCCCACGTAGTCGTCGAGCAACTTGGGGCGCAGCGCGCGCTCAATCGCCTCTTCGGCACCCGAGGCGGGCACGGCCGATAGCATGCGCGCGGCCGGAGCGCTGGCGGGGTAGGGGGCGAAGTCGTCCGTCTGAATGCTCACTGAAAATATCCAAAAATGGTCGCCATTGCCGCCATCTCGGTAAAAATGGGAGCCGTGAACAAGCCGACATGGTAGCGGGCGCAGCTTGTGCATCGGCTCTGACAGGCCGGCCAGACTTCGTCCATTGTCGTTCCTTGGTGCCTTGCTGCGGCCACAAAACCTATGTAACCATTAGAATCGCTTGGCATTTGAGGCCACTGACTCCGCAGGGAGTTTGTGTTTTATTCATCCCACAGTCACTTTTCACCGAATCCTTTCCTTGTCTCACACCACGCAATTTGACATGCCCCAGCATGTTGCCATCATCATGGACGGCAACCGCCGCTGGGCCAATGCGCGCGGACTGCCCAAGACGGTGGGCCATGGAGCCGGGTCTCGCCGGGTGCGCGCCATTGTGCAGGCCTGCGCGGAGCGTGGTATTTCGCACCTAACGCTGTTTGCTTTCAGCACCGAAAACTGGCGCCGCCCATTTGACGAAGTAAGCAGCCTGATTGGCCTGCTGACGCGGTATTTGCAGAAAGAGATCGGCAACCTCAATGCCAGGGGCGTTCGCCTGCGCGTGATTGGCGACACCTCCGGGTTTGACCAGCGAGTCCAGGCCCTGATCCGAGACGCCGAGGCCAGCACCGATCACAACCGCGGCATCACGCTGACGCTGGCGCTGAACTACGGCGGGCGTTGGGACATACTCCAAGCCGTGCGGGCGTGGCAATTGGCGCATCCGGATCCGTCTGCACAAGCCATCAGTGAAGCGGCGCTGGAGCCCTACCTGCAAATGGCCGGCGCCCCACCGCCCGACCTGATGATCCGCACTGGAGGCGAGTCGCGCATGAGCAACTTCATGCTCTGGCAAATGGCCTATACCGAGCTGTATTTCACGGACCTGCTGTGGCCTGAATTCACCCCCCAGGCGCTGGACCAGGCGATTGCCTGGTTTGCCAAGCGCGACCGCCGCTTTGGCGGTGAAAGCACAATTCTTGTCGCGACCATTGAATCCAAAGCGTCATAAATCGCCGGTAGGGTGACGCGCGCTCAGTTCATTCACTTCTTTTTTCTAATCTCCCTAAGCGACTTACCATGAAAATTTCCATCTTTGGCACTGGCTATGTAGGTTTGGTCAGTGGCGCCTGTTTGGCAGAAATCGGCCACGATGTAGTCTGCATCGACGTTGACCCACTCAAAATTTCCAATCTCAACGTTGGCGTGCTGCCCATCTGGGAGCCCGGCCTGGACGCTCTGGTGGAGCGAAATTTCAAGGACGGCCGGCTGCGCTTTAGCAATGATGCGGCGCTGGCTGTCGCGCATGGTGATGTGCAGTTCATTGCCGTGGGCACACCGCCCGACGAAGACGGCAGCGCGGACCTGCAGTACGTACTTGCCGTGGCGCAGACCATTGCCACGCACATGGCGGGCTACAAGGTCGTGGTCAACAAGTCCACCGTGCCCGTGGGCACCGCCGACAAGGTGAGCGCAGCAATCAGCGCAGTGCTGGCGCAGCGCACGGGCGATGCGCCCGCCTTTGACGTGGTGTCCAACCCCGAGTTCCTGAAAGAAGGCGCGGCGGTGAACGACTTCTTGCACCCGGACCGCATCGTCATTGGCACCGAAAGCGAGCGTGCCAAGGCCCTAATGGCAGATGTGTACGAGCCCTTCATGCGTAACCACGACCGCACCATTCACATGGACGTGCGCAGCGCCGAGCTCACCAAATACGCGGCCAACGCCTTGCTGGCTACCAAGATCAGCTTCATGAACGAGGTGGCCAACCTGGCCGAGCGCCTGGGTGCTGACATCGAGCAAGTTCGCAAGGGTATCGGCTCCGACCCACGCATTGGTTACCACTTTATTTACCCCGGCTGCGGTTACGGCGGCAGTTGCTTTCCCAAAGACGTACAGGCCCTGGGCCGTACGGCCGCGCAAATTGGCTATGACACGCCCTTGCTTGACGCAGTGGAGGCGGTCAATAACCGGCAAAAAACCACGCTTTTCACCAAGTTAGCCCACCACTTTGGGGGCGCGGAAAATTTACAGGGCAGAACCATTGCCGTCTGGGGCCTGTCGTTCAAGCCCAAGACCGACGACATGCGCGAAGCCCCCAGCCGCACGCTGATGGAAGCGCTGTGGCGGGTCGGCGCGCGGGTGCAGGCCTTTGACCCAGTAGCTATGCCCGAGACGGGACGTATTTACCCCGAGCACCCGATGCTTGCCCTGTGCCCGGACAAATACGCGGCGCTCACCGGGGCAGACGCGCTGGTGATTTGCACCGAGTGGCAGCAGTTCCGCGCGCCGGACTTTGACGAAATGGCCTTGCGCATGCCGGGCAAGCTCATCGTTGATGGCCGCAACCTTTACCAGCCCGCCAAGATGCAGGCCAGCGGCTGGGGCTATGTCTCGGTAGGGCGCGCAGCCGTAACAGCCTGAGGCGCACGGTGCGTCCTGCCCTTAGCGCAGGTGCAGGCTATGGCGCTCGCAAAACAGTTCGCCGGTAAACACCTTGACCCGCAGGCCCATTGCCTGTGCCTCGCGCGCGGTCAGGCCGCTGCTGTACGGAAACGTGTCCACCATGGTCTGAAACCCCCCCAAAATCTCCAGTGCTTGGCGGTGTGAT
>Ga0214919_10008246_pt1 | contig 13782 bp, 6 predicted proteins | sample LL1503_MetaG_FD_177994 | JGI IMG/M metagenome (GOLD analysis project Ga0214919, IMG submission 177994) | Freshwater microbial communities from Lake Lanier, Atlanta, Georgia, United States - LL-1503 | ecosystem: Environmental > Aquatic > Freshwater > Lake | place: USA: Georgia | collected 2015-03-15
GAAAGCTGATGCCGGAGGCCTTGGCCGCCGTGATCTCAGCATGGCGCGTGAACGCACCGATCGAAAACACCGTGGCGAAGAGCACGGCCGCCGGGAGGATCATGAACATCGTCTCCGCCGTGCCGTAGAAATAGGCCTGCGCGATGTCCATCATCGGCAACTTCAGCTGCAGGTATTTGCCCAGGTTCTCGGCCATGTCGAGGACGATGACGAGGATCGGAAAACCAAGCGCCGCCGCGGCGAAGATCCCGAGAAACTCGCGCAGGACGTACTTGTCGAGCGGCCGGATCAACGACATTAGCCGGCCACCGTCTTGCGGCCGAAGCGTGCGCGAATCTGATCGGCGAGTCGTCCAAGCTGGTCCGTGAATTCGCTGCCGCGGTGCGTGGTGCCCTCATGTCCCAGTCGCGCCGTGAGGACGACGCCGATCAACAGCAGAATGGCATTGGTCCCCCACATCGCTATGAACGGATGCACATAGCCTCGCCTGGCGAGCTCTTCGCCAACGAGGAGGCCGCAGTAGTACACACCGAACACCGCGAGACTGACGCCAATGGTGAGCCCGACTCCGCCGCGAGGAAAACGGAAGGCGATCGGCGCGCCAAGGAGCGCAAAAATCACGCACGCCGTGGCGATCGCAAACTTCTTTTCGATTTCCACTTGGTTGCCGGCGACGATGGCGTCCACGCCGGCGAGCTGAAGCTTCATGGATTCGATCAGGACCGGCCGGGCGAGCGGTTCATCCGCGCCTGCGGCTGGCGTGCGCACAATTCCCGCCGATGGAGGAATCGCCGCCGCAGGATTCTGCGTGACGACCTGCATCCCGGCCGATGACTTCGGCGCCGAATCGGTGCGAACCGGCGCTTGGGCCGGCGCTTGGGCCGGAGCCTGGGGGGGCGCCTGCGGCGGAGGCCCGCCCGCTTGTGCCGCGAGAGCGGCGACCGTGGCCGCCTCCGCGGTCTTCACGCGGAAGAGCCGCTTTGCCGCGCAGAAGGCGCCGCCGCTCCCGACCACGGTCGTCCGGGCGCCGAGCGCGCGCGCGGCAGGTGGGTCGAGCGACTTGATTCCTGCGAAGATGCTGTCGCGCGTTCGGACGGCGTTGTTGAGCTGGGCCTGGAGCTCGCACACCGTGCGCTCCCGGTCGCTCTTTTCACCACCTCGAGTGTTGCGTTCGAGATCATTCCCAATTCCGCGCACGCGCACGAGGTTCGTCGTGAAAAACACTCGCTCGAGGCGAGCCGGTTCCGTGCGGCTGAGTTCGTTCATGAACCCAGTTTTGAGCGTCAGGATCAGGTCGCGCCCGTCGGGGGAGAGCTCGATGTGGCCGGAGTCCGCGCGAATCGTTCGGCGATGCGCGGCATCGGAAAAATCGTAGATCGTGACGTCGCGCATCTCGCTCGAACCGCCCTCGAGATGCCCGGCGCGCAGGAATATTGCGCTTCCCGGCGCGACCTGGTTGATCACCTGCGGACGCAGCGCAAATGTCGGCTTCTTGCGGGCGATGTCGTTGCCGAGGGTGGCGAGCGCGTAGTTCGCGGCTGGCATTACCTGGTCGTTGAACCAGACCATCGCCAGCGAGAGGATAAGCCCGGCGAAGACAACGGGAGCCATAATGCGAGGCAGTGACAACCCGCTCGCCTTGAACGCCGTGATTTCGCTGTCCGCGGCGAGCCGGCTGAACGCATGCAGCGTCGCCACGAGCACTGCCATCGGAAGGGTCATCGCGATCGTGAACGGCAGCGATAGCACCACGAACTCGACGATCACATCCCAGGGAAGCCCTTTTCCGACGAGCTGTGGCAGCTGTTTGGCGATGTAGTTCAGCAGCAGCAGCGAGGTGAGGGCCGACATGGCGAACACCAGTGGCCCGAGATGCTCTCGCAGGACGTATCGGCTGAGTGTTCTCACGATTCGCGGTTCCGACGGAGGGCCGAACTCCCTACGTGACAAAGGGTTGTAGGGCTTCGACCGTCCCGTATATTCCACGGACCGGTTGGTGTATTCAGGGAGCACGCCCGACCTTAGAAGTATAGTTGATACCCCGTTCCCGGGCCCGGGTCCGCCACGACGTGCGATTCTTTCGGATTCTGATCGCAAGCTTGCTGGCCCTCGCCGTGGCATTGCCGGGTGGGGCAACCGCGCACGCGCAGCGGCCTGCGGCCACCGACACCGTGCGCTCGAGGCCCGATTCCGTCCGGGCGAAGGACGACTCGGTATTCGCCAAGCTCTTCGGCCCCGGTAGCGACCTCGGACTGCGCTTTACCGGCCAGTTTCAGTTCAAGAACGAACGCACCCGCAACGATCGGTGCATCGCGAGCCTCGCGACGCTGAATGCCCAGTGCAACTCGCCCTGGCAACAGATTCCCGAGTTTCAGTTCACGCTCAAGACGGGCGGCACCTTTGCCGAACGATTCAAGACGCAGGTGGACTACGACTCGCGCCGTGAATACGACGGGTCGAACAACATCGGCCTCTCGTACCTCGGCAAGCCGACGGAGTGGCTGCAGCGTATTGACGTCGGCAACGTCACGCTCGATCTGCCGCGCTCGCGGTTTATTTCGAGCGGCATCCCGCAGGGCAACTACGGTATACAGGCCGCGGCAAAGTTCGGACGCCTCACGGTGCGCACTATCGCCGCCGAACAGAAGGGCATCGTGCAGCACGACCGGGTGTTTGTGGTCGGCGGGAATGGCGGCCAGCCAGGCACGCTGGCGATTGACGACTACCAGATGGAAGCACGGCGCTTCTTCTTCACAGTGGATCCACGCCGGCTCGCCGGATATCCGAACGTGGACATCCTCAATGGAAGTCGGCTGCGTCAGCTGGCCGCCCAGCTTCCGGACTCCCTACGGCCGTCGCGCATTTCGCTCTATCGCCTGCTCATCGGCGGGCAGCCGGCGAATCCGAATGGCCCGCAGTTTCGCCTGAACGGCGACCCGTCGTCGCGAAAAGGGCCGATCTACGAGCCGCTGCGCGAGAATGTCGACTTCTACGTTGATCCGTCGCAGCTCTGGGTAATGCTCACCCAGCCGCTCGATCCGAACAAGGAACGGCTGGTGGTCGCGTACACCGTCCGCATCGGCGGGCGCGATTCGGTGATCGCGACAACCGGCGGCACGCCCGACATCGCTCGCGTCGATTCGCGGGAACAGTTCGCCAACCTGCTCTGGGATCCAAACGTGCGGCCGGGCGACGCCGCGTTTTTTCGCGAGATTCGCGCGGCCTATCGGGTAGGCGGCGACGAAGTGCGACGCGAATCGGTGCAGCTCACCGTGGTCGCCGGTGGCACCTTCGATCAGGAAAAGCCGGTTGGCGGGCGCGAAAACACGTTTCTTGAACTCTTCGGCATGGCCAAGCTCGGCACGCCAACCGCATTTGACGCCGAAGGTCGTGTCTGGCCGCGGCGCGGCGACCCGGTGCTCTCGCTTGCCGGGTCTGCGGCGCCGAGCGTGGTTCGCGAGCGGTTCGTGATTTTTCCGTCGCTTCAGCCATTTGCTCAAGCGGGACTGGTTGGCTCGCCGCTGAATCCGTCGAACGACGCGATCTATCGCACGCCGAATGAGGATCTCAACTCGACGCTCCATCCGCAGCCGGTGTACCGGCTGCGCCTGCAGTTTGAGACGGAAGCGGGCGCCGACATGACCAGCTTTTCGCTCGGCTCGACGCAGCTGAAGCCGATGTCGGAACACATCGTGCTGGACGACGGCACGCTGCTGCGGCGCAACACCGACTACGTGGTGGACTACGACCTCGGGCGGGTGACGCTCCTGCGTTCCGATTCACTCTTCTCACGGCCGCGTCAGGTGACGGTGCGATTCGAGGAGACACCGCTCTTTGTCACGACACCGACGACGATTGTCGGCATCGCGTCGCAGTTCGCCTTTTCGAACGGTGAGCTGAACTTCGTGGCCATTGGGCAGCGCCAGCATTCGTCGTTCACGCGCCCGCAACTCGGCTATGCCAATGCGTCGGCCATTGTCGCGGGCGTCAGTGGATCGTACGGGTTTGAGGTGCCGGCTTTTGCGCAGCTCGCCAAGCGCATGACCGGTCGCGATCCAGTGTCGCCTTCGCGGATTCGCTTGGAGGCGGAGTTTGCCACCAGTCGCCCACAGGCCGGTGCCTCGGGGCAGGCGTACCTCGAATCGTTCGAGGGCGATGGCGCGTTTGCGCTCGCGCTGTCCGATCCCCTCTGGTCTCCCTCGAGTCAGCCCGCGCTCGGGCGGATTCTTGCGGCGCGCGTCGGTGGCGCAGGAGTGCTCGATCTCTCGCATGCGGCGACGCTGGCGTGGCAGAGCAACGGCATCAATGTGCGCGACTCGGTTCCGCGGTTTTCGCTGCAGGAAATCGATCCGCTCACCAAGCTCGTCGGTGCGGGAATCGATCAGCAGGAGCCGGTGCTCTGGCTGACGCTCTATCCGCTCAGTGTGGGTGGCGCGTACGACAACGCGGCAAGGAAATACCGGTGGAAGATCACCGGTGCCGCCCCGGGCCGACGCTGGCGTTCCATTCGGCAGACGCTCGGTGCGGCGTCGGGCGTCAACCTCACTGGCAAGGAGGCGATCGAGTTCTGGGCGCTCGTCGATACATCGGTGGTACGCCGCCGCCGCAATCCGATGTTTGTGGTCGATATCGGCGATGTCAGTGAAAACGCCGTGGCCATTGTCCCGACAACGCTGACGGTCTCGGGCTCGACCACGGCGCCGGATTCGGTCTGGGCGGGACGGGCGATCGCCGGCCGTGACACCCTGCAATCGGAACGCGATGCCTTCTCTCGCGCCTTCAATCAGGAAAAGAACGACACCGGACTCCCCGGCGACGTCGTGCCGCGTTTGCTGGTCACGACGCCGTCCAGCGGCGGCATAGCGACCAACGTTCCGATGTGTTCACGTGGCAACGCGCAGCTCGCGCGCCTCGGCGATACGCGCACGAACTGCACGGTGCAGAATGGACGGCTCGACGAGTGGGACATCGACGGCGACAATGTCCTCAACTTCGACTCGGGCCAGCGCGAGCAGGAGCGACTCTTCCGCTATGTGGCGGATTTGTCCGACGCCAAGACCTGGACGCGCGTTGGCGGCTGCCGCGCCGCGCCGAACGATTCGGCCGGTGCTGCAGCGCCGAAGCTCTGCTGGGTCCTTGTGCGTCTTCCGTTCGCGGCGCCCGCCGACACGATCAATGGCGGACCGTCCATTCAGCGTGTACGCGCGCTGCGGCTCACGATGATCTCCGGCGACGGACTGCTCGACCAGGAGTTCTCGCAGATCGTGGTGTCGCGCCTCCGCCTCGTGGGGGCGAGCTGGCTCAAGCGGGCCGATCGTGCGCTGACCGGCATCGCCGGAGAGCGCACCGGACGTGGACTCGTGTTTGCCGGCACCGTCGGGACGCTCGATTCACTCAGCGCGCTCGGCTACCAATCGCCGCCTGGCGTGGTGAACGAGGCCGACCGCCAACTCACGGGGCTCGAGAATCAGCGGATCCTGGTCAACGAGCGCGCGCTTCGCCTGACGGCCACGGCGCTCAAGCCACTGGAGCGGGCGGAAGCGTTCTACAAGTTCCCGGAAGGCGCCAAGAACTTTCGACAGTATCAGGAGCTGCGCGTCTGGGCACGCGGCCGCGGCAATGGATGGGGCCAGGGCGGTGAGTTGCAGTTCTTCGTGAAGATCGGGCGCGACCCGAACAGCTTCTACGCCTATCGCACTCCGGCGAGTTCGGGGACGACGCAGGCCGCCTGGCTGCCGGAAGTGCGCGTGAACTTCGACAAGCTCTATGCGCTGCGCGCACAGCTCGAAAACGCGTACCTGCAGAACCGTCCCGATTCCATCGCGTGCACGGGCGCCGATCTCGCGCTTATTGCGCAGAGCGCCATGCCCATCGGCCAGATCTCGCGACGTTACGCGGCCTGCTCCGAGGGGTACATCGTGTACGCGGCCGATCCGGTCGTGAGCCCGCCTAATCTTTCGGCGGTGCAGGAACTCGCTATTGGCATGGTCCGTGTGGACTCCGTCGGTGGCACCGCGCGCATTATTCCCGGCGACACCCTCGAAGTGTGGGTGGACGACATCCGGCTCAGCGGCGTCGTCAGCACCCCTGGCTATGCGGGACAGATTGGCGCGCAGGCGAACTTCGGCGATGTGGCGCAGCTCCGATTCAACTACTCTCGCCGCGATCCGAACTTCCGGCAACTGACGGAAGCGCCGACCTACCTGGCCGATGAACTGATGGAGTTGAGCACCACGTTGCGGCTCGACCAATTCGTCGGCGGCGCGTGGGGATGGGCCTTACCGGTGACGGCAACACTGGCCCGTGGCACCTCGGCGCCGCAGTTCCTGTCGCGGTCGGACATTCGCGCCTCAGACATTGCGGCGTTGCGGACGCCGCAGCAACGCACGTCAAACGTCTCCGTGTCGGTGCGTCGGGCGACGCCGATGGCCGACGGCATGCTCGCGCCTTTTCTCAACAATCTCTCGGCCACCGCCGGTGTGGGCGGGACCAACTCGCGCACCGAGTTCCAGGTCGCGGACCAAGGTCGCCTGAATGCCGGACTCGACTACGCGATTGGCGGCACGTCGCCGGCGGGTGCGATGCCCGGCTGGTGGACGCGCGCGCTGGACCGGTTACCGGGTTGGCTCGGCGATCTCGAACTGGTGCAGGCCTTGCACGACGCCAAGCCGCGGCTGCAACCGGCGGCGTTTCGCGCGAGCGGGAACTATACCTCGTCGGACGAGTCGCGTTCGAACTTCCTGAATCCCGCGAGTTCCGTGCGCGATACGGCGCGCACCGTTGACGGTCGCGTGCACGCCTGGCGGAACGCGACGTCGCTCGAGCTGAAGCCCTTCGACGCGCTCAGCGCGCGCTGGGAAGTGTCGAGCACGCGCGACCTCGTGAACTACGGCGACTCCACCCCAACGGCCCTCGCCGCGACCAGCGAGCGCGCCAGACTGCTGGGCGTCGACGCCGGGCTTGAGCGTGATCGCGCGGTGACCACGTCGTACACGCTTGCGCCGCAGTTGCAGGGCTGGATCCGTCCTCGGGCAGAGTTCAGCACGGCCTACGGCCAGCTGCGCGATCCCAATTCGCGAATTCTCCTCCGCGAAGGCGATACCACTGGTGCGCTCCGGTTGCCGCGCCGAGTAAACGCGGCGCAATCGTTCAATGGCGCGGTGGCGTTCGACATGGCCCGCGCGGCGCATGCGTGGACGAGCGATACGACCGTGTTGTCGCGACTGACCCGCACGCTTGTCCCGCTGGAACTGTCCGTCACGCGGACGATTTCGTCGTCGTACGACGGTACGCCACGGACGCCTGGGTACGGCCTGCAATTCGGCCTTGGCGGCGAAGGAACCTTTCTCGCCGATCACGGGTTTCTGGCCACCACCGCCTCGAGCAACACGCAGGTCGCGCTCGCCTCTGGACTGCGCCTGCCCTATGGCATCACGCTCGACGCGCGCACGCAGCGCCTGGCGTCGCGCAACTGGCTGCGGAGGCCGGACAAGTCGCAGGTCGTGGTGGACGGCGATTTCGTCACGTTACCGGACATTTCGTTGCGGAGCACAATTCGTCCGCAGGCACTCGAGCAGTTCCTCACGAGCGTGACGACCAGCGCGCGGCTCGTTGCGACGGCGCAGCACAGCGCGCTGCCGTCATCCACAGGCGGACCGCCGGACCTTCGCGTGGGACGATCGCTCAGCTATCCGCTCAGCCTCTCAGTCGTCTGGAACGATCGCGGCGGCTTGACCACGGGCTTTTCCGTCGCCTCGACACACCGCGTGGACTCGCTGCCCGGAAGTTTCCTTGACGCGTGGGCTCGCGAGTTGGGCGGAGATGTGACGCGGTCGTTCAAGCTCCCGCGCGACTGGGAGTTCAAGAGTGACCTGCGCGCCCGCTTTGCCTATCAGAAGACCTCGAGCACGAGCTGGGTGGAGACCACTGGACTCCGCGCGCTGCGCAGCCGAATGGTCGACAACGGTCGAGAGGCGATTACCTTCAACGCCGACACCGACGTCGCCGACAACCTGACCTTTTCGCTGCAAGGCGCGCGGATTGTCACCTTTGATAACAACTTGAATCGTCGGCTTACCCAGATGGTGCTGTCGGCGGTGCTGCAAATCTCGTTCTTCGCCGGAGAGTTACGATGAGCCCCATCTCTACGTTCACTGCGCGCTCTGCCATCCTGACCGCCGCCATCGCGGCGTTCGTCGTTCCGTCGGCTGGGGCGTGTGCGAAGGGTGGCGACGCGCAGGCCGCGTCGGGTGGCCGGGCCACGTCCGAGTTCAATGCGGATTCCGCGATGAGCTATGTGAAGCAGCAAGTGGCGTTCGGCCCGCGGGTTCCCGGGACGCCGGGCTGGCAGAAGACCGGCGACTGGATTGTGGCGCTGCTCAAGGCCAATGGCGCAACGGTCACTGAGCAGAAGTGGACGCACACGCTAGCCGACAAAAAGCAGATTCCGATGCGCAACATCTTCGCGCGCTTCAAGCCGGAGGCCACGGAGCGCATTCTCTACGTGACGCACTGGGATACGCGGCCCCATGCCGACAGCGATCCCGCGGCGGAAAACCGTTCCACGCCGATTCCCGGAGCGAATGACGGTGCGAGTGGCGTGGCGCTGCTCCTCGGCGTTGCCGACGCGCTCAAGAAAGCGCCAGCAACGTTTGGCGTAGACCTGCTCTTCGTCGATGGTGAGGACTATGGCACCTTTGGGCCCGACGTCGATGTCCTCATCGGCGCGACCTACTTCGCCGCGAATCTGCCCAGCCCCGGGTACAAGCCGCTCTTCGGCGTACTCTGGGACATGATCGGCGACGCCGACCTGCAACTGCCGCAGGAGATGTATTCCGCTCAGAACGCGCCGGAGGTGGTGCAGCGTGTTTGGTCGACGGCGAAGGAACTCGGCTATGAGCAGTATTTCAAACCGGATATGCGCAGCTACCCGATTACCGACGACCACTATCCGTTGCTCAAGGCGGGGCTGAGGGTCGTGGACGTGATTGATCTCGACTACGACGCACATCACACGTTGGCTGACGACATCGGCCGGGTGAGCGCGAAATCGCTGAAGATCGTCGGCGACGTCGCGATGGCGCTGCTCAGGTAGGAGCCCGTCGCAGGAAATTGATGACAGTGGTGGCGAATTGATGCCGCGATCGCCACTGGTGCGCCGCACTATTGCGGCATGCCCATGCCCAAAGAGCGCAACGCGCTGATCTTTCTCGCCGCACTCGGTGCCATTGGCATCGGCGCGCGTGCCTTCCGTTCGACGACGGCGTCTAGTTCGAAGGCCGCCGCCGATTCGCATGGTGCGCTCGAGCGACAAATCGGATCCGTCGATTCCGCCAAGACGGCCAAGACGGCCAAGACGGCCAAGACGGCCAAGACAGCCAAGACGTCGAAGCGCTCGCGTGCGACGGCCATCGGTTTGCGAGCGAAGGGCGGCCAAAAAAATGTGACCCACGACACCAAAGCTGCGACGTCGGCCAACAGCGCACCTCTCGATCCGCTCGCCAAGTATGAGGCCCGGCGTCTCGAGGTCGCGCGCCAGAATCAGGCCGCTCAGGAGCGCATGGACCGTGACAGGGTGGAGCTGCCAACCGCACCGGACACGGCGGGTTCCAGGGGCCCTCGGCGCCGCAAAAAACCCGCCAAAATCAGGCCACTCTTTCAGGGCGACTTTTGTCCTTGATACACGAGTAGCCGACGATCAGCCTCACCCAACAGGCCCGCCGCGCGCATAGTTGTGGCGCGGAGGGATTTTGCCAACCGGATAGCCACACGGAGCGATGGCAAACGCGGTTCCGAGCGGTACTGTCCACCGGAAATCGTGATTAAATGACCGCTCCCGCTGCAGCCGCTTCATCACAAGGCGTCAACCTTCGCGCGCTCCTCGAGGAAATGATCGAGCGGGGCGCGTCGGATTTGCATATCACGGCGGGCGAATGCGCCAAAATGCGCATTGACGGCGAAATCACGTCATCGCGCAACTCCTCCCAGCTCTCGCCGAAGGACACGCTGCAGGTGGCGTACTCGGTGCTGACCGAGCAACAGAAAAAGCGCTTTGAAATGGAAGACGAACTCGATTTTTCGTTCGGCATCCAGAACCTCGCGCGGTTCCGCGGGAACTGCTTCAAACAGCGCGGTTGCGTGTCCATGGTGATGCGCCAGATCCCGATCGCGATCAAAACGGCTGCCGAACTCAAGCTGCCTGCCGCCGTCATCAAGATGGCAGAAAAGCCGCGCGGGCTCGTACTCGTCACCGGACCGACCGGCTCGGGCAAGTCGACGACGCTCGCGGCGCTGATCGACAAGATCAACCGGGAGCGAAAAGGCCACATCATCACGGTCGAAGACCCGATCGAGTTCATGCACAAGCACCAGAACTGCATCATCAATCAGCGCGAGGTGGGCACCGACACCAAGTCGTTTGCCTCCGCGCTCAAGTATGCGCTCCGTGAAGATCCCGATATCGTGCTCATCGGCGAAATGCGCGATCTGGAAACGATTCATGCCGGCCTGACGATTGCCGAAACGGGCCACTTGGCGTTCGCGACGCTGCACACGAACTCCGCGGCCGAAGCGATCAATCGCATTATCGACGTCTTCCCGAGCCATCAACAGTCGCAGGTGCGCGCGCAGCTGGCGTTCGTGCTTGAGGGCATCATCACACAGACGTTGCTGCCGAAAAAGAGCGGGAAGGGTCGTGCCATGGCGTGTGAGATTCTCGTGATCACGCCGGCGATTCGCGCACTCATTCGCGACGACAAGGTTCACCAGATTTACTCGTCTATGCAGTCGGGGAAGAAGCACGGCATGCAGACGATGAACGACGCGCTCTATGCACTGTACCTGAGTCGCGAGGTGGACGAGGACGAATGCCTCCGCGTCTCCGGCGACCCGAATGAGTTTCTGCGCATGATCGGCAAGTCGCCGGTCGAGGGCGATACGGGCGCGCGTGGTGAGCCACATGCCGGACCAAAAGGCCCACCGGGTGCGCCGGCACGTCGATGATCACCGCCATCTGTAATCCGAGGGACTGATGCCGACGTTTACCTATACCGCGCGCGACCAGAAAGGCGCGATCAAGACTGACACGATCGAAGCCACGAACCGCGAAGATGTGGTTCAGCAGCTCCGAAGGCTCCGCCTCAACGTGGTCAAGGTCGAGGAAGCCTCCAAGTCCAAGCAGAAAACCGCCGGCTCGATTGCGATGCGCGACGTCGTGATCTTCACGCGACAGTTCTCCACGATGATCAACTCCGGCCTGCCGCTGGTGCAGGCGATCGACATTCTCTCCAAGCAGACCGAGAACAAGGCGCTCTCTGCCGTCACGCGACAAGTCGTGTTTGACGTGGAATCGGGCCATACGGTGGCCGACGCGCTAGCGAAGCACCCGAACGCGTTCAGCGATCTGTATGTGAACATGGTCGCTGCCGGCGAGGCTGGCGGTATTCTCGACACGATTCTGATGCGTCTGGCGACGTTCATGGAAAAAAACGACGCCCTTGTGCGCAAGGTGAAGAGCGCCATGATTTACCCTGGCGTAATTTTCAGCGTGGCCGCCATCGCGATTAGCGTGCTGCTCATTTTCGTGATTCCCGTCTTCCAGAACATGTTCGCCAGCGTGAACCTCGCCCTGCCGCTGCCGACGCGTATCGTCATCATGATGTCGGAAATCCTGAAGAAGGGCTGGTGGGGCTTCGGCCTCGGCGGCTTCTTCGGCTTCCACGCCTTCAAGCGCTACTATGCCACGTCGAAGGGGCATCTCAACGTCGACAAGGCGCTACTCCACGTGCCCGTGCTCGGCGACGTGATCCGCAAATCGGCCGTCAGTCGATTTACCCGCACGCTCGGCACGCTTATCAGCTCAGGCGTTAGCATCCTGGACGGCCTTGAAATCACGGCAAAAACAGCCGGTAATCGCGTGATCCAGGATGCGATCATGGCCAGCCGTTCGTCCATCGCTGGCGGCGATACGATCAGCGCGCCGCTCGCCAAGTCCAACGTCTTCCCGCCTATGGTGATCTCAATGATTGCCGTCGGTGAGCAGACCGGCGGACTCGACGAAATGCTCGCGAAAATCGCCGACTTCTACGATGAAGAAGTCGACACCGCCGTGAGCAGCCTGCTCGCACTGCTCGAGCCACTGATGATCGTGTTTCTCGGCGTCGTCGTCGGCGGCATGGTGGTTGCCATGTACCTGCCAATCTTCGACATGATCAATGCGGTGCAGTAAGACAAGCGGAGCGTATGGAACAAGAAGGGCCCGGCGAGCGCCGGGCCCTTCTTGCGTACGGTACGCACTCTTGCGTGCAGCACGCACTCTTGCGTGGGGCACGCACTCTGGCGTGCTACTCGCCGTACGGAATCCAGATGTTCTTCACCTGCGTGGCATGGCGCATGAACTCCCGGCCCTCGCCGTCGGCTGCGCTGGTCCAGTCACGGAGCTGAGATTCACACCAGGACTGTTTCATGTTGCCGCAGCTGGCGAGCTCGCACGCCTTTGCTCCGGCGGCATCGCCGAAATACCAGATGGCCTCGATATCGTCGTGCTCAGCGAGCACCTTGGTGAGCTCCGCCGCGTGCCCGGTGACGATGTTGATCACGCCGGCAGGCACGTCGCTTGTCTCAAGCACCTGATAGAAGTCGGTCACGGCGAGTGGGTGCAGCTCGCTGGGGATCGCGATGACCGTGTTGCCCGCAGCTATCGCCGGCGCGACGACCGAAACGAACCCAAGCAGCGGATGCGCAGTCGGAGCGCCGATGCCAATGACGCCCAGCGGTTCGTTCATGGCGAGCGTGACCCCGCGGAGCGGTGTGTTGTGCACCGCGCCGTCCCACTTGTCGGCCCAAGCCGCATACGTGAAGAGGCGCTGGATGCTTGCGTCGACTTCGGACGCGCCGTCACCTCCGGTGAGTGCGCGAATACGGGCGCTGAACTCACCACTGCGCGCGGAGAGATTCTCCGCGATGTAGTAGAGAATCTGCGCCCGCGCGTGCCCTGACGCGCGCGACCAGGAGCCGGCCGCAGCGCGCGCGGCTTCGACAGCATTACGGATGTCCTTGCGGTTGCCTTCGCCAACTTCGCCGATCACCTTGCCCGAGGCGCCGGTGACGCGGAGCGAGTAGCCACCATCCGGCCGTGCCTGCTTGCCGCCGATGTAGAGCTTGGCCGTGCGGTCGATGCGCGGTGTCGGCGCGTTGGCAGCTGGCAGTTGGCGGCTGGCAGCAACCCTGCGTGCCTTTGTGACGGCCTGCTGCCCACTCCCTCCTGACCGCTTCAGATACTCCCACATCCCCTCGCGTCCACCCTCGCGTCCGTATCCACTTTCGCGGTAGCCACCGAAGCCCGCTGCCGCATCAAACATGTTGGTGCAGTTCACCCACACCACGCCCGCTTTCACCTTCGGCGCCACGTCGAGTGCGAGATTGATGTTCTCACTCCAGATACTCGCGGCCAGTCCGAACGGCGTGTTATTCGCCAGCGCGACGGCCTCGTCCGGCGTGCGGAAGGTCATTGCCACCAGCACGGGGCCAAAAATTTCGACCTGCGCGATGGTGGAGGACGGCGCGACGTTCGTGAACAGCGTTGGCGGATAGAAACATCCATCCTTCGGCACCGCCCAACTCGGCTGCCACATCTCGGCGCCTTCCTTCTGGCCCTGCTCGACGAGCGACTTGATCCGCTCGAGCTGAAGTGGCGCGACAAGGGCGCCCATGTCCACGGCCTTGTCGAGTGGCGAGCCGACGCGAAGGGTCTCCATCCGCGCGCGCAACTTCGCAATGAGGCGG
>Ga0214919_10008247_pt1 | contig 13781 bp, 9 predicted proteins | sample LL1503_MetaG_FD_177994 | JGI IMG/M metagenome (GOLD analysis project Ga0214919, IMG submission 177994) | Freshwater microbial communities from Lake Lanier, Atlanta, Georgia, United States - LL-1503 | ecosystem: Environmental > Aquatic > Freshwater > Lake | place: USA: Georgia | collected 2015-03-15
TGCTGCATTGTTGCGCAATGGCGTTGGTCTTGTCGGACGCAGCTTCAAATATCACCGTCCACGCGGCATCATGACCGCTGGTGTTGAGGAGCCCAATGCACTCGTCACCATCGGCGAAGGTGGGCGGACCGAACCCAATACGCGCGCAACCGACGTATTTGTGTACGAAGGTTTAGTCGCCAAAAGCCAGAACCGATGGCCAAATCTGTCCTTTGACGTCGGATCGGTTCTCGGCTTAGCCGCGCCAGCCTTGTCCGCCGGATTTTACTATAAAACCTTTTTTGGTTCGGCCAAAAAGTGGATGTTCTATGAATATTTCATCCGCAAAGCAGCGGGGCTCGGCAATGCGCCGACGCAAACAGACCCTGACCGCTTTAGCCAGCGTGCCGCCTTTTGCGACCTGCTGGTAATCGGCGCCGGACCCGCAGGCATGCAAGCGGCTGTCGAGGCCGCAGAGGGTGGCAAGCGCGTCATCCTTGTGGAGCAGGACAGCATTCTTGCGCCATCTTTGCTCCGCGATCCGCAAGAACAGGATGCTGCATGGATCAAGGCGACCGCCGAACGGATCCGTGCCGCAGGTGGCCGCATCCTTACGCGCACGACGGCATCTGGCTATTGGGAACATGATCTGGTCACGTTGACGCAACGTATAGCCGAGCCTGGGCAAATACCCCCGCATAATGTCGCGCAACGTTTATGGCATGTCCGCGCAAGCCACGTCATTCTTGCCACCGGCAGCATCGAGCGCCCAATGGCCTTTGCCCATAATGACCGCCCCGGCGTCATGTTGTCGCAAGCGGTTCGGACTTATGTGCAGCGCTTTGGCGTGGTCCCCGGCAAACGCGCCGTCATCGCCACCAACAATGACGATGCCTATAAAACCGCGCAGGCGCTGAAAGACGCAGGCGCACACATTGTTGCGATCATCGATGCACGACCAGCGCCCGCCGGCGCGGGCAGCGGCTTTCGCGTTTACAACAACGCCGTGCCGCTTTCGACAAAAGGGGCGCGGCATTGTTTGAAAAGCGTAACCGCGCTGGTCGATAACAAAACGGTAAGCTGGGATGCTGACCTGATGGCGGTATCGGGTGGTTTCACCCCTGTCGTGCATTTGCATATGCAAGCAGGCGGCACGCTTGATTGGAACGAACATGCGCAAGCCTTTGTCCCTGCAACATCGCGTCAGAATGTAATGACGATCGGCGGGGCCGCAGATCCGCAAGCGATATTCAAAATGGTGCCCGTTTCCAGCCCAAAGAAAAGCTTCATCGATTTCCAGAACGATGTAACGCTCGCCGATGTCGATCTGGCGTGGGCCGAGGGCTATCGCTCGGTCGAGCATCTCAAACGCTACACCACCCTTGGCATGGCGACAGATCAGGGCAAGTTGAGCAATATGGCGGCGCTTGGCCGCTTGGCCGAGAAACAGGGCGTGGCCATTCCCGAAGCGGGGCTTACCACTTTCCGCCCACCTTATACGCCCGTTACAATGGGTTTAATCGCCGGCGCGGGCGCAAAGAATGCAGGCGCGCATATTCGCCGCCTTGCGCTCTATGATCTGCATGCGGCGAAGAACCCAATCTGGCAGCCTTTAGGCTATTGGTTCCGTCCGCGGGCATATCCGACGGGCGGGGAAACATTGGCCCAAGCCGCGCTGCGTGAAGCCAAAGCCGTGCGTACGCATGTCGGCATGACCGACGTGTCCACGCTCGCCAAATTCGAAATCACTGGCCCCGACGCTGCCGCTTTCCTCGACATCATCTGCGCCACCACGGTTAGCAAGCTTGCCGTCGGGCGTGGCCGATATACATTCATGCTGCGCGAAGACGGCGTTGTGTTTGATGACGGCACCGTATGGCGGCTGGACGAGAACCGCTATCTATTGACCAGTTCAACCGGCGGCGCGGACCGGATGGCGACGCATATTTCTTATGTCCGTCAAGTTCTATGCCCACAGATGTGCGTATCTGCCGTGAATGTTCAGGAACATTATGCGGGTATTGCCGTCGCCGGGCCAAAGGCCAAATCCGTGCTGGCGGCATTGATCGGCGAAGAGCCGCCACGCCACATGTCGACCGTTCCCGCGTCCATCGCGGGCGTCCCGGTCATCATCTTGGCCGCCAGCTATAGCGGCGAACGCGCCTTTGAAATCTATGTCGATGCCAGCCAAGCAGAAGCCGTTTGGGCCGCGTGCGAGACGCAAGTGAACGAAGTAGGCGGCGCATTATACGGGCTTGAGGCCATGGAATTCCTGCGCATCGAAAAAGGGCATTTGGTCGTCGGCGGTGAAGTTGATGGACGCATGACCCCACACGATCTTGCACTCGACAAGATGCTCAACAAAGTGGGTGGCTATATCGGCGCATCCGGCCTTGGCCGCCCCGCTTTGTCCGAAGCCGGGCGGCGACAATTGGTCGGCCTTGAAGCAATCGAGGGCGACATTCCCGAGGGCGCTATGCTGGTGACTCAAGAAAGCGCGTCACCCGTTGGCCATGTCAGCGCGGCGGCGTTTCGTATCATTGAAGGCGGGTCTGTTGCGCTGGGTCAATTGACCGATGGCTTTGCACGCCATGGGGAAGAACTGATCGCAACATCGCCCACGCGCGGTCAAAAGGCGCGGGTGCGCGTTGTGGCACCGCATTTCTATGATGCGGCGGGAGAACGCTATCGTGACTAAGTTATCGATCACAATGCTACCCGCAGCACCGTTGCACGCATTCGAAATTTGGAGCAATCCGGCGGCTGTTGGCAAAAGGTTCAAGGCGGCGTGTGGCTTTGCCCTACCTGCTTTGGGCCGTTCCGATGGCAGCGATGCGCTGCGCCTGATCCGCTATGAACCCACGGTCTGGCTGGTTGAGGGCGATGCAGCGCCGCTGGCCAGCATATTATCCGATGACGGCGCGGTGACCGCGATTGGCGGCGGCATCGTCCGCATTCGCCTGTCGGGCAATGGCTGGCGCACGCTCCTGATGGAAGGCGGCGTATTCGACGCCGAAAGCCCGAATTTCGCCGCAGGATGCAGCGCAGCGACAATCATTGATCACGTCAACGTCCGCCTGCATGTCGTAGATGAAACCACCTGCGACGCCTATGTGCCCTTAAGCTTCAGTCAGGGGCTGCTGCATTTTTGGGCGCAAGCTGCGGAGGCTTTGGCGGGGTAGGTCCGTTCTGGCGCAGCTCATAGGTAATTGTTCTCTGTATGAACGGAACTAGTTGGAGCGCGAACACAGTTCCAGCTCTTTCGCGCTGACGACTTGACGTCCATCGTACGTCGTCTAATTTGCCCGTGCAAAAACTTCCGAGGGTAAAGGAACGTCAAGCTATGAAAGAAAGCCAAGCCAACCGCATGCTCCGCCCCGCGGTTGTTCTATGGGCTTTTTCTGGCGTTATTGGCATTCCTTTCGCCGTTTATTTCGATCTACTAAGTAGCTGGCGGTGGCCACCTTATAACGCAATCTACGATCAGATGATGGTTAGCGTATATTTCGCTTTAGGTATTTGCGCCACTCGCGCTATCAAAAACCCGGTCCGGCATGGCAGCTTCCTGTGGTTTGTAGCAATCTCTAGTTTTACCCATGGCGCCGTAATGCTTTTTCATGCTTTGCATGATCCAACGCATGTCCAACATTTACTCGGCGATGTTTGGATCTTGATGGGGGGCGTTTCGTTGGCTTGGCCGCTTTGGCGGTTGGGCCGCACCGATGATCGAGATTTATGACCCCCCGGTGAGTTTTAAAGGAGGATTTTGGATCGTATCCTGACAGTCTGCTTTTAGCCGACCGTCACTGCCTTCGGAACGACGGCAATTGGGTGGCGAGCGGACTGTCGGGTTTTAGCAGAATGAAGCCAACAGCAGACAGAGACCGCTTTCCACCAAACAAAGGCCGTACAAAAATCTCTAATGTTGAGGCCTTAAAGCCAATTCGAGTGGCGCAGTGTCGAGCAGGTCATCAATGAATAGCGAGACCAGCATTGCCTGACTTGTCACACCGGCTTTTGTGTAAACCTGGCTCAATTGCGAACGTACCGTTCCAGCGGCAGCACCACGTAGACGGGCAATTTCCGAGACATCACAACCTTTAAGGGCGAAAAGCGCCACGTCGGCTTCGCCCGGCGTCAAACCCCATTCGCCGAAGCGCAGCGCGATATGCTCCGCGAGCGCCCCTCTTGCTTTGGCAAGCGAATGTTCCTTCCAGTGCAATTCACGCCGCAAGCGGACAATGTAACGCGAACTGAGGACAATCCCGCATAACATCGCAAAGGCGATCACGCATTCCATCACCGCATCCAAACTGAAGCCTTGCCGTGCCTCGGCGATCTGGTCTTCGATACTGTCCACCACGAAAAAAACGGCGGCGACCATTTGTAAAAGCATGACTGCGATGAGAGAGGTGATCTGCCTATTGGTTAGGTTTTGCATGTGTTTGGCGTTGCTGGTTTCAGGCTGCTGCATCGGGTTTCCAACAATTGCATAATATAAGCGCCTGCTTATAGGCACATCCCTTCCCAAGGCCTAGCCGAAGACTTCCAATAAGTTTTGACGCGAGCGAAAAGCGATGACAGACCACTACAAGGCGGCATTGGCCAAAGTTCCGGCGGTAACTATGTTATTCTGGGCAATCAAAATCCTGGCAACTACCTTTGGTGAAACCGCAGGAGACGCGGTGTCAATGTCATGGTTGGGCGAGACCACGTCAGACGCGCCAACATCGTTTTGGCAAAGCGGTTATCTTATCGGCACCGCCATTTTTCTCAGCATATTGGCGCTGATGGTGTTCCTGCAAATTCGGGCAAAGCGCTTCAATCCGTGGCTTTACTGGACAACAATCATCGCTTCGACCACAGCCGGCACAACCATGGCGGACTTTGCAACACGCTCAATCGGTATCGGTTATCCCGGCGGATCAATCTTGCTGCTCGCGCTTGTACTGATATCGCTGCTCGTATGGCACCGGGCGCTGGGCACGATTTCGGTCAATTCGGTGCATGAGCCCAAGGCGGAGCTCTATTACTGGCTGACCATTACCTTTTCCCAGACGCTGGGAACGGCGCTGGGTGACTGGATTGCAGACGGGCCGCTTGGCTATTTGGGATCGGCTTTGATTTTTGGCGGACTCCTGATGATCATTGCATTCGCCTATTACCGTTCAGCGATCAACCATGTAGCATTATTCTGGGCCGCGTTCATCCTGACGCGTCCACTAGGTGCTGTAGTCGGAGATTTCCTCGACAAGCCTATCTCAAAAGGCGGGCTGGAACTGAGCCGGGTTGGTGCATCGCTTGTGCTTGGCATAGCTATCGCAGCACTCATAACACTCTTTCGTCAGCAGGCTGCTTCGTCCAGCACAATTGAAGCGCGCTGACATGAGGTCCCCAATTCACGCCATTGCCCTGTCGGTCCTTTTAACGCCAACACTAGCTTGGGCCGGTCCACCATTCACGACCGACGATCCGGAGCCGACCGAGGCAGGCCATTGGGAAGTGTACGGCCCATTGATCGAAGTTGAAGGTAAGGGCGAGGACTATGAAGGCGCGGTGGCTGCGGAAGTAAATTATGGCGCAGCGCCGGATCTGCAACTGACATTAGAAATCCCGTTTATCTATTCGCATGATGTTTCGGGTATGAAATGGGGGGGTGGCGATGTTGCTATCTCGGCGAAATACCGTTTCTATCATAATGAGGATGCCGGATTATCGGTCGCGGCCTTTCCGGGCCTGACCTTGCCCACCGCCAGCAATGGCATGGGCGCGGGCAAGTTGACGGCGCTTTTACCGGTTTGGGTGCAAAAAGATTTAGGCTCCTGGTCAATATTTGGTGGAGGCGGTTATGCGATTAATCCAGGCGTTGGCAATAACAACTATTGGACAGTTGGCGTTGCTGTATCGCATCAGGTGACGCCAAAGCTACTTCTCGGTATCGAGGCAAATAGACAAGGGGCAGACGCCATTGGCGGCAAGGGTTCGACGAGCCTTGGCGTTGGCACAATCTATCAATTGAAAGCGCCGTTCCGCCTGCTCGCATCGGGCGGTCCCACCTTTGAGGGTGGCGGGGGGGCAGCTGGATTCCACGCCTTTCTGGCCCTTGGTTTGGATTTTTAGGTTAAACTTTTATTTAGATGAAGCAAAGCCACCGTCTGCTTTCAGGAGGCAGAACGCAGCAAACTAACAACTGCCATTGGGTCGTATCCGGAACGTCTGCTTTTGGTGGTTGCTCTGTGTGGTGCCCCGTCCATTGTACCGCCCCGACTTCGCGTCACCGTCCAGTCAGTCATCGCTAAACTTCGCAATTGCGGTATGTTTCTATAATATTCCAGCGTTCTTTGACAGCCAAATACGGCATAGAATATTTCCCTTTCAGAAACGCTTCTCTACCGCCGCAATCCTGTAGAAAATTTTGTTGCGCGCGCGACATATTGCGCGATGTGGTCAGGTGCGATTTTGGTGTGAACTTGCTAGCATTTCTGAGGGTTTTGGGGGTTGCCTATGCGGCGGGGGGCACTTTTCGCTCATCCGCCGCTTCGCAAAAAAGCCTAATCTTTTGGTCGACGGAGCGGCCCTATCGTTACTTCGCCGCCTCCATATGCTGCAACATCATCCCTTTTGCATGCCGCCTCTGGAAACCCTTCCATAAGGTAACGCCTGCACCACCCGGACTATATGCGCCCCATGGGGTCCCAGCCGGCGCATTCCATTCGCCGGCATCCGAATTCTCTATCCCTACATTCAGATACGCAGCCTTGTTGGCGTCTTTCCGCAAATGCACCGCCAAGAACGCGGTGATGAAATGCAGGTTGATCGCGTTGATCCGGTCTTGCCGCCAGATCGGGTCTTCAAACCAGTCCATGTCCCAAACCGTTCCGCGCATTTCACGCGGCGCAGGGTTGAGCGCGATAGAATGTCCGGCCTGCTTATAGGTCAGCAGTGTGCGGTCACTGTTTACAGCGCCACCAAAGACCGCCAGCGCGCCCGTTGTATAGTTGACAGTCGCGTCGCTATCGCCCTGAATCAGAAGCAAAGGCGCAGTTAAAGCAGCAAGGCCCTCTGCACCCCATGCGCTGCTTGGCGCGCCACCAGCAGGTGCCAATGCCACAATCGCCCTGACGCCCGCCAATTTGACAGCATCGGCATCTGCACCGCCCCGCGCGGATTTCTTCAACGCCCCACCGGCGACCAGCCCCATATTAGGCCCCTGCAGGTCAAGCGTTGCCCCGCCTGCGGTCAGCACGCCATAGCCACCCTGCGAATAGCCGATAAGCGCGACATTATCCGGGTCAATCAATTCCCCCAGGCTGCCCCGCAGCTGACCGGCCACAAAAACGATGTCGCGCGGTCGGTTGAAATTCGGTGCGGCGCGGATGCTAGGCGACACGACATAAGGATTTGGGTCGCGGTGATGTATGGCCGCCACTACATAGCCTTTGGAAGCAAGATTTTCGGTCAACCACGTCATGACCGCCGGATTGTTGCTATAGCCATGGCTGATAATCACCAAAGGATGCTTGCTTCCAGCCGCCTTCGCGCCGCCAACCGCAATGCCCTTTTGCGTGAAATTAACCGGTGGAAATGGTGGCTCGCCCCACAGACTTCCGTTGTAAGTAACCGGCATTGCGCCTTTTTTGACCGTTGCGGGGTACCAAATATCCACCCGCAAACTGCGGTCAACAAGGGGGACTGCGATGCCGCCGGAATCCGCATTTTCGACATCGGGCTGGCTCTTATGCGTCAACACAATAGAGCGAAAGCCAATGCCATATGTGCCCAATGCGGCCAGTTCGGGCGCATCAGCTTCGGGGATGCTGGGAACGTCCGCAGTCTTGGGGCCGCTGGCCTGCACGGGTGCAGTCAGCAGAATCAAAAATGGAACAACAAGGCGTCCTATCATGCTATCAATTCCTCACCTTCAACAGTCGTCGATGGCCAAGCCAATTGTTGGGCCATCCATGGATATTCTTCAATCAGCGGCGGAAAGGTTTTTTCCTGCAGGACCTGTTGGCATAAAGCCGCAGTCAACTTGGGAATGTCGCCCAATTCATCCAGCCGCGCAACGACCTGAACAGCCCGCGAGAAACGACCACGCGTCATCGGTTCGGCACGCAATTCGGGCAGCAGTTCCGGCACAGCTGCCAGACATACCGGCGTGGTGATCGTCCAACCAACACCCGCAGCCACCAACGCCAATTGTTGATGCGAAGATTCCACCTCAACCATCTGTGGCAGCTTCAGTTTCATCCTGACAATCTGGCGTTCAATTTGCTGTCCCGTGCCGGTGAGGCGGGAGAAACGGATGAACGGCAATGACGATGGCATGCCGATGAGATCAAGCGGCTCTCGAAAATCTTTAGGAAATACGAGAATGAAGCTTTCTTCGAACACTGGGTGCAGTTCGACAGTGTCGCGATGCTCCAAGCTAAAACTTCCGGTCACCATCATGTCGATGTCGCGTGCCAGAAATTCGCCTTGATGCTCCATGGAAATGCCTGACCGGATATTCCATTTATCTGCGCGCGGCCCAAGATTTTGCAAAATTGGCGCCGTAAGCTGGTTAGCTAAGCTGAATGACATCGCAACCGTGATGCTAGAAATGGGTAGGCTTGCGCCCTGTCTTACCTCATCATACACCAAACTTGCATGGGCGATCAGCTTCTGACCGCGCGCAAACAGGGACTTTCCGCTTGCCGTTAAACCCAACGGACGCATCGTGCGATCAAACAGCGACGCGCCTATACCGGTTTCCAGCCTAGCGATCGTTTGCGAAACGGCTGATTGCGTCACTTGCAGATGGGCGGCGCATTGTGACATCCCGCCAAGTTCAACGGTCATGACGAACACTTCTAGTGCGTGCAGATCGTATTCCTGTGGTAGTTTCATTCAGCAACCCCTCCAAGCGCTTAGGCACAGCCAATGGCTAATATTACCTTCGCTAATGGCTATGCGGGACTACACGTAATAGTGCCATGCATTTTCTACATAGGCTGATTATGCCTTACCGGCGTTGCACGCCTGCATCACTTTTTTGAACAGTGCGCATGCAGAAATGCGGCGCTGGCATTTAAAGTGGTTCGCGGCCGTCTGGATTTCGGTGCAGGACCAGCAATCCCTTTAGCGTGCCGATGCACATACCGAGCAAGATGAGAGCCAATGGCAGGCCAGTGGCAATTGCACCTGCTTGAAGCGAAGTGAGGCCGCCACTAAGCAACAGGACGATACCAATACCGCCAACGGCCACAAGCCAGATCGCCTTTTGCCTAAGCAGCGTATCTGTGCGTCCACCCGCCGTCATAGTATCAATCACCAGCGTGCCGGAATCCCAGCCTGTCACGAAAAAGATCAGGATCAGGCCGATCGCGACAAAGGACGTAAATTGCGCCCAGGGGAGCGCGCCGAGCATCACAAATAACTGCGTATCAAGCGACGCTTTGGTCAGGTCTGCGCCATTGCCTGCGACAATTTGGGCGATACTGGCGTCGCCAAAAATCGTCAGCCACAATATGCCAAGCAAGCTGGGTAAAATCACAGCGCCAGCAATAAATTCACGTACTGTCCGGCCCAGTGAAATACGCGCCATGAACATACCAACAAATGGAGCCCAGCTTATCCACCATGCCCAATAATACACGGACCAGTCGTTATAAAAACCCGTGTCAGTGCGGCCAACCGGGTTGGACAATGCCGGAAGCAATGCGAGATAGTTGTAAATGTTCGTCGCGAGGTCGCCAAGCAACTGAAATGTTGATCCGGTCGCTAATATAAATACCAGCAGCGCAAAGGCGACCCACATGTTCACCTCACTTAAAATCCGGATGCCACGGTCAATGCCACCTCGGATCGACAAGAAGGTGATAGCTGCCATCACAAGGATCAGAGCCAAGATTGTAAGCGGCGAACTCGCGACGTCGTACAGATAGGTAATCCCCGCCATGGCTTGCTGCGCGCCGAGCCCAAGCGATGTGGCCAGTCCGAATATAGTGGCGAGCACGGCGAGAACTTCGATAGCATCACCCGTCCGCCCCCAAACCGCCTTGCCGAACAAAGGGTAAAATGCCGAGCGCATCGACAACGGCATGTTAAAATCAAAATTGAAGACCGCCAGTGCAAGACCCGTCACGGCGAATATTGCCCAAGGGTGCAGCGCCCAATCAAAGATCGTCGCCGCCATCGCCAAGCTGCGTGCGGCCTCTGCGTTGGCAACTGCCCCACCCAATGGCGCCGCCGGACCACCCGCCAACGAGGATGTGAAATGGGTCACTGGTTCACCCACGCCATAGAAAACTAGCCCGATGCCCATCCCCGCGCCGAACAGCATCGCGAACCATGACAGCCGCGAATAATCCGGCACTGCGCCTTTGCCGCCCAATCGAATTTTCCCAAGCGGCGAGAGCGCCACAACAACACAAAACAGCAACAGCAGGTTGCCGGACATCATGAAGAACCAGTCGAAATGCTGAACCGCACCACCGCGCAATGCCGCGAACAGGTCCGCCGACGCTTTCGGGGCGATCAGGCTGAACATTATCACAGCAAACGAAATGAATGCAGTCGGGAAAAAGACTGCAGGGTTTATGTGCATCCCGCCCCAGTTGCGATTGGACTGGCCATAATTGCCCAGATCTATCATCTTATCCCAAGCTGCCATTGAACCCTCCTCCAAGGTGCTTCACTGATCGGTCAATGGCGTGCCGCGGTTGTCATCGCTATCCAAAACCATGCGGCAAAACTGCGCCACAACTCAACATGGAAGCGATCTTCAGCCTCGCGAATGATGATGACTTCGACCGTTTCGTAAATCGTGCGCGTAACCTGACCGACTGCAAATTTATTCAGATCTAAAGGGCATCCCGACATCAATATTTCTGCTGCGCGCGGACCTTCTAAAACGACGCATATCGATCGATCGCTAATGTCCGTAATAGCTAGGGGCAGCCCGGAAGCTGTCGGGATCGTTGCGCCAACTTTCGTACGCAGATACCATTCATCAGGGCCAAGACAGGCAATGCCGCCTTCGGACGCGCCGATTTTCCGAGGCAATGTAACCTTTAACACAGTTTCCAGGTCCTCTGCGCGCCGCGCGCGCAGCGCGAGCCGTTGCATAGGCCCAGCAAGGCTGATCGTGACACCCGCCGCTACATATTGTGTTTCGGGCACGGGTTCATTACGTATGAGGACGTCAGACATGCAGCCGTGCTCCTTCTGGGTCGTAAAAGACAAGGCCGCTGACTTTCGCAGTATGCGTCTTCCCTGGCATGGGAATATGGAGCGTATCGCCCGTCATTTCATGTCCGCCAGCAACCAGCGCCAACGCAATAGATCGGCCAAGCGCTTCGCTCCAATACGAAGACGTCACATGGCCAATCATCGTCATCGGCACCGGCTGTTTGGGGTCGGCTACGATCTGCGCGCCTTCCTCCAAAACCACATTCGGATCATCGGTTAGCAGCCCAACCAACTGTTTGCGCCCCGGCGCGACGATGTCAGGACGCGCCATCGATCGCTTGCCTACAAAATCAGGCTTTTTCTTACCCACTGCCCAATCGAGGCCAGCATCAAAGGGCGTCACCGTGCCGTCCGTATCTTGCCCCACAATGATGAAACCTTTTTCTGCGCGCAAAACGTGCATCGCCTCAGTGCCGTAAGGCGTGATATCATACTGCACGCCTTCCGCCATCAACCGCTCCCACACGGCGCGACCATAAGCCGTCGGTACATTAATCTCGAAGCCCAATTCGCCAGTGAAGCTGACCCGGAACAGGCGCGTTGGAATGCCGCAAATCATGCCCTCGCGGATTGCCATATGGGGAAAGGCCTCTGCAGATAGATCAATGCCTTCCACAAGCGGCTCAAGCAATTTGCGTGCATTAGGGCCTTGCAGCGCGATGACCGCATATTGCTCGGTCGTGCTGGTCAACCAGACGTCAAGATCTGGCCATTCGGTCTGAAGATAATCCTCCATCATATTCAGCACGCGCGCCGCGCCACCAGTTGTCGTGGTCAGGTGAAAACGATCGGGAGTCAGCCGTGCCGAAACACCGTCGTCGGTAATGAAGCCGTCCTCCTTTAACAGCAGTCCATAACGGCAGCGACCCGGCTCCAGCGCCTTCCATGGATTGGTATACATCCGGTTGAGGAATTCCGCCGCATCTGGACCGACGACTTCAATCTTGCCCAACGTCGAAGCATCAAAGATCCCAACTGATGACCGCACAGCAACGCATTCGCGGTTCACGGCTGCGTGCATATCTTCCCCCGATTTAGGAAAGTAACGTGCTCTTCGCCACTGCGCGACCAGCTCAAACACTGCGCCGTGCGCTTGCGCCCAGCTGTCGATATTGGTTGTCCGTGTTGGCTGGAACAATGCCCCTTTGGCATGTCCGGCCAATGCCCCAAATGTTTGCGGCGTGTAGGGCGGACGAAAGCTGGTGAGCCCGATATCGGCGACAGGCTTGTTCAGCGCAGACGAGGCGATTTGCAAACCGTTGAGGTTCGATGTTTTGCCCTGATCGGTTGCCATGCCGTTGGTAGTGTACCGCTTGATATGCTCAATGGAGCGAAAGCCCTCACGCACCGCAAGCTTGATGTCTTTTGCCGTCACATCATTCTGGAAATCGACAAAAGCCTTTATCCGGCTTTGGTCCTTAGGCGTTGGCAATACATCAATAACTGCGCCTTTGCCAAAATCCCAATCGCCCGAACATCCGCCAACACAGACGACATTTTCATTTGGCAGATCGGGGACATATGCGCCCAGGTCATCGCGCCATTTCAGGCTGCCCTTGCTGTGCGACCATAAATGCACGCTTGGCGTCCAGCCACCCGCCATCAACACCGCATCACAATCGATGCGGCGACCCAGATAGTCGCCATTGTTGCATATCTGCACCGCACGGACGCTGTGCCTGCCGGTTACGCCCATGACGCTGTGGTTTAGGTGCACAGCAATTCCCAGCCGCTCAGCCTCATGCATGAGCGCGCTATCTAAGCTTTCGCGCACATCAATAATCGCCGCAATCCCAACGCCGACTTTGGCCAGTGCAAAGACATCATGCCAGCCGCTGTCATGCGAAGCCATCAACACGACAGCCTTGCCAACCGCAACGCCATAGCGATTGGCGAAACTTCTGGCGGCAGAAGACAGCATTACGCCGGGCGTATCATTGCCATCGAAAACCAGCGGTCGTTCGATCGCACCTTGCGCAAGGACAACTTCACCTGCCCTAATACGCAACAATTTCTCACGCGGCGCATCGCCCAATTCAGGGAGGTGATCGGTCAACCGCTGCACTGCACCAATGAAATTGTCGTGATAATAGCCGAAGGCCGTCGTGCGGGTCAGTATTGTCACATTGGGCGCATTGATAAGCGCCTTATGGCTGCGCTCTAGCCATGGCCATAACGCTGGGTCGGCCAATGCGCCGCCGCCTAATTCATCCTGCTCATCGACCAAAATGATGCGCTTGTTCGTATCCATATAGCCTAGCGCGGCGTCAATTCCGGCTGGTCCTGCGCCGACGATCAACAGGTCGCAATGGGCATAGGTTGCTGCATAATGGTCAGGATCTTCGGCGGTCGGTGCATCGCCCAGTCCTGCCATTTTGCGAATGGCTGGTTCGTAGACTTTATCCCAAAATGAACGTGGCCACATAAAGGTTTTGTTATAAAAACCTGCCGGAAAAAACATCCCCAGCCGGTCATTAATCGCACCAACATCCGTTTTCAGCGATGGCCAACGATTTTGGCTAACCGCCTTTAGCCCGGGATATATTTCAACCCCTGTGGCGCGCAAATTT